>Ga0164313_10005407_pt1 | contig 11299 bp, 13 predicted proteins | sample GuaBasSedimGuay4_FD_113735 | JGI IMG/M metagenome (GOLD analysis project Ga0164313, IMG submission 113735) | Subseafloor sediment microbial communities from Guaymas Basin, Gulf of California, Mexico - Guay4, Core 4569-4, 0-3 cm | ecosystem: Environmental > Aquatic > Marine > Hydrothermal vents...
CACCCTGGCCCTCCTTTGGAACACTCTCCGAAAAAACAAACAATATTCATTATAATATCATGTAGTTATAAATCGTTTTCTTGTGTAGTTTTTTTTATTCTCCGGCTTTTCTTTGGCATGCTACATGCAATCAAGGAGTTTGGGCGTTTGTCGAAAGTGCGTTCCGGAAAAGAGGGGGGAGGATTTCTCCCCGATGGTGAAACGGAACATGTGTATGACAAACAATATGGTCAGAAAAACTTTTCATGGAGAATTGAACGCTTATGTCAAAAAAACTGATGATCATTCTATCCGCGGCCGTATTGGTAATGATGCTGTTCATGGGTGGTATCTTTTTTATGATGTGGAGTAAAATCTCTCAAATGGAAGGGCAGATTACCGTTGACCCGGTGCCAGAAGCAGATGAAACCGTTGTGGAGGAGCTGGTGGTCAAGCCTATTTTTCCGTTGAAATCCTTTATCGTCAACCTGGCCGGCGACAACGGTACCCGATATCTGAAAATCAAAATGGATCTCGAAATCACCGACGAATCCTTCAACAACGACATCCGCCAGCGCATCCCCCAAATCCGCGACAGCATCATGATGATACTTACCTCGAAGCGGTACGTGGATATTAAGGACACGGAGGGAAAAATCGCCCTGCGCGAAGATATCCATAACCGGGTGAACACTTTTTTCAAGAAACCCTGCATCTCCAGCGTTTATTTCACTGACTTTGTTATCCAGTAAAGGGCCCGCATCATGTCAAATGCTATTTTATCCCAGGAAGAAATCGATGCCCTGCTGGATTCCATGGGCAAGGGCGAGGTTGACCTGGACACGGATGCACCGCCTGCGGCTGAGACGCAATCCTATGACATCACCTCTCCCAATCCGAACCAGAAGGAAGAGTTCGATGCCCTAAAGGAAGTGAACGAAAAATTCATCCGCCGCCTTAAGAATACCTTCGAAGGCCTGCTGCAAACCAGCCTGAAAATCGAACTGGCCTCCAACAGCATCATCCCGTTTGCCGATATCATGCAGGCCCACCCTTACCCGAGCGGGTTCGGCACATTTTCCATGGAGCCCTTGAACGGAAAGGGGCTGGTCATTTTCGAACCCCGTCTGTTTTTCATGCTGATCGAATGCATGGCAGGCGGCATTGGCCAACCACCGAAAAAGGTGCATGATTTTACAGCCGTTGAAACCGGTATCATGCGCAGGCTGTTCACGAGCATCCTCGCCGATCTGGAAAAAGCCTGGCAGGTGATTCAGGCCACTCACATGAACCTGGCAAAAGTGGAGAGCAATCCTGAATTCCTGCATATCGCCGACAAAGCAGACCGGATCCTGGTTAAACAGTACAAATTCCACATCAACACAACTTCCGCCGCAATGCACCTCTGCTTCCCGTATCACATGCTGGGGGCTATCCGGAATGAACTCTCCGCTCACCACCTGCAGCCCAATAACATGAAACAGATGCATACCGAACAACTGGAGCAGCAACTGCATTTGACGGCGGTGACGGTAACGGCCGAACTGGGCAAAAGCCCGCAAACCGTAAGACATATTCTGCATTTAAAAAAGGACGATGTCATCACCCTTGACCAGGGTCCCCAGGACCTGGTCAAGGTCAGTGTGGGATCAGTACCAAAATTTCAGGCAATCGCCGGTGTCGCCAAGGGAAACCGCGCGGTTCATATTTCCGAAGTGATTCAATAAAGCAGGAAGGCAGGTAGCATATGGAAACCGACATGAGCCAAAACATCAAGAACCCTGAACCCGGCAAGGCCGCCGCCAACCAGGCAGCCATGACCACCCCGCCCCCACCGGAAGCGGCGGGTCTCAACCCGCAGGCCGATGGCGCCATGCGGGGAAATCTGGATTTTGTTCTGGACATCCCCATGATGCTGACCGTGGAACTCGGCCGCAGCCAGATGCTCATCAACGAACTGTTGAAACTGGGACGTGGCTCGGTCATCGAGTTGTCCAAGCTGGCGGGTGAACCTCTTGATATTCTGGCCAATCAACGCCTGATTGCCCGTGGGGAAGTCGTTGTCGTCAATGAAAAATACGGCATCCGCATCACGGAAATCATCAGCCCGGCCGAACGCGTCGAGAGACTTCGATGACCTATCATCCAGACTTCTTCACCTCTGCCCTGAAAATGTTCTCTGCCCTGCTGCTGGTGTTGGGCATCCTGCTGGCATGCTTCTACCTGATGCGGCGCCTGGTTCACCGGGACGGAATGGTAGCGGGCACCCCATCAGCCAGGGTCATCGACAGGACCCCGATCGGGGTCAAGAAAAACATCACGACCATTGAGGTGGCCGGCAGAATTCTCGTTCTGGGCGTCACCCATGACCGTATATCTGTATTAACGCAAATCGAGGATCAGGAAAGCGTGGAACGCTTCACCAACCATGTCTCACAAAGCGCCTCCACCCGTTTTTCCGACCAATTCTCACGGCTGCTGAAAAAAGCCCGCCCGGGAGGCCACAAAAGCGCATCCGCATCTCAGGTGACACTGAATTGAAAACACGGCACACCCTCATATCCATTCTCCTTTTGATCATCGCCATGCATGTTCCCGGCATACCGGGGACAGCGCTGGCCCAGGAAGAAAGCGAATCGCCCGCCTACATAAATATACGCCTGGATAAAATGCAGGCTCCTCAGGAAATATCGGTGGTCCTGCAGATTTTTATGCTGTTGACGGTTCTGTCGATAGCGCCCGCCATCCTGGTGATGCTGACCTCTTTTACCAGGATCGCCATAGTGCTCTCACTGATGCGCCAGGCCCTTGGCACCAATCAAATGCCCCCGAATCAAATCATCATCGGGCTCTCTCTTTTTCTGACTTTTTTTATAATGATGCCGGTCTGGGACACCATCAATGAACAGGCGCTGCAGCCCTACCTGTCAAAAAAGGTCGACCAGGAAACCGCCCTTAAGCAGGCCATACAGCCTTTGCAAAAATTCATGCTCAGGCAGACCCGGGAAAAGGACCTGGCCCTGCTCATGAACATCAGCAGGACCCCACGGCCCCAGAACAGCGATGACGTGCCCTTTACCGTGCTGATACCTTCGTTCATCATCAGCGAACTGAAGACCGCTTTTCAAATGGGATTCATGCTGTATATCCCCTTTCTGGTCATCGACATGGTCGTGGCCAGTGTTCTGCTCTCCATGGGTATGATGATGTTGCCGCCCATCATGGTTTCCCTGCCGTTCAAGCTGATGGTGTTCGTGCTGGCGGACGGGTGGCACCTGATCGTCGGGTCGCTTGTAAAAAGTTTTTTTTGATTAAAGGAATACGCGCATGTCTCCGGAATTCATAACAGGTTATTTTATCCTGGCCATTAAAACGGCCGTTCTCCTGGCAGCCCCCATGCTGGTGGCCGGACTGGTGATCGGCGTACTCGTCTCCATGTTTCAAGCGGCAACGCAGATCAATGAAATGACGCTGGTCTTCGTCCCCAAAATCCTGGGTGTTGCCGTTGTGCTAATGGTGTTTTTTCCATGGATGTTGAACCTGATAGTCGTGTTTACCGAAAACCTGTTTAAAGACCTGCCCATGTACTTACGCTGAGGCCGGGGAATCGCCGCAAGGGTTTATGCCAAATCTGAATTTCAACATCGACCTTAACCAACTGGAGCTCTACTTCCTGGTATTTTTCAGGATAAGCGCCATGCTGATGGTCCTGCCGTTTTTCAGTAGCCGGAACATACCGGTGATTTTCAAGGCCGGTCTGGCAGTTTCCATGAGTGTGCTCACGCTGCCCCTGCTCCAGGGCCTTCATGTCAACCTGACGGAAAATGTTCTGAGCCTGGTCCTGAGGCTGCTGGGAGAAGTCACCATCGGTATCACCATCGGGCTGTCTGTCCAGATGATGTTTTCCGGTATACAGATGGCCGGGCAGCTTGTCGGCTTTCAAATGACCTTCTCCATAGCCAACATCATGGACCCCGCCGGTGATGCGCAGGTGCCGCTGCTGTCACAGTTCTACCATATTCTGGCCATGCTGATCTTTTTGGCCACCAATGCCCACCATCAGCTGCTCAGGGTTTTGTTCGAAAGCTTCAAGTTGATTCCGCCCCTGGGTTTTCACTACCGTCAGGCCATGGTGGAAAAAATAATGGAACTGGCCGGTCACATGTTCATCATCGCCATACAATTAGGAGCCCCCATTATCATCGTGCTGCTGCTGACCAGCGTTGCCATGGGGATCATGTCCAGGACGGTTCCCCAGATGCACATCTTCATCGTGGCCATGCCTTTGAAAATTGCGGTTGGGTTTATTTTTATGGGACTGGCCCTGCCCCACATGACCGCCTTCATGGGCCGGTTGTTCACGTCAACAAACCAGGGAATCCTATTGCTGCTGGCGCTCTGCCGAGGTGGTGTCTAGTATGCCCGAGAAAGGACATCAGGATAAAACAGAACCCGCAACCCCTAAAAAAAGGGAGGATGCCCGCAAGAAAGGCCAGGTGGCGGTCAGCCGGGAGATTCCATCTGTTTTGATTCTTTTCATGACGACAGGTGTCTTCTTTTTCATTGGCGGGCAGATGTTTGTCAACCTTGCGGAGTTCATGCGGGATGCCCTGCAAAACGGGTTGCTGCTGGATTTGCACACCATGTCGGTTACCCGGATGATGTCCGCGGTGCTGGAAAAAATTATCTTGATCCTGCTGCCGCTGCTGGTTGCCATCCTGCTGACCGGCATAGCCGCCAATATTTCCCAATTCGGGATTCTCTTTACCACGCAACCCCTGGCGCCCAAGCTTTCCAAACTGAACCCTCTCAAGGGATTAAAGCGCCTTTTTTCCCTGCGGTCCGTGGTGGAAGTCGCCAAGGCGCTGTTGAAAATCCTCATCATCGGCCTTGTGGCCTATGCGGCCCTGCACAAGTATTTCAACCTCCTGCCGGGGTTAATGCATTTGCAGGTTCTCGACATCATGACCTTTACCGGGCAGGCCGCACTGAAAATCTGCTTTTTTACCTGCCTGGCCCTGATGGTCCTGGCCGGCCTTGACTATGCTTATCAGCGCTGGCAGTACGAAAACGATCTAAAAATGACCAAGCAGGAGGTCAAGGAAGAGCTGAAACACCGCGAAGGCGACCCCGTGATCAAGTCGCGGATCAAAAAAGCCCAGTTTGAGATGGCACAACGGCGTATGATGGCCGATGTTCCCACCGCCGACGTGGTCGTTACCAATCCCACGCGCCTGGCCATTGCACTGAAATTCGACACGGAAAATATGGAAGCACCCCAGGTCGTGGCCAAGGGCGCCGGCCACATTGCCGCCCGCATCAAGGAAATCGCCCGGGAATTCGGCGTGCCGGTAATGGAACAGAAGCCGCTGGCGCAGAGTCTGTTTCAATCGGTCGAGATCGGTGAAGCCATTCCTGCGGCGCTGTACAAGGCGGTGGCCGAAGTGCTGGCCTATGTTTACCGCCTCAAAGGCAGGCAGCATGTATAGAGCGGTTGTCAGAAATATTTCGTTTCAACACCGGATAGAGCGGCATTAGGAACCTTTTTTGGGGCAATTGCTATCACCCTTATTCAGAAGAGAATGACCCAATAATTGTTGATGTGAGAGGACTATGGAAAGTGCAACCCTGACGCAAGCCCCACGGCTGGCGCTGTTTTTAAAAAATGCCGACCTTTTTATGGGTCTGGCCGTCATGTGTATCCTGGTGGTGATGATTATTCCCCTTCCGCCCACCCTGCTCGACTTTCTGCTCTCATTCAACATCACTTTTTCGGTGGTCATCCTTCTGGTCGGCATGTATATCATCAAGCCCCTGGATTTTTCCTCCTTTCCATCCATCCTGCTGCTGGCCACCCTGCTGCGCCTGGCGCTGAATGTGGCCAGTACGCGTATCATTCTGCTGCACGGAAGCGAGGGGTCTCAGGCGGCTGGAAAAGTGATCCAGTCCTTTGGCAACGTCGTCGTGGGCGGAAATTACGTTGTGGGCGTAATCATTTTTCTGATTCTGGTGATTATCAATTTTATCGTCATCACCAAGGGTGCCGGACGCATCGCCGAGGTCGCCGCCAGATTCACCCTGGATGCCATGCCCGGCAAACAGATGAGCATCGACGCCGACCTGAATGCCGGTCTGATATCCGAGCAGGAAGCGCGGGACCGAAGACGCCAGGTGGCGCAAGAATCCGAATACTACGGTGCCATGGACGGCGCCAACAAGTTTGTCAGGGGCGATGCCATCGCCGGCATTATCATCACCCTCATCAACATCGTGGCAGGCCTGGGTGTCGGTGTGTTCCAGAACGGCATGTCATTTGCCGAAGCTTCCCAGACCTACACGCTTCTAACCGTGGGAGACGGGCTCGTTACCCAAATTCCTGCACTGGTCGTTTCAACGGCAGCCGGTATCGTGGTCAGCAGGGCCGGCTCGGATTCCAGTCTCGGGCTGTCCGTTGCCTACCAGCTTCTATTTCAGCCCCGGGCCATCGGCCTGGCCGCCATCATCCTCCTGGGCATTGGCCTGTTCCCGGGTCTTCCCACCATTCCATTCCTTGCCCTGGCGGCAATTGCGGGATTTACTGCCTTCTGGGTCCGGCAGAATATCCCTGCCGATGGTGCCGTGGGCGATCAACACGAAAGCACCGCTGACGTATTGGAAGAAGCCCTTGAAAATCCTCAACTGCTGCAACCCCTTGATTCTCTTGCACTGGATGTCGGTTACGGCCTGATACCGCTGGTAGACCCGGAGCAAAAGGGTGAACTGCTGGATCGCATCAAAGCGGTCCGCCAGCACATGGCCAACGAAATAGGCATCATCATCCCCTCCGTTCATATTCAGGACAACATGCAGTTGAAAGCCGGAGAATACACCATCAGCCTCAAAGGCAATGAAGTGGCCAAAGGGGAGTTGATGATGCATCACTACCTGGCCATGAAACCGGACGGTGCACCTGAACGCATAGAAGGGATCGACACCAGGGAACCGACGTACGGGCTGCCCGCCAAGTGGATCCGGGAAGATCAGAAGGAAGCGGTTCTGTCGAAAGGCTGTACCGTGGTCAATGCCCCCACGGTTCTCGTGACGCATTTGTCGGAAATCATTCGGCAGCACGCACCGGAGTTGATTGGACGGCAGGAAGCACAGGAAATCCTCGACAACTTCAAGAACCTGTATCCCAAAGTAGTGGAGGAGCTGGTGCCCAACCTGCTACCCCTTGGCGCGGTGGTAAAAGTCCTGCAAAATCTGCTGCGTGAAAAGGTGCCGATCCGCGACATGTTGACCATATTGGAAACCCTGGCCGACTGGGCACCCGTACAAAAAAATATCGACATGCTCACGGAGCATGTCCGCCAGGCATTGTCACGGACCATTACGCGAATGCACCAGTCACCGGAGGGGTCCCTGGTCACGATTACGCTGGGGAGGTCGGTTGAAGCCCTTGTTGCCGAATCCATTCACCATACGGAGCAGGGTGACTATCTGGCTCTGCCGCCGGACCAGGCGCACAACACGATCAACGCGCTCTCCAAAGAACTGGAGCAATTTCACAAAACGCAGACACAACCGGTTATCCTTTGTTCGTCTGAAATCAGAATGCATTTTAAAAAGTTTCTTGATCGGTTTTTGCCCAGCGTATCTGTTTTATCCTTCAATGAAATCTTGAATAGCGTCCAGGTTCGCTCTTTAAGTACAGTGGAGATTTCAAGTGCAGATTAAGACTTTCGAAGCAAACAGTATGGCCGAAGCCCTGCAGGCCGCCAAGGAAGCGTTCGGCCCGGAGGCTGTCATCCTCGGCGTAAAAACCCAAAAAGCCTCCACCCGCCTGCTGGGGAAATGGAAAAAGCGAAAAGTAACCCTGACCGCCGCAACCGACACATCGCAGACGTATGACACGGTATCCCTTACGCATACCAGCCCACCGGCAGACGACCGCCGGCATGATACCGGAAACCACCGTCCTGTGGTACAGACCTTTTCGCGCCCCATTGCAGCGCCAACTTCCAGGCACATGCTGCCCGAGGGTTACATAAACAAGATGTTCTGGGTACAGCAGCAAATGCGGACAGGCGGCGTCGACCAAGATATCGCCGGGGAGCTGATGGCAGACCTCCACCGGGATGCCGCTCGCCGGGCACAGATATCGAATGCAACCTTGCTGGCTCTGCTAAAAAAACAGGTCGAAGATCGAATTTGCCAAAAACCCGGTACCGCGCCCCATGGAGGACCCTCCCAAACCAAGGTTTTCATCGGCCCCACAGGTGTCGGCAAAACAACGACCATCGCCAAAATAGCAACCCTTTACAGCCAGAGGCAACCATCATCCGTGGGACTGGTTACCCTTGACGATCAACGCATTGGCGGCATGTCACAACTGGCCACCTATGCCCGCATCATCGGCATTCCCGTCAAGGCGGCGGCATCCCCCGCATCATTGCGCAGGGTATTGAAAAAGCTTGCCGGCAAGCGTCTCATCCTGGTGGACACCGGGGGGGCCAACCCGCATGACCGGGAACAGCTCGAGCGGTTGGAAACACTGCTGGCGGCCATCGAGCAGCCGCGTATTCATCTCGTCTTGAGTACCCCCACCAAATCCAGCGACCTGGATATTATGGTGAAAGCCTTTAAATCGCTGCCGGTCCGGGACCTGCTGTTCACCAAAGTGGATGAAAGTACAACCCGGGGCAACATTCTCAGCCAGTCTTTGAGGAGCGGGCTGCCGCTTTCTTACTACACGAACGGCAGGGATATCCCCGACGACATTCACTTGATGAACGCCGGGGCCCTCTTCAAAATGATATTCAACGACACCAACCTGAAGCAGACAAAAACCGCTGCGCCTGAAACCCTGGCCGAACGGCTGCAGTCTTTTGAAAATGAACTGGAAAACATACCCATGACCTACGGGGCCTACCGGACCTACAGCATTGGACCGGAAAACACCCCTGGGGGGTACGCAAACATGGCGGAATCGATTGGCTGATTCCACCAGGGAAAGAGATCAAACCATGCCATCTACCTCATCTGCCAATGTGATCAACCTGCAGGAGCGGAAGTTGAAAAAATCATCCAATGACACCGTGTCATTGGATGCCGAACCGGGTACGTCCCCTAAAATTATTGCGGTCAGCAGTGGAAAGGGAGGGGTCGGCAAGACGAACATCGTTGCCAATCTGGGGTACCTGCTCAGCAATATGGGAAAAAAAGTCCTGCTCGTGGACACGGACCTGGGCCTCGGCAACCTCGATGTGCTGCTAGGCATTGCCCCCAAATTCAACATCTCCCATGTCCTTTCGAACGAAAAAAGCATTGCCGACATCCTGGTGGACGGGCCCGGCAATATGAAAATTCTGCCGGCCTCTTCCGGGGTTCAGGCCTTGACCCACCTGGCCCCCCCACAGCTGGAAGCGATCCGTGGGCAGATGTTTTCCGTGGCAGCGGCCTACGATGCTATCCTCATCGATACGGCAGCCGGCATATCTTCGAACGTTCTTTTTTTCAATGCCAGCGCCCGGGAGGTATACGTCGTGGTAACGCCGGACCTGACCGCCATCACCGATGCCTACGCCTTGATGAAGATCCTTTCGCTGCAGTATGATATCGCCGACTTCAACCTCCTGGTCAACCAGGCGGAAAGCGCCAAAGAAGCGCAGGAGATTTTCAACCATCTTCAACTTGTCACCCATCAGTTCCTGGACATCTCCATTCACCTCAGGGGCCATATTCTAAAAGATGACAACATTGCCAAGGGAATCCGCTGTCAAAGGATGGTCAGCGACATTTATCCCAACTCCAGTGCCACGGATTGCTTCAAGGCCATTGCGAGGCAGATTTACGAAACACTACCGGGACCGACCCACTAGACCATGACTGGATTTGCAAACATAAACATCGAATATGGGATTGACGGCGATCTCTCGGACCGGGATGCACTGGTGATGAAGCATCTCCCCCAGGTACAGAGAATCGTGCAGCGGATTGCCGCCCATCTGCCTCCCAGCGTTGATCGGGAGGATCTGGTCAACAGCGGCATTATCGGGCTGATCCAGTCAGCGGAAAGATTCGACGCCACGCAGGCCAACACCTTTATGACCTATGCGCAAACCCGTATTCGCGGCGCAGTGATCAGTGAGCTGCGGGCAAGAGATTATCTGAGCCGGCAAACCCGGCGAAATCTGCGGGAACTCGAAGAAACCTACTCCCGGCTGGAGCAGGAGCTAAATGGTGAAGTGACGGATGAGGCCCTGGCAAAGGCCATGGACCTCGGTCTTGACGACGTTCATGAAATACGCGCCAGGGCCTGCCTCAGTTTCGTGCGCCTGGAAGACCTGGGCCTTGGCAGCCAGAAAGACAGGGCGTCCGCACTGAAGGACATAGCCGGCAACCAGGCTGTGGACCCATTTGAAATGACGCAGTTAAAGGATGTGCATGCCGCTCTCCGGCAAGCCATCGAAAAACTGCCTGAAAAGGAAAAGCTGGTTGTGTCGCTGTATTATGCCGACGAACTCACCATGAAGGAAATAGGCCGGGTTCTGGATGTTTCGGAATCGAGGGTATCACAGATTCATACGTCAGCTGTGTTCCGGTTGCGGAAACAACTGCGATTACAGGGGCATATTGTCGATGACTGACAGCAGCAAGGGGGGGGACAATCAATGGCAAATCCGATCCGGCTTCCTGGAACAGCACCCAAAACATTCTCCAGTTCCAAAGTGGCCCAGGTTTCCCGGCAGAAACTGGAAAACCGTCAGAAAAAACATAAACGTGATCCGCATGGGCAGCCTCGGCCTGACCGCAAGAAAGAACCGGAAGCTGATAAACGTGATCTTCAGGCATCGCCTTCCGGACGGTTGTCCCCTAAAGGGGGGCCTGATAACCCCTCCCGTAAAAAGGGCGCCGACCCGCCGGCTGGCCGCCAGGGGAACTTGATTAACATCCGCATCTAGCCGGATATTGAAAATGGAGGTATGATGTCCAAAACAGATTTTGATATGGGGCTGATCGTACTGCAGTTGTTAGCGGTATGCGGCGGTTTGATCCTGATCGGCTGCCTGAGTGTCCATATTTTTAGAAACCGGCGCCAGCCAAGCCGACCCAATGCGTCCTTCAGCGAAACACTGGTCTCGCAGCTGGTGGAACAGCAGTTTCAAAAGGTATTGGTCCGGGTGCCGGCAACCCGAAATAACGACAGACGCCGGCCAGCCGTCACCCTGTGCTCAGAAGGCGACCGGGGGACCAAGCCTTCTGCGGAACCGGCCCGGCTGTTGAAAAAGCGGACATCCCCCGGATCCAAAGGCCGCAGCCCGCTTTCAACCCGCTATCA
>Ga0164313_10005408_pt1 | contig 11298 bp, 7 predicted proteins | sample GuaBasSedimGuay4_FD_113735 | JGI IMG/M metagenome (GOLD analysis project Ga0164313, IMG submission 113735) | Subseafloor sediment microbial communities from Guaymas Basin, Gulf of California, Mexico - Guay4, Core 4569-4, 0-3 cm | ecosystem: Environmental > Aquatic > Marine > Hydrothermal vents >...
GTACTTAACATTGTTGTTTGTTAAAAACGAACATAAAACTAAAAACTATTTAGGTAGTTAGAATGTATCCTAAAATATAGTGTAGCGAACCGTAATTGTTTCCAAAATTATATGCAGCCTTGAATTTTTGTTTCTTTTGTTTCAAGACAAAAGATAGCGCATTAAAAAGAAAAGTTGAATTGAAGAATAAACAAACAAGTGTATAGAAATTTTAAGTAAGGATAATGCGGTGGGAAAAATTTTATACTCTTGTGGCAAATAGCGAGAATGTGCTGAAAAAAAATACAAAGAAGATTTCCTTGAATACGAGAATTTTGATAACATCTAAAAGGTTAGCTTTTTTTGGTGGCTGCAAGCGATGGATAATTGTGTTTAAAATAAATTGCTAGAGCAATTTGATTTTATAAAGCAATCGAGCGTTTGCAGGCGGCAATTTTACATAACGACTAATTATGGTACAATTTGCTTAACGTGAAGTTTCTTAGAATCGTGTATTTAATTAAAACTTGAGGATTGTACGGAATAATCTATTTAAACTAAATGCTATTTGATAATATTAATTATAGTAGAGCAATAAGTTAATGACCCGAGGATAAAGTTTCTAATGATTTAGTATTTCTGTGGGATATTTGACATAGTATTCAATTATAGCTATTCATTTTAATAATCGTAGATACATCATATTTTCGCCAACGCGCCAACTTTCTTGATTATTGCTTCAGCCACTGGCTAAACCAATAATGCAAAATGTACTATAATGTACTGTGTTATGTAACTTGAGCTTTGGTAAAAGCAGGGCAGAGGGTTAAGAAAAGGTCTGGTAGACCTTTTTAGTGAATGAGCCAGCTGGCGCTTTGGCATACTACTTTTTTTTAAAAAAATTATCTCAAAAGTTTTTTCTACTAAAATAAATGGAACACTTTTTTTACGAAGCGACGATAGGAGAGAAGTGGAATGTGTGTGGAATGGGTTACATTAAAATATTTTTCATATATTTACTTAATCATTTTATTATTAGTGATTAAACTCCCCCTATTTAATAATTACAATAGCAAATTTTATAAACTACCCACTATTGGGTATGATTTGGCTTTTAATAAAGCCATAACATTGTTTAGACTATAACTATTTTTAAAAATAGCCATAAATTATATTAATTTACACAAACTCTAAACTAAAACATCAAGTCATTTATTCATAAGTAATAAATACTTATTTGGACTATTGTCCCAGAGATAATGAAATATTAATGTAAAAGACCAATACTATGAAAAAATTACTTTTTAATGCATTTTATCAGGGGAAAGATGAAGAGTCCGTTGGAGCTGGAAATTGTGCATCAATTGCAATAATCAAAGCAGCAATGTTTACGTTTGGATATGAAGTGATTAGTTTTGAAAAAGAACAAAACATTTATCATGTTACTTTAAAAAATGGGGAAAAGATTTCATTTAATGAAAATGAACTTTTATATGCAAAAAAAGAATCCTCTTTCATACTTGGAAAATATGATACCGAAACTGAAAAAGAACAGTTTAATGAAATACTTGAATATGCTCATATTTGCTATGCTACAATATGTAAAATGGCTCAAAAAAATGGAGACTTTAGCAGTAGATATAGTAAATTCATAATTCCTGAAAATTTTGAGCTTGCGGTAGAAATAATTAATGATGGGACATTTACACCACATGTTTATGAATTTTTGGGACTTGAAGATAATGCAACTGCAACATATCGAACAAAACTTCGCAAAAAAGTTAAACAATCTTTCGGTATGGTTTTGTGGACTAACTCTCATGCAATGTATTCAAGTGAAGGCTACTTTGACCTTTATGGAAATAAACAAAAATTCAAGGGACGTGTAATGTTTAAATTACCTGGCAAAATAGCAGCAGGAATTTTTCAATTAAAACTTTAAAGAACATTCTTTTATTCATAACAGAAATACAGCAACGGAAAATCATAATTCAAATTCAAAAACTAATTAATTTAATATATTATGGCAATATTAGGAACAAAAAAATTTTGGAAACCAGCTATTGGAGCTTCATTAACACAAAAAGAAAATCAAATTTTAAAAAACTCTGGTTATTTAAATCTTCAATTACATTCAGTAAATTATATGTCAAAAGGTAATTTTTGGCAGAATACATTTGGAGGTAAAGATAAGATTGCTTTAGCAACTAATTTAAAATATCAAACTGGAGTAGAAACAATTGAGGCCACTTCTGTTCAAGATGTTCGTGAGGTTAAAGTAAACAAAAACTACAATTTAGGTATTAATCGAAACATCGCAGTAAAAATACCTTTAAATGCTGATGCAATTTCAATTGATGTAAAGATGACTGCTGTAAAAGATGACTTACTTGAAGCAAAATTTGATATGCTGAATAAACCTGAATATCAATCAGCATTGCAACTAGTACCTACAGTTGTAGGTCAAGTAATAACTGTTACCTCTTTAGTTAAAAAATTATTTTCAGATTCAAATCCTGATACTCAATTAGAGGCCAGTTACGCTGGAATTATAAGTTCTCAAAAAGAAAACAACCCTGTGTCTAATGGAAAACTAACAAAAGGGTTACTGATTTTAATTTCAACTAATGATGGAAATAGTTTTAATAATGTAAATGAAACAGACTTTGAATTAAGAGGTGATACTTTATATTACAAAAATAAAGAAGTCGAAAACACATACGCTATTTTTAATATTTCCTTCGAAATATTAAAAGGAGATGATGAAAATTCTAACTGGTTTCAAAAATATAATAACTCTTTAAATAATTTAGACAAAATTCATCTGGTGATAGAAGAATCTGAGATAGATAAAATTTATAATGATTCAATAAAAATGTGGATTGAAGGTAATGCACTCATAGATGCAGACTTAACATACGTAAATAAAGAGAGGTTGAAAATAAAGGCACTTGCATTAAAAACAATAAGAGAAAAATATACAGAATTAAGTAATACAATTTCTGATGGAGATTCAATGAAATCTACTGAACTTTTAAGTGGATTAACTGGCTCGACATCTTTTGATATTATCAAAGAAGCATTACCATCAACAAGTAGCTTAATTGAATCAAACATGAAGATTGAATCAACTGAATCTATTAATTCTTTTAAATTAAATATTTTAAATAACGATAGTAAATTCTTAGATTCATTGAATATTGATGCATCTCAATATTTAAAAGATTTGGAAGAAAACAAAATCCCTTTTCATCTATCTAAAAAAATATAGCTACATAAAACAACATCTAAAATTAATTATCTAAAATGAGTCTGTAAAAGATAGTTTGCTCCTTTTTATTAGACTTATACTTGCAAAATTTTGTGCTAAGCAACAATATTAAAACACTTTTTATACGACGACGTAGGAAGGAAGCATAATGTGTGTGGAGTGGAAATGTTTATCTTTGAATAAGATAAAAACAGTTATTATGGTTTCATATGAAATAAGAGATTTTATTGATAGATTAAATCTTGATTTAGAGAATAAAGAAATAAGAAGAAGATTCCACGAAAATTACGAGTGGTTAGAATCTTATTGGAAAATAAAATTTGGAGGGAATAATGGTGATCAATTATTTTGCAACAATCATGGCGAATTTTATTGGCAAATAAATGAAATTAAAAATATTGCAAAAGAATTAACAAAGATAAGACCTGTTGGAGCCTCAAATAATAATTTTGAACCAACTCCAAACATTTTAAGGGCAACTTTTTTTCTAAAATACAGATCTGAATTAATTGAAGATGGAGAGATTGAAGACAATCATGAAGAAATAGCACACGCAGATAATTGGAATGCTACGAGTTTCAAGGCTTTATTTTCTATTATTAAACAAATAAGAGATAATTTATTTCATGGAAGGAAAATAGATTTAGATGAATTGCAATATGAACGAAATAGAGTTTTAGTTCAAATTGGTGCTAATTTGACTGATGTTTTACTTTTAAATCTAATTGAAGCAGAAGAAAATTTATAATCAAAATTATGTATTATAATTCCTTCTCCTTTTGTATATTTAAACTCTCCCTTTTGCGATATAGCAATAGAATATATTAAATTACATAGTGCTTGAATTATTAATATAATTATATTTGAGACAGCTATAATTATGAAAGAAATTAATTCACTTATTTTAAATAAAACAAAGTGTAAGCCTTTTTTGAGATGGACTGGATCCAAAAAGTGGTTTATAAAAGATGGCCTGACAAACTATCTTCCTAAAAGCTTTAACGATTACCATGAATGCTTTTTAGGAGGAGGATCTGTTTTTTTTTCTATAGATAAAAATGGAGAAGCATTTCTGAATGATATTAATAAAGATTTAATCGAGACATATATAGAAATACGTGATAATGTTGAACTAATAATTAAAACTCTCAAGTTATTAAAAAATACAGAAGAAGAATTCTATAGAATAAGAAAGTCTAGAACTAATAAATCTCATACAAAAGCAGCAAAGTTTATTTATTTGAATAAATGTTCTTTTAATGGTATTTATAGAGTTAATAGGAAAGGGGTTTATAATGTACCATATGGTAAAAGAAAAAATGTAGATATAGTAACTGAAGATAACTTGAGGCTAGTTAGTAAAGCATTACAAAATGTTACGATAAAAGCTATTGATTTTAAAGAAACATTGGTTAATATAAAAAAAAATGACCTTGTTTTTTTAGATCCTCCGTATACGGTTGCTCATGAAAATAATGGCTTTATAGAATATAATCAAAAATTATTTTCTTGGGAAGATCAAATTGAACTTAGAGATTTTGTTAAAAGTATTTCTCAAAAGGGTGCTTATTTTATTTTGACTAACGCAAGCCATGTTTCAATAAGAGAATTATATAATGAAATCGGTGAAATTCATACATTATCAAGATATAGCCAAGTTGGAGGTAGAAACAAGACAAGAGGGATGTATAATGAATTAATTATTACCAATAAGTAAATATGACAAGTAGTAAAGATCCAAATACAATAACTATTGCAGTGATGAGCGATTTACATTGTCATCATAGTACGAGTTTTCCTAAAGGTGCTGGAAAGGGGTATTTTAAAGATACATATTTGATAAGTGATGATTTGACATCAGATCATCATCCAGTAAAGTCACTAATAAGTTTGATTAAATCTGAGGGAATTTCAACCAATATAATGTTAACACCAGGAGACTTAACAAATAAAGTGGATACACAGGGATTTATTTCTGGTTGGGAAGCTATTAAAAAAGTTAGTGAGGCTTTAGATGTTGATGATATTTACGCTACTCTAGGAAATCATGATGTTGATTCTAGGTCGGATGGTGATTCTTTTAAAACAGCAAAAAACCTTGAAGATATTTTTCCCTTTAAACCTGAGCATTGCAATGAAGGCGGTAATTTTTGGTTAGATGGTTTTTGTTTTATTGAAGAAGATAATTACCGCTTATTAATTATTAATAGTACACTTCATCATCTTAATGAAACAGAAGCAAAAAGAGGTAAGATAGAGCAATCACAAATTATAAAGATTGCAAAATACCTTGAAGAAAATAAAGATGAGAAAATTAAACTTGCTATGTGTCATCATCATCCTATACAGCATGAAAGACATCATTTAGGAAGTGATGACCTAATGATTAATGGGAGTACTTTAATTGAAAAACTTAATGAGTTTAATTTTGACTTATTAATTCATGGGCATAAACATGATGCATGGATTCGATATTCACAAGGAGGAAATCATACTATACCTGTTTTTGCTGCTGGAAGTTTCTCAGCTATTACTAATCATATGATTACAAACTCTAGGAATACTTTTCACATTATTGAAGTTAAAAAATCTTCAGATAATAATTCCACTGGGATAATTAAAACTTGGGAATATTTATATAATTATGGATGGGTTGCTGCAGACTCAGGAGATTATTTTTTTCCTTATAAAACAGGATTTGGTTATAGAGGTGATTTAGATAAGTTAACAGATAAGATTGTTAGTGTTATAGAAGCTGCTCCTGGAAATAAAATTGTGTGGGGAAAATTTATAGAAAGTGTCCCCGAAATCGAAAATTTGATTCCAATAGATTCAAAAATAATAATGACAAAACTATTAAATTTTGGTATCCAAATAGCACCTAGTATTACAGCAAAACCAGAAATAATTGGAAAAATTTATAATCCAAATCATTAAGCCATGTTAAAAATTGACAACTTTCAAAAGGTATTTAATGCTCGACACTTAGCTCCTGAACAAGTAGCTGAAAGGTTTATTTATAATCCTGATTTTGAAGAATTATTACTAGGAAATCATACCGTATTGCTTGGCCCAAGAGGTTGTGGTAAAACTACCTTGATGAAAATGCTAACATTACCAGCATTAAATGTATGGAAGGATAGAAGAGCAAATAAAATAAAAGAAGGAATTGATTTTTTTGCAGTATATATTTCAACTGATATTTATTGGCAAGTGCAAAAAGATTCTTATTACGAACAATTAAAAGATTTCCCTGATTATGCGGATGTCATTTCTAAAGTTGCTGTAACAACAAGTGTACTTCACGCACTTACGATCACAATGGCACAAGTTTGTGAATATAATTATGTATCTAATAATGCAGAATTAGAATCTAAAATGTGCCAATATTTAATACAAAGATGGGGTATTCCTGCCACAATCCCTACTTATTCAATGGTACAGCAAGCATTAATTGAAAGAAGCGGTGATTTAAACAGGCATATTCAATCTACGATGTTTAATTGTCGTTCTGAAGAAGATGTTAGAAATAGTTATGAAGATTATTTCTCTTTGGATTATCATTCCTCAGTAATTGAAGCCACATCATTTTTTGTAAAATTATATGACTGTGAAGATCGCTATAAATGGGCTTTGTGTTTTGATGAACTTGAATTAGCTCCTCTATGGTTGCAAGATAAATTATTTCAAGGTTTGAGAAGTACGGCTCAGAACATATTATTTAAACTTAGTGCCAGCCCAATTGTTTCAATATCATCAGATATACTTGCAACAGCAGGGAATGATCTAAAATTAGTGAAAATGTGGCCTAATACGCTAGGAAATAAATACAGAGATTTTAGCGAAAAACTTGTTAAAGCAATACTCAAAGAAAAATTTGGAAAGAGTATTGATCCAGAAGATATTTTTGGTACCAATCCATTGTTACACTCAGGTAAACATACTAAAACTTATGAAGAAGGTGGTGAAACATGGAAGGAGATAAAACTATTAGCTACTACAGATTCTAATCTAAAAAAACTACTACTTAGCTCTGGAATAAATCCCAATAATCCAGTTGAACCTAAAGGAAATAATAAAGCTGGAGATACAATTTTAAGAAAAATAAAACCTATCGTTTATTTTAGAAATTATTATAGTCAATATAATTCTAAAAAAGATGTTCGTACCAAACGTTCTAGAAAAGCACAAACATTGTTTTATGGAAAGGAATTAATATATACTATCTGTGATGGAAATCCAAGATGGTTAATAGGTATAGTAAATGGAATGTTAAAACAAATAGGGGAGGAAAGTGTCAAAATTAGCCCCTCTAACCAAGCCCAAGTTCTAGAAAGAATTTCTCAACAATTCCACAATATCATCAAAAGCATGCCAGGTAATGAAGTTGTTATTAATGGTAAACCCGTAACATTATCTGATATTTTAGATAAAATTGGTACAAGAATAAATCAAGATATAGTATTAGGTCCATTTAAAAGGGATCCTGCCAGTACTTTTGTAATTGATAAAGAGTTAGATGATGATGTAATTGAAATTTTAAAACAAGCTGCATATCAAGGTGCGATAATACTAATGAACCCTGAGAAAGAATCTTTTGATTTCAAGATGGAAGGCAAAACATTTCGTTTATCATATATGCTGTGTCCATTTTATAAAATACCACTTAGAAAGTATAGTAAACGATCATTTATAAATTATTTTGAAGAGAAAAAAACAGATAAAGAAATTGGTATACCTACAAATAACATTCAAGGAACTTTTGATTACGAATAATAATGAAATTACAATACGCTGAACAAATTGAATATACTGATCTTGAGTCATCCAAGTACGATTTTGCGATAGCAGCATCTGGTTACGAGAGTAGATGTACCTATTTCATGAACACTGTGGAATTATTACTGGATAATAATAAGACTAAAAAAATAGTTTTTGGATTCAAAGAGCACAATAATAAACGTCAAAGAATAATCAATGACTTAATATTTGAAAAAATGGGATTTAAACTATATCAAGCTGAAGAAAGTGGGTATAGGTCTATTATTAAAATATTAGATATTGTTTTTAAAAAAGCTTTAGAAGGAGAGGGTACATTAGAATTATTAATTGATTACTCATGTATGACTAGAGTATGGTTTGCCACATTGATTAACTATTTTCAAAATAAGAATTCAAAATTACATGAAATCAACATAACTTTTTCATATTCTCCTTCTATATTTATGGAGCCCCAAATGCCAGTAAATAATAAGCATATGGGTCCCATCCCGGGTATTTTTAGGGTGTCTACTGGAAGTAAACCTACAGCTTTAATAATTGGATTAGGTTATGAAAAACAAAGGGCAAGAGGAATAAGAGATTATCTTGACCCTCATCAAACCTTTGTGTTTTACACTTCACCTACTATAGATACAAAATTTGCCAAGACAGTTGAAAAAAATAATCAACAGTTGATTGATAGTTTGTCTAAAAAAAATGTTTTTAAATACTCATTAAACAATCTTAGATCTATAGATGCCTCATTAACTTCTTTATGCTTAATGCTTAGAAAAGATTATAAGGTTATACTTGCGCCATTAGGGCCAAAACCATTTTCTTTAATGAGTTTTTTACTTGCATCTCGCTATTCTGATATAGATGTATGGAGAGTAAGTGGGGGTGATTCTGGAAATTTATACGACAGAAAAGCTGATACTAAACTTGAACCAATAATATGTAGAACAAAGTTTATTTCAGAAAAGAGATAATTACCTATCCTTTTAACAATGAATATAATATATTAAAATAACGGCCTCAGAAAACTTTGGTTAAAACAATAATAAACTTGCCAGAGGAAATGTTTATTGTTTAATACTAAGAAAATATAAAGATAGATATGGCAGAGTGGTCGAATGCTACTGATTTCTAATCAGTCGTGCGGGTAACCGCACCGAGAGTTCGAATCTCTCTATCTCCGCAAATACGAAAGTATTATAACCCGCAACCAAAAGTTTGCGGGTTTGTTGGTTTATAAAACTTTATTTGAAATTTTATTTTTAAAACGGCCTCATAAAATTTTGGTTAAACAATAGGAGAAATGAGCGTGCATATTTTAGGGGTTTAGCAATACAGTTTCTTAGGAGTTAAAATTATAAAAGGGATTTCAAAGCAATGTTAACGAGTTGCAATGTTTCCTAAAATATAGCGAATGAGCCGTTAATTGTTTCCAAAATTATATGCAGCCTTGAATTTTTGTTTCTTTTGTTTCAAGACAAAAGATAATGAAAGAATGAAAAAAAGATTAATTGAAGTTCTAAATATAACAAGTGCATAGAATTTTATTTTCTTAAAATTTATGCTCTTGTGGCAATCCACGAGAATCGCTTAAAATTTTTTATAACGTACATTTTATCGAATACGCGATTATTAATAACAGCAAAAAGGTTAGCTTTTATTTTGGCGCTGGCAAGCGATGGAAAATTGTGTGTAAAATAAATTGCCAGAGCAATTTGATTTTATAAAACAATCGAGCGCTTGGTAGCGGCTATTTTACATAACGACTAATTATGGTACAATTTGCTTAACGGAATGTTTCTTAGAATTGAGTATTTTAAAAAATGTTGAGGATTGTACGTAATACTCAAATTAAACGAAATGCTATTTGATAATATAAATTATAGTAGAGTAATAAGTTTAATGACCCTAGGATAATGTTTCTAATGAAGTTAATATAACTGTGGGATATTTGACATAATACTAAATTATAGTTACATTTTACCTAGCCTGCCACAAATTGGCTTTTACATAATATCTGCCGATATGATCCTAGCGGAGTCATATCTGATATTATGTAAAATATCGCAAAAGCGCTATACGCCAATTTGCTAACAAAATGTACTATAATTAATATTATGTCAAATAGACTTTTTAGGGATTCTCCCCTGTACTCATTATTATTAGATTAGTTTTGTGCTATGCAAAAACAGAATTCTTCTTCTCAATTAGAGTTTGTCGCTTTAATGGCTTCTTTAATGTCTGTAGTTGCATTAGCCATTGATGCCTTATTACCTGCATTAGATATCATTGGTATTTCTATTTCTACAGAAAATGCTATCGACAATCAATTACTAATTACCATGATCTTTGTAGGTCTTGGTTTTGGTCCATTAATATTTGGGCCCATCTCAGATAGTTTAGGAAGAAAACCTGTAGTTTTTGTAGGCTTTGCTATTTTTATTATTGCCAGTATTATCTGTGTGTATTCAGAATCCTTATCAATAATGATTTTTGGAAGAATATTACAAGGTGTCGGGCTCTCAGCTCCTAGAACCATTAGTATTGCTATAATACGAGATATGTATAGCGGTGACCGTATGGCTAAAATTATGTCATTTGTAGTGGTAATTTTCCTCTTAGTGCCTATTATTGCTCCTGCCCTTGGTAAATTTATGCTGGATCATTATAACTGGCAGGCCATTTTTTATATTCAAATAGCTTTTAGCCTGGTGATAGCACTTTGGTTTTGGCTTCGTCAGTCTGAAACATTAGCCCCAGAAAACCGTATTAAATTCTCTACTCATCTTTTTATAGATGGCTTTAAGGAGCTTGTTCAATACAAAAGAACTATGGGTTTCACCATCATATCTGGCTTTGTAACAGGGTCTTTTATGGTATATTTAAGTAGTTCTCAACAGATCTTTCAGGATCAATACTTTCTAAAAGAAGAATTCCCTTATATCTTCGCAGGTCTAGCTGTCGCTATGGGTGCAGCGATATTCCTCAATGGCAATCTAGTGATGAAATACGGAATGGAAAAGCTGATTACCATTTCTTTAGTAGCTTATTTTGTGATCTCTCTAGTGTATATCCTGCTATTTTTTAATTCAGAAAACCCTACTATCGAAATCCTCTTACTCTTTTTTGCCTTACAGTTTTTTGCCATCGGTTTCCTTTTTGGAAATTTAAGAGCCATTGCTATGCAGCCTGTGGGTCATATTGCGGGGATTGCCTCTGCGCTTACTGGTTTGATTTCTACTTTGATGGCGGTACCCATTAGTATTGTTATA
>Ga0164313_10005409_pt1 | contig 11295 bp, 12 predicted proteins | sample GuaBasSedimGuay4_FD_113735 | JGI IMG/M metagenome (GOLD analysis project Ga0164313, IMG submission 113735) | Subseafloor sediment microbial communities from Guaymas Basin, Gulf of California, Mexico - Guay4, Core 4569-4, 0-3 cm | ecosystem: Environmental > Aquatic > Marine > Hydrothermal vents...
ACAAACGGCGCCTCACCGGCCGACCCAATGGCGATCTGGAGGGGACCGCGGCGGATCCGCGCCGGCAGATGGAAGGAGCACAGCTCTGGGTCGTCGGCAACGTTGCACCACACGCCGGCCTCCTCGGCGCTGCGAAACACCGACGCGTTGGTCTCCCGGTCGTCGGTGGCGGCGAAGACGAGCGCCCAGCCGTTGGCGGCATCCGCATGGTAGGGACGTCTCTCGAGATCGATCTCCCCGCGATCAGCCATCTCGGCCAGCGGCGCCACGACCTCGGGCGCCACGACCGTGACCCGCGCTCCCTCCTCGACCAGACCTTGCACCTTACGAAGAGCGACGCCGCCGCCCCCCACGACCAGGCAGCGACGGTCCTTGACCTCCAATGAAACGGGATACAAAAGCGCCTCCATGCCACACGCCGATGTAACGCGTGCGTAACGCGCAGTGTACCACCATGCGCCGGCCCGCGAATTAACGCAAAGGCGCAGAGGCGCAAAGACGCAAAGGTGTTTCTTGGGTTGGTCGTGCCGACGTGCAGCATCCAATCAGAATTTCCATCCCAGCGAGGTCACGAGGCCGTAGTCGTCCTGTCGAACAGTCCCATCGTTGCCAATGGGCGCCTTGTTATCAAAGCTGTACCACCCACTGAGGCTGACGAAAAGGTCGGTGACGATCTCCTGCCGATATTTGGCATTGAACTCTGCGCGGTACCGTCCGCTCTCGGTGAGGCTGGGGAAAAGGGTCAGCGAGGACGAGATATCGGTGCCGTGATCGCCGTGGATAAAAAAATCGTAGCTTATGCCCGCCAGAGCTTCGAGGCTGGTCTGAGGCGATGGATCGGTGATGTACTTCTCCCGGTTGGTGGTCAGGCCCCCGGCCAACGACATCCTGGATCGGTTGGTTTGGAAAACATACCGCCCGACTCCGCCCCCGATGCTGGTGCGAAGATCGAGTCCGAATCGGGTGCCGGGTACATAGTTGCATAATAAGTGCATAGCCTTCCTGGCAATTATGCAAATGTGTACCCGGCACCCAATCAATTGGCACCCAATCGATGTCAGGCGAATCCTCGAATCGCCTCACCCAGGTTTCACATTCTTTTCGACCGAACACTGGCCTGTCGGTTGCCGAGCTTCACACCATCGCATACCCCACGCGCCGGACGGCAGCCCTCAGATAGGGCAGGATGGTGGGGTCGACCAGGGCGCGGTGAAAGCTCGGGGACGGGGAAACGGCGTCCTCAGCGCGTTCGAAGAGAGCGACGGCGGACTCACCGCCGGACATGGATGAAGCGTAGTGGATGCCGTCGAGGGCGGGAAAGGCCTCGTAGATGCTGCGGGACCAGCGCTGCGCCCGCTTGCGCGGGCCGGAGTTGACGGCTTGGGAGGCGCCCGCCCTCGTGGGCCAGTGGCCCGAGAGGTCGAGGAGGGTCAGGTCGCGGGTGATCTCGATGGCGACCAGCCACGGCGCTCTTCGGCGGCGATCGACGGTTCGGGTGGTCTGGAAAACCTCGGCAACGCACACTCGCCCGAGGGTCGCGGCGTAGAGGATCTTCCGGCCGGATATGGCGGGAGGAGGAGGCTGGTGGTCGAACCTCGAATCGGTGGGTCCCCAGGCGCGAAACTGATTCCACGTTGACGGTTGGGGGCCGTTCTGGAAGTAAATCCTCCACAACCGGGCGCCCTGTTTTACGGTGTGCTGCTCTGCCGGCCTGACGCCGATCCTCTCGAGACCGGACAGACTCGGCGGCTCGGGGAACTTCGCCATCAGAGGTCGGCGGCGAGTGCGGCGACGGTGTCGGAATCGCGACCGGCGCCGAGCCACTCGAGCGGCGTCACAGGCTCACCTGCCGTTTCGTCGACGAGGTCGAGGTTGGGGATGATGAACCAGGTGGCCACTGCCAGAGGGTGCAGATCGGCGGGGAGAACCTTGATTGCCTTGTCAATGCCCGGCACCAAGATCCGGCCCGAAAACTGGAATGTCGGAATTCTCCAGTCGCGGCCGTGCTTGAATCCGTAGATGGTGCGCGCCTTGAGCCGCTGACGGATGCGGCTCGAGTTGACCCCGATGCGTTTGGCTGCGCCGGCGGTGGTCAGGCTTGAGGCAATCAGCGACGCAAACCGCCCGATGCCGAGGGCAAGGGGATCGTCGCCTTCCTGCTGTAGGTCGGTCTCGAACCCACCTTCGGAGAGAACCGCGACCTCGGCATCGGTGAGCACCGGTCCGGCGGCGGCCGGGCCGACTTTCGGCAGATCGATGACCACCGCCATGGCGGACCTCAGCAGCTCACCGACCTCCATGCTGACACCCCGGGACGCGAGCAGCGCTTGGAACGACTCCGGAGCCGTCTTCCCTACCGGCCGAAGAAACGCCTCCCGATAGAGCTCATCGGCGAGGCGGGAGAGCTCTGGTCTGGGGTCACGCGCATCTGTGCCGTACTCCGCCGCGGCCGACTCTCCGACCTTGGTATGGGACATGTGACCTCCGTGAAGCTAACGATAATTACTTATCGTTAGTTCTCGTTAATTATAATAGTGCCTTGGCGAGGAACTGTCAAGGCTGCGCCAACCGAGTACCTCCTCGCCGTAGCCCAAGATGTGCCTAATCCGGAGGGTTCAGCGCCCGCACTCGCCAGCTGACGCCGCCGCCGAGGTAGCGGGCCTGAGTACCCCGTTGAGCGAGCCACCGCACGACCTCGGCCGATCTTGTGCCGTGTGCGCAGGCCACCAGCAATGGTCCGTCGGGGATCTCGTCGGCACGGTCGCGAACCTCGCTGACCTCGATCTCGAGCAACCGGCCGGCGTTCAGGGGACGCTCCTCGCGTTCGGCGGGAACCCGCACATCGAGGACGGTTTCCTGCGAGAGATCGGCGAGGGGCGCAACCGATTCGATGCCGTCGATCTGGTTGGCTGCGGCCATCGCGAGCACCGCCAGCGGCTCGATGGCCGGGGCATAGGGTGGGGCGTAGGCGTGCTCGATCGCCTCGAAATCGTTAATGACGGCGCCGCGGAGAATGAGCTGGGCGGCGACGTCGATCCTTTTTGCGACCTCCCCCTCTTCTCCGACGCCCTGGACGCCGAGGACCCGGCGGGTTGCCGGGTCATAGACCATTTCCAGGAGGATGAGCTGTGCTTCCGGCCAGTAGTGGGCTCGGTCCTCGGTGCTGATCCAGACGCTGCGCACGCCGAGGCCATCGCCCGCGAGACGTGCCGCGGTACATCCGACCGTCGCCACGTTGAGGTCGAAGACCTTGACCGCGGTGGCACCCGCAACCGGTCCGAAGGCATCGTCGCGACCGGCGAGGATGTTCGCCAACACCCGGCCCTGGCGGTTGGCCAACGAACCGAGCGGCAGATACGCCGGCCCTCCGGTCACCACGTGCCGGACCTCCACGCAATCGCCGACCGCCCACACATGCGGCACCGAGGTCGCGAGGCGTTCATCGACGCGGATCGCGCGGGTCGGACCGAGAGCCACACCGGCCGTGGTCGCGAGATCGATCTGCGGCACCACGCCGACGGCCGTCACAACGGCGTCCGCGCGAATTCTCTCCGATCCAACCGCGACCGACACGCCCTCATCGTCGGCAGATATCTCAGCCACAGCCGAACCGGTCAGCACCCGCACACCGTTCTTTTCCATGTGCTTGGCGACAACCGCGCCGAGCTCGGGGTCGAGGATCTCGGGCAGCGGGGTGGGCGCGGCCTCGATCAGGGTCACCTCGGCACCCCACAGACTGCGAAAGGCCTCGGCCAGCTCGCAACCGACGAGCCCGGCGCCGATGACCGCCACGTGGTCGATCTCGCCGTGCATGAGGCCGATCTTCAGAGGCTTCACGTCATCCCACACGTGGAAGGTGTGGACCCGCGGGTCATCCGGGAGATCGGGGAGCCGGCGAGGCGACGCTCCGGTCGCAATCACCAGCTCGTCCCACTCCAGTTCGCGCTCCCCCTCGGGACCCTCGATGTGGAGGGTCCCCGCCCGGGTGTCTACCGCTGTCGCCCGCCACGGCGCCAGGATCTCAACGTCCTTGACCGCCGCGAAGTAATCGGGGTCGCGATCGGCGCCGTAGATTGTGCGACGGAGAGCCCCCAGCTCATCGATGTCCCCGGAGAGCACATAGGGCAGACCGCAGGCGGCATAGGAAAAGACCTCGTTGGCCTCCACCACCGTAATCGACCACTCCGGCTGCAGGCGACGGAGACGGCACGCACAGCGCAACCCGGCGGCGGAGGCACCAACGATGACGATGCGCTTCTTCTCACTCATTCCTTGCCTCGCGACACATCAATTCGAAGTGACCTTCTCCCAACGCGCTCCCCGAGAGGATGCCAGGCACGCCGATTCGCTGGTACGCGCTCCTGCGCCCGATATACCCAACAGCGAATCGGGAGCCAGGCACCTCCGGTCAACGAGCCGTCCTGCCAATCCGCAAACGGCTGTGCGTGGAAAATTCGAAATCCGAAATCCGAAATTCGAAATTTTCTTGGCGGGCGGCATTCCTAATTCCTAATTCCTAATTCGATCAGGCTTTCTTCAGCTGTCCTCTGACCTCGAGCGCGATCTTGTACAGCCCGGTGAGGATCAAGGCGCCGATGGCGTAGATGGCGATACTGATCATGAACTCCGGCGCGGTCGGCCAGTAGTGGACAACCTTGCCAAATGGATTCGGCACGAAACCGGCGATCACCATGCCCAGTCCCTTGTCGATCCACAGCGAGAGGACCACCGCCACACAGCCAAAGCGCAGCCACGTGTAATTACCTCGGGTTTTGGGGTTGATCAGCACGATCAGCGATACGATCGCCAGGATCGAGGACGCCCACATCCACGGCGCCAGGGTGTTCTCACCGTCAAGACCCATGAACAGGAATTGAAAGTGGGCCACATGCTCGGGGATGCCGCTGTAGAGCGCGGTGAAGAGCTCCATGAGGACAAAGAAAACGTTGATCGTCATCGCGTATGTGACGATCTTGGCCAATGTGTCAATGGCCTGCTTGCCCGGATCGAATGTCGAGACCCTGCGCACGAAGAAGGCGAGCAGGATCAAAATGGCCGGGCCCGCGGCAAATGCCGAGGCCAGGAATCGCGGCGCCAAAATCGCGGTCAACCAGAACGGACGCCCCCCGAGACCCGCATACAGAAAGGCGGTCACGGTGTGGATCGACACCGCCCATGGTATGGAGAGCAGGATGATCGGTTTGAGCCATCGTGGCGGCGGCTCGTCGCGCCGCTCGGACGACAAGGTGAAATGGCTGATGACGATGTTGAGCACGAGGTAGCCGCCAAGGGCAACGGTGTCCCAGAACATCATCGAGTGCAGCGTCGGGTAGAGAAAGACGTTGAGGATGCGGTTCGGCATGCCCATGTCGACAAAAATAAAGAGCATGCACATGATGACCGCCGGGATGGCGAGGAACTCACCGAGAATCGTCATCTTGGCAAACGCCTTGTAGTCGTGGAGGTAGTACGGCAGGACCACCATCACCGCCGAGGCGGCGACCCCGACCAAGAAGGTGAACTGAGCGATGTAGAGGCCCCACACAACGTCGCGGCTGAGACCGGTGATGGTCAGTCCCTCGCTGAACTGCCAGAACCAGCACGCCACACCGCCGCCGATGATCATCAACAGGACAAAGATCCAGGACCAGTACGCCCGGGAGCCCGAGAGAGCCTTCTCAAGCATGACCGCCCTCCTCCCCAAAGACCTCCGCCGCCGGTGCAAACTCCTGCAGGGTACGCGGGTCCTCGACGATGTAGTAGACCTCGGGTTGGGTGCCGAGACCCGGCTTGCGTCGGATGGTCATATGCTCGGCGAGCAGCCGTCTGACCTTTGAGTCGGGGTCGTTGAGGTCGCCGAAAACCATCTCATCGTTGTCACAGACCTCGACGCAGGCCGGCTGCTCACCGCGCGCCAACCGCTCGTCACAGAAGGTGCATTTCTCGACCACGCCGCGCATCCGGGTCGGATAGGTGCTGGTGATCTCGGCCAGGTTCGGCGCCTTTCTGGGATCTTTCCAATTGAAGCTGCGCGAGCCGTAGGGACAGGCGACGATGCAGTACCGGCAGCCGATACAGCGGTGCCAGTCCATCATCACCACACCGTCCGAGGCCCGCTTCCAGGTCGCCTGGGTCGGGCAGACCCGGGTGCACGGCGGGTTGTCGCAGTGGTTGCACAGGAGAAGTGTCGGTTTGGATTTGAGATCCTCGCGGAGGTAATGAAACTCCTGCGAGTGGAAGGCGGCCTCAAAGTCCTCGGTCCAGATCCACTTGACCTCGTTCTTGGGGTCGTCCGCAAAATCGGGCACATTGTGGACCCGGTGGCAGGCATCGGTGATCTTGTCGAGTAGTGCGTCGTCCTTGGTGAACTTGCGCAGATCGACGACCAGTGCCAGGCGCTTGCCTTCGGTCGCGGGCGGTTCGTGTTCCTCGGACGCCCTCGTCCTGGTGGCTACTGCGGTGGAACCTGCAACACCGGCCACTGACAGACCGGCAAACTTGAGGAATCCTCGTCTGCTGTTCTTCATCACTGGGCCTCCTCTGGAATCACGTGGCAGCCCCAGCAGTACGGATCGACCGCCGCGTAGGTGTGACAGGCATCGCAGAATTGGTCCTTCTTCGTATGACAGCCCAAACAGGTGTCGGTGAGGCTCATGGTGTAGGTCTTGCCCGACAGCTTGGAGGTGTAGGTACGGACATCGTCGCGCACCACCGTGTCTCGCCACTGGTCGAGCAGGTTCATGTGGTTCGTCCGCATGAACTCGGTCGCTTCGACACACTCGGTCGATCCGTTTGCAGGCTTTGGAAGCTCCGGTGCGTCCGGCGGTGCCGCGCTCAACGCGTTGTACCACAGGGGTGAGGTCGCGAGAACCACGAAGACGGCGAGGCCGGCGACTATCTTGCCGGTGTCATACATCGTCCTGCTCCTCCTTCTCAGGCACCAGGGGTTCACCACGAAGGTCGGTGGTGCGTTCGTTTTCGCCCTCCATGATGAGGGCGTTGCCGACCATCTCGTGGATACCACTCACATCGACGCCCGGCGCCCAGTAGTCGCACAGGGCCGGCAAGGTCGCGCGGTCGATGGCGCAAATACAGGCCAGGCGGTTGACATCGTTATGGTCGCGCACCCAACGAACCGCGTTGCCCCGCGGCAGACCGCCGCGCATGCGCATCTCCATGTTCTCGTCATTTCCCAAACCCGCGCCGCCCGCACAGCAGAAGGTGTTTTCACGGATGGTGTTTTCGGGCATCTCGTAGAAATGGTTGCAGACGTTCTCGATCACATACCGCGGTTCCTCGAGGAAGCCCATCGCCCGCGCCGGGTTGCATGAGTCATGGAAGGTGACGCGGAGATTGTCGTTGCGGCTCTTGTCGAGCTTGAGCTTGTTGTTGTGGATGAGATCAGAGGTGAACTCGCAGATGTGGACCATCTTGGTCGAGATGGTGTTTTCAAAGACCGTGCCGGTGATCGGAGATACGGGGACCTCCAGAAAGTCGGCGGGACCGTTCATGGTGTCCATGTACTGGTGCATGACCCGCCACATGTGGCCGCACTCGCCTCCGAGGATCCACTTCACGCCCAATCTCTTCGCCTCGTGATAGATCTTCCAGTTGAGCTTCTTCAAGTTCTCCGCCGAGTTGAAGAGGCCGAAGTTGCCACCGTCCGAGGCATACGAGCTCAGGGTGTAGTCGAGGCCAATGTGCTCGAAGAGCATGAGGTATCCGACAAAGGTGTAGGTCCCGGGATCGGCGAAGTAATCGGCCGACGGGATGACGAAGAGGATCTCCGCCCCCTTGCGGTTGATCGGCGGATCGAGCTTGATTCCGGTCACCTCTTCGAGCTCGTCAACCAGAAACTCGACGTTGTCCTTGTACGTGTGGGGTTGGATGCCGAGGTGGTTGCCGGTGCGCTTGCAGTTGGCGACCGGCTCCAGGATCCAGTTGATGTTGAGACCGACGAGATTCATGAGCTCGCGGGCCATCATCGTTATCTCGGCGGTGTCGATGCCGTAGGGGCAGAAGACGCTGCACCGGCGACACTCGGTGCACTGGAAGAAGTAGTAGTACCACTCCTTCAACACCTCTTCGGTGAGCTCGCGTCCACCGGCCAGAGAGCCGAGGATCTTGCCGGCGGTGGTGAAATCCTGGCGATAGACCGAACGCAGGAGTTCCGCTCGAAGCACCGGCATATTCTTGGGATCACCAGAGCCGATGAAGAAGTGGCACTTGTCGGCGCAGGCGCCGCAGCGCACGCAGATGTCCATGAAGACTTCTAGCGTGCGGTACTTCTTCAACAGGTCCTTGAAACCGTCATGGATGATCTGTTGCCAGTTCTCCGGAAGCTTCCAATCGGCATCCGTGGGCGACCACTCGCGTGGGTTGGGCATGCCGAGGTACTCGAGGCTCTTGACCCCTGTCGGATAGGACCACGTTCCGCGCCGCGCCTCGAAATCGACCGCCGGGTTCATCCAGTTCCTGGGCGGCGGAGTGAAATCAATCTGAATCAGTTCCTGAGGGCTTTTCTCCGCCATGGTTCACTCCTTCTCCAACGGATAACCGGACGCCTTCAGCTTGTCGCGGAACTCGTCCTCCCACTCTGCATAGGTGTGGCCGATGATGTCGGGGTTCCACGGGTTGATGTGGCGGCGGACGCGGTTGTTGTTGGCGAGGTTGCGGGTCGGGCTCAGGAAAACTCCCGGCGCGTGCACGAGCTTCGAAAACGGGAAGTAGATGAGCAGTGCGCTGACCAACGTGACGTGGACGAAGTACCACAGACCGACCCCGATCGGCACGATCGCCTGAAACGAGGCCCAGCCGACGATCGCCGCCTTGACGTGCACCACATCGATCTTTTCGATATGACGCATGACGATGCCCGTGAGGGCTATCCCGAGCAATAAGTAGAGGGCGAAGTAATCGGTCGGTAGCGAGATGTAGCGAAGCTTGGCATCGAAGAATCTGCGTGCCAGCAGGTAGGCCAGGCCGAGGACCATCAGGAAGGTCGTGCCGTAGTACACCGGCAGCCCGACCTGGAAGAAACCGTCGACTTTTTCCAGCATCTCGACCCACGCCGGCACCGGCTGGAGGAAGAACCGAAAGTGACGCAGGACAATGATCAACATCGCCCAATGAAAGGCCATCGCCGCCGCCCACAGGGCCTTGTCGGCAATGTAGTTCACCTTTTCCTTTTCGGGCAGTATCTCCACCCGGGTGTTGCGGAATAACGAGCGGAAGACCAGCACCTCGAGGGCCATGCGTCCGATCACTCCAACCAATCCACTGGGCGCCTCGAGCTCGCTGTTATGAATCCACGGCAGAGATTTTTCCTGACCCGTGGTGGTAGGGATTCGGAAGGGCACCGGCGATTTCGCCCAGTGCACCACCCGGAAGATGATCCCGCCGACGAACACCGCGAAGGCGACCCCCGGGATGATCACTCCGAGCACGAAGCGCAGACCGTCACCGGTGCTTGCGCCCACCGCAGCAAGCAGGGCCAGGCCGGCCACCGCGACTAGAGATATCAACGCTCCCATGCGTCCGATCCCTCCTTCCTCTCAGCTCCTCCGGGCCGTGACACACACCTTTTCAGGACCGTGGTGCGCTCTCCGGATTCTCGGCGCGCCTCTCGCGCCACTCCTGCACCCGTTCCAGGATGCCCAGCGATTGGTTGCGGATCTCCTTCGCGCGAATCATCCACATCTGTTCACGACAGCGCATATAGACGTCAAACGCGCACAATCCGAGACGGTCGATTCGGTGATCGATGGCGTCCAACGAATCGACGGCCTCGACGCCGGTGACCTCGCGCACTAGGTTCTTGAGGTCGAGGACGAAACTGACTGCGGCGGATGGCGCAAATTCCTGCACCGCCCGCACCCGGATGACGAGGTCCAGCGCCGACGTCAGCTCACCCGGCTCGTCGCCTCGAAGGAACCCGTCGAGCAACTCCGCGAGCCCCTCACGAAGACCGGCGCCGACTGGATTGGCGAATCGATCCGACTTCGACCGCAGGAAGTTCGCGGTCTCCTCCGGGTAGCCCTCGATGACTCGTTCGATCCAACGCTCCAGGATCTCGTCCCGATGTTCTGAAATTTCACCCTCGAGCATACCGACCCCCTAGCCCGGTCTTCTCACCGAGTTTGGTGTACCGGGCCCGCCGGACCGCCCTCGTCGCTGACGGGGGCGGTGACGGCCACAGCTCGAATTACACGCAACCCGTGGGCTTGGGCAGACCGGCAACCTTGCAGGCTCCCTTGGCCGGACCGGACGGGAAGAGCTCGTAGATCTCCTTGAGCTGGAATCCCGTCTGTTTGCAGAGCTTGCGGATCATCGGTGCAACGCCAAACTGCAGGTAGTAGTCACGCAGGTAATTGACGACCTTCCAGTGGTCGTCGGTGAGATCGTCGACACCTTCGGTCGATCCGAGGGCAGCCGCAACCTCCTCATTCCAATTCTCGGGTTCCTGCATGAAACCGTCCTCGTCCACCTCGATGGAGACGCTCCCCATTTCAAAAAGTGCCATCTCAGTCCTCCTTTATGTTGTCCGGGGTCTCTGCCCCGCTGATCTCGATCAGTGTCGCGTTCTGTTGCCGTGCTTTTTTCCGTTGCGCTTTTTCCATGGCTTTCATGAAATCCTGGGTCGGCTGGTGGCCGAGCTCGATGGCTCGCCCGAGATAGCGCTCGGCGGCGCCGTGGTTTTCCAGAGCCAGGTACCCGACCGCCGCATGGTAGTGCGCAGGGCCATGGTCCCTGTCGAGCTCGATCACCCGCTCGTTGCAACGAACCAGGTTCTCGGGATCGTTGAGATAGAGGTACGCCTGACCCATGTTGTAGTGCACGATCGGCAGGTCGTCGCGCAGCTTGGCCGCCTCCTGATTGGCCTCGAGACAGCCCTTGAACTCCCACCGCATGAGACGAACCCCGCCGAGATTGACCCACGCCTGGAACAGGGCCGGATCGATCTCCAGAGCCTTCAAATATGTTGCCTCAGCCTGTTTGACGCGGCCCGATACCGTGTAGGCGAGACCGAGATTGTAGTGGGCCGACGCCTGCTCCGGGTGCTCCTCCACGTTGGCTTGGCAACGCTCCAGACGGTGGCGCTGACTTTCATTCTCCATCCAAATTCTCCCTATTCACGGCAAGCAAGGTGTCGAGACACTCCTGCTCCCCGGAATCGCCTGCCTCCCCGACCGCCAACAGGCGATCGCGGACGTCGTCAATCAGCTCCGGGGCCACCTCGGCGATCCGGCTCAACGCCTCGAGGATCCCCCGCCTCAGTCCGTCATCCCACAAATA
>Ga0164313_10005410_pt1 | contig 11294 bp, 7 predicted proteins | sample GuaBasSedimGuay4_FD_113735 | JGI IMG/M metagenome (GOLD analysis project Ga0164313, IMG submission 113735) | Subseafloor sediment microbial communities from Guaymas Basin, Gulf of California, Mexico - Guay4, Core 4569-4, 0-3 cm | ecosystem: Environmental > Aquatic > Marine > Hydrothermal vents >...
CCAACAGGGAATATTGAAATTCTTGTTTCTGAACTTAATATCCTTAATAATTCTCTTGTGCCTCCTTTTACAATTGAAGATGAAACAGATGGTGGAGATGATATAAGGATGAAATATCGATATCTCGATATTAGAAGAAACCCTGTTAGAGAGAACCTCATCTTTCGCCATAAAGTTTCTATGGCGGTAAGAAACTATCTTTCTAATCAAAATTTTATAGAAGTAGAAACTCCTTATCTTATTAAGTCTACACCTGAAGGAGCTCGAGATTTTGTAGTGCCTTCTCGTATGAATGAAGGGCAATTTTATGCTTTACCTCAGTCTCCTCAAACCTTCAAGCAATTACTAATGATTGGAGGGATGGATAAATATTTTCAGATTGTAAAATGTTTTAGAGATGAAGATCTTCGTGCAGATCGTCAGCCTGAATTTACACAAATTGACTGCGAAATGGCATTTGTAGAACAAGAAGATATTTTAAATGCTTTTGAAGGATTAACACGTCACTTAATAAAAGAAATTAAGGGAGTTGATGTTGGAGAATTTCCAAGAATGACCTACGATGAAGCGATGCAACGCTACGGAAACGATAAACCAGACATTCGATTTGGAATGGAGTTTGGAGAACTTAATGAAGTTGCTCAACATAAAGAATTTAATGTCTTTAACAATGCCGAATTAGTTGTAGGTATTGCTGTACCTGGAGGAAATAGTTACTCTAGAAAAGATATAGACAAATTAATAGATTGGATAAAACGCCCTCAAGTTGGCGCTTTAGGAATGGTATATGCTCGTTGTAATGATGACGGAACTTATAAATCTTCCGTAGATAAATTTTACAACCAAGAAGATTTAGCTAACTGGGCAAAAGTAACTGGGGCTGAAAAAGGAGATTTAATTTGTGTTCTTTCAGGCGACACCAACAAAGTAAGAACACAATTAAGCGCCTTACGTATGGAATTGGCAGAACGTTTAGGGTTAAGAAACGGCGATGAGTTTGCTCCTCTTTGGGTAGTAGATTTTCCTTTGTTAGAATGGGACGAAGAAACAGAAAGGTACCATGCCATGCACCATCCTTTTACTTCACCTAAACCAGAACAAATAGAGTTGTTAAAAACAAATCCTGGCGACGTAAAAGCAAATGCTTACGATTTGGTATTAAACGGAAATGAAATTGGCGGAGGTTCTATTCGTATTCACGATAAAGCAACCCAAGCAATGATGTTTGACTATTTAGGTTTCACTCCTGAAGAAGCAGAAGCACAATTTGGCTTTTTAATGGATGCTTTTCAATATGGAGCACCCCCACATGGAGGAATTGCTTTTGGATTGGATAGGCTAGTTGCTATTTTAGGTGGTCAAGAAACAATTCGTGATTTTATTGCATTTCCTAAAAATAATTCGGGTAGAGATGTGATGATCGATGCACCTGCAGCAATTGATAATGCACAGCTACAAGAGCTTTCTTTAAAATTAGATATAAAGCATAATTTTTAAATAAATATAAAAGTGCAAGGTCAAAAAAAATCTTTGCTCACTAAGTTTTTGGTCTGGCGATTAAAGCACATTCCGCATAAACAGTTTGTAAATATTGTTAGTGCCTTGATTGGTCTTTTGGCAGGTCTTGGCGCGGTTACTTTAAAAAACTTAACACACTTTATTCAAAAATTACTTGAAGGAGAATTTATTAAAGAAATTCATCAAGCATTTTATTTTATCTTTCCTATTTTAGGTCTATTACTTACGCTGCTAACGATAAAATATATTATTAGAAAAAAAGTAGGTCATGGGATTCCATCTACATTGTATGCAATTTCAAAACTAAAGGGTATTATGCCTCGTCATCAAATGTGGGCATCTTTATTAACTGCACCACTTACAGTAGGATTTGGGGGATCTGTTGGACTGGAAGGCCCTACGGTTGCAACCGGAGCAGCTTTGGGTTCTAATTTGTCTAGGATATTCCATTTAAACCAAACAACTCGTACTTTATTAATTGGATGTGCTGCTGCTGGAGCCATGTCATCAATTTTTAAAGCACCTATAGCAGCTATTATTTTTGCGGTTGAGATTTTTAGTTTAGAATTGACCATTGCTTCTATGATTCCGTTATTAATAGCTTCTATAACAGCTGTTTTAACATCCTATTTTTTTCTTGGAGACGATGTGTTGTTTCATTTTCAGCTACAAGATAAATTTGGTCTAAATGATGTTATATTTTATATAATTCTAGGAATAACCTCAGCATTTACTTCAATTTATTTCAGTAAAATATACTTTGCTGTTAGCGACTTTTTTAAAAGGTTTGCAAATCCCTATAAACGATTATTAATTGGAGGGGGTCTTTTAGGAGTCTTAGTGTATTTAATTCCTCCATTATTTGGAGAAGGCTACGAAACCATCAACAATATTTTACACGAAAATATTAATGAAGTAACTACCAATAATATTTTTAATTCTGTAACCGATAATATCTGGGTCATCATGGCACTTCTAGTTGGTTTAGTCACTTTCAAAGTTATTGCGATGTCTCTAACTTTTGGTGCTGGAGGGGTTGGAGGCGTGTTTGCACCTACACTTTTTACAGGTAGTATTTCGGGATATATTGTAGCGACCATTATAAATTACAGCAATTTATTTAATCATCATTTATCGTCTACTAATTTTGCAATGGTGGGTATGGCTGGTCTTATGGCAGGAGTTTTACACGCACCATTAACAGCGATATTTTTAATAGCAGAAATTACAGGAGGTTACGAGCTATTTATACCCTTAATGATCGTTTCTTCCATTTCTTTTGCGATTACAAAATCGTTTATTCCTCATAATATATATGCTTCTGAATTGGCGAAAAAAGGTGAATTAATCACTCATAATAAAGACCATGCTGTTTTGACTTTAATGGATTTAAAAAAGGTGGTGGAAACCAACTTTATAGAGGTCTCTCCAGAAATGACTCTAAAGAAAATAGTGAAAGAGGCTATTGTTATTTCTAAACGAAATATTTTTCCTGTAGTCAATAAAAAAACACAAGCATTAGTAGGCATTATTTTATTAGATGATCTTCGACCCATAATGTTTAATAAAACATTGTATAAAAAAGTGATTGCAAGAGAATTAATGCACAATCCTCCAGCAATCATATATTTAGGTGAAGACAAAATGACCGATGTAATGAAAAAGTTTCAGGATACCGGAGCTTGGAATCTTCCCGTTGTTAAAGACAATTGTTATGTGGGCTTTGTTTCAAAATCTAAATTATTAACTGCTTATCGAAGAAAATTAATAGATTTTTCAAGCAAATAAAACCTTCAACCCTATGAAACTATTACTACAAATACTTTTTTTAATAGCTGTAATTGGCGCTAGTTATGGCTTTTACATTAAAAGTGACGATCTTGCTAAAGGAGATCTATTTATTGGCTCATCATTAGTTTTATTGTTTTTTATAGTCATGCCATTATTTATCTATCGAAGGTGGAAAGACAGAGATGTAAAAGACTATATGCTCACAAAAGAAAATATTTTAAAAATGAGAGAATACAATGACTCAAAAGATAACAAAAGCTAATTAACACTGAGGATTACAGACTGTTTTCTTTAAATTCTTTCATTTTTTTAAGAAAACTTTAATAAATCAATTATCTTTGATTATTATTAATTTTTTATTATTTACAATGGAAGGAACAGTAAAATTTTTTAGCGAATCTAAAGGTTTCGGATTTATTACAAACGATGATACCCAAAAAGACATCTTTGTACACGTAACCGGTCTTAACGGCGAAGCATTAAACGAAGGAGACAAAGTTGAATACGTAGAAGAGGAAGGCAGAAAAGGAATGGTTGCCGCTCAAGTTCGCGTTATTCACGAATAAGAGATATAGATTACACGATTTAAAAACCTTTTGCTAAGCAAAAGGTTTTTTTATTAATTCAAATTCCTTTTTTCAATAAAGAATTTCTTTAGTAATTGAGAAGCTTCCTCTTCCATCACACCTCCAATAATCTTGGTTCTAGGATGTAGTTTTGTTTTTAAATTGATACAACCTCTTTGTTCATCTCTTGCCCCATACACAATTTTAGAAATCTGACTCCAAAATAAAGCCCCTGCACACATTTGGCAAGGCTCTAGTGTTACGTATAAGGTGCAATCAATTAGGTATTTCCCGCCTAAAAAGTTAGCTGCTGCTGTAATAGATTGCATCTCTGCATGAGCCGTAACATCATTTAGGGTTTCGGTAAGATTGTGTCCTCTAGCAATTATTTGATTGTTTGCCACAATTACTGCTCCAATGGGCACCTCCCCTTTTTTATAGGCTTCTTCAGCTTCTTGTAAAGCCATTTTCATAAAGTAGGTATCGTCGTAAGGTTGTATCACAGTATTCTTTATTCTTAATTAAATGCATCAAGGACACTGAGTGTTCCGATTTTTTAACGGGACGTATCGAAGTGTCACTATTCAAATTCAAATTTGGAAAAATATATTTACTCCATAACCCAATAACTAAATAACTTATTAACTTAATTCTCCCATTAACTCATTCAAACATTAATTCATTAAAAGAGTATCTTTACAGGGTGCAAAAATCAATTTTAGATAACATATTATTTCCTGAAGATCTTCGGAAAGTTTCTCAACAAGAATTACCTCAGCTCGCCAAAGAACTCCGCGATTTTATTATACATATGGTGGCTACTAAAGAAGGGCATTTAGGAGCAAGTTTAGGGGTAGTAGAATTAACTATTGCATTGCATTATGTGTTTAATACCCCTGAAGATATCTTAATTTGGGATGTAGGTCATCAAGCCTATGTTCACAAAATAGTAACCGGAAGAAAAAACGAATTTCACACCAACAGACAGTTGGGCGGAATAAGTGGATTTCCTAAAAGGAGTGAAAGTGAATACGATCCTTTTGGCACAGGGCACAGTAGCACCTCAATATCGGCAGCATTAGGAATGGCAATTGCCTCGCAATTAAAAGGCAATTTAAAAAAACAGCATATTGCTGTGATAGGAGATGCCTCTATAGCTAGCGGAATGGCTTTCGAAGCTCTAAATCATGCTGGAGTAACCAATACCAATATATTGGTAATTTTAAACGATAATGCCATAGGTATTGATCCTAGTGTGGGAGCATTGAAACAGTACTTGACAAAAGTTACGCTCAAAGTGTCACCAGAAACCGATAATATTTTTGAAGCTTTAAATTTTAATTATTCTGGACCTATTGATGGTCATAATTTACAGGAATTAATCTCTGAACTAAATCGATTAAAAAATATAAAGGGGCCTAAATTACTTCATATTATCACAAAAAAAGGGAAAGGATTACAACAAGCTGAAGACAATCAAGTACTTTATCATGCTCCCGGGAAATTTGATGCAACTACTGGAGATATATTGCCAAAAGAGAATAAAAAAACTCCTCCAAAATTTCAAGATGTTTTTGGAAAAACTTTAGTAGAATTAGCTTTAGAAAATAAAAAAATAATCGGGATTACTCCTGCAATGCCGACAGGAAGTTCTTTAAAGTATATGATGGAGGTATTTCCAGACAGAGCTTTTGATGTGGGTATTGCTGAACAACACGCGGTTACATTTTCAGCAGGACTAGCTACACAAGAGTTATTTGTCTATTGTAATATCTATTCCACTTTTTTACAAAGAGCTTATGACCAAGTAATACACGATGTATGTTTGCAAAACTTACCCGTTATATTTTGTTTGGATAGAGCTGGAATTGTTGGTGAAGATGGAGCAACTCATCACGGAATTTTTGATATTGCTCATTTGCGAAGCATCCCCAATCTCATCGTTTTTGCTCCAAGAAATGAAGTAGAGCTAAGAAATATCATGTACACTGCTCAATTAGGGTTAAAATCACCTATTGCAATTCGTTATCCAAGAGGTAGCGGAACAATTTTAAATTGGCAACAACCATTTTCAAAACTAGAAATAGGAAAAGGCAAACAATTAAAAGAAGGAAAAACTATTGCGATTTTAACAATAGGAACTATGGCAATAAATGCTATGGAAGCTATAAAAAACATTTCTTCTCCTGAAATGATTTCCTGCTACGATATGCGCTTTGTAAAACCTCTAGATGAAAAATTATTACATACTATATTTAACAAGTATTCTGTTATTATCACTATTGAAGATGGGGTTATTGCTGGTGGATTTGGAAGTTCTATAGCGGAGTTTTCAGTAAAACACCAGTATACAAATAAGATTGTGATACTTGGAATTTCAGATTCTTTTCCAGCACAAGGAAGTATAGAGGAACTTCAAGATATTGCAGGATTTTCTTTAGAAAAAATTAAACAAACAATAGAATCGCATTTATAAAAAAAGGCTACCTAATTAGGTAGCCTTTTTAATGATTTATGTTAAACTAATTATTAGTTAATAATAAGTTTGGCATTGTGTGAATAATCAACACCGTCTATTTGAATAATGTATATTCCCGTTCCTAAGTTTTCAGCATTTACATTTACTGTATCCTGTAAAGTAACTTCTTGGCTGTAAACTTTTCTTCCGTTAATATCAAATATAGAAATTGAAGCCTCTCCTAAATCGATAAGAGTCTTAATATTAATATTCCCGTTTGAAGGGTTTGGATAAATAATTAATTTATCTTCTAAAGAACCATTGTCATTAATACCCAAAGCACATTCAGCAGGAACATCAAAAGCTACTGTACCGTCTGATGTACTATTATTACTCCCTTGAGCAGCACTAAAGCCAAGACCTCTTTTTGCAAAAGCATTCCAAATTAAACATTCGTTTGCTCCTCCGTTGGCAGCTAAATCTGCAGCTAAGATAGCATCCCTACCTGTTACAAATCCAGGTGAACAAGGTTGAAGTTTCATGCCATCTATCATTAATTGCATAGCGATATTATTACCTCCTGTTCCGTTATACAAATCTGGATCAAATCCATACTCATCTATTAAAGCCCACGTTAATTCCCATAACATAGTTGCCCATATTTCTCCTACATTGTGTGTTTGACCACCTGTACCAGGTAAACTAGCATATGTTTGAGGGTTTATAGACATATCTGTACTATAAGGGTAATTACGAATTCCAGGTCCGGTGATTGGTTGATCCATTGCATAAGTTCCTGTTCCTCTATAATCTTCACCTTGATCTCCAGGTTCAATAGTTAATAAAAGAGTCATCATATCACTCCATCCTTCTCCCATTGATTCAGCATTAAATAAACAACTAGTATTATTTCCTCCACCTGTAAGACGATTTGAGATACCATGTCCATACTCATGAGCAACGATTCCATTGTCTAAATCTCCATCTATAGGCTGTGGTACATTTTCTCCACTTATAGTTCCATTTATAGTTGCAGATATTAATTCCGCAATAATTGCTTCTCCATCAATAGTATCTACCATAAAAACGGGTATGGTAACACTTCCTCCATCAACTCCACCTGCCATTACAATAGGGGGTCCAGCTACATTGTTTACCATAATTACAGCAACAGCTCCTTCATTTTGAGCGTTTAAAGATTTAAAACCAAATTCACAATCCCCTCTTCTTATTACAGCAATTTTCCCTGTCAAATCACCACCATTCATTATAGGGTCACAACCATCGTTAGGATCTGTAGATGTTCCTGAATCATCATCTTCAACCAAAATTAAATCTTCGGTTAAAGGCGGATTAGGAAGTGGCGCTCCAAAATTAGCAGCAATTCCTGAATAAACACCTGCTAGTGGACCACTATTGATTGTTAAAATATCTACAGGGGCACCTGCTCCAGCAGACCATAAAAACATTTGCATTCTAGGATTGGTTCCATCTGGAAGTGTTCCAAAATTTGCATTATTTGTTCCGCTTCCGTCCTGGGCATCTGCATTTACAGAGTCACTTCCGTTTCCACCATTTCCATAATTGTTCTCTTGAAAGTTACCACTTTCTTCATCAAAACCATATTGATACCATATATCATGCATTATGTTATTCATATAAAATAAATTAACCGTAGATGCATCGATCCATGTATTTGGGTGTTCACTAAAATTGTATGGGAAATCAAAATCTAAATCTGCGCCTCCATCAGCTGAAGTTCCAGCTCCATTATTCCCATTTATATCATCCTGAGACCAAACATTGTTTCCTCTTGTTATAGTATATTCTGCTCCAGGAGCTCCATCTGTATCATGCCATCCAAAAGGTGATCCGTCACCTTCTCCAGATGGATCTGCAAGTAATACTTCTGGCCCATGATTAGGACTTTCTGCAGGTAAAGGAAAAACTCTATATTGAGTTCCACCACCAGCAATCATGCTGATTTTTTCTTCTTGAGAGTATAGTACGCTTTCAATAGATGTAGTGTTTGAATGATTTGAATGATCTCCAAAGTCACAACTTACTATAAAGTCGTTTGTTTCTAATAACACTCCAGAAACAGCATCTACTCTTACACTATAATAATGACTTGCATCTAAAATATAAATACTTAGATCCCAAGCTAGACGTAATGAGTTGTCTTCCATTTTTTGGAAAACTAATTTTACTGGAATGTTATCTAATGAAATACTTCCTTTAGAATATACAAATGAGTTAGAAGAAATTGTTTCTACTAATTCAAGATTAGAAGGGTTCCCTAAATTTAATTCTTGTGCTGCTTTGCCAATAGCTGTTAATGCAGACAAAGAAGGGTTAGTTGTATTTACTTTTTGAGCAATACTTTTTGAAAAAGAAATACTAGAATAAACTACTGCTCCATTTTTTATAGCAAATGAAGAAGTTGAATTAAAGATTTCAATTCCTTGATAACGTTGTATTGCATAAACGTTTTCAAGTTGCATGCTTTTAGAATAGCTATGTCTATCTACAGTAACATCAGCAGCATCTTGAGATTGTAATCCTAACTCCGTTTGGTTAGTACTCAAATAAGAATTTATTGTTCCTTTATAGTCTTGCCCAAAAGCAAAACCTACAGAAACAAGCATTAATAATAATAGTAATTTTTTCATGGAGAGTTTGATTTAAATTAATAATTAAGTTATGTTTTCCTGATTTTTTCTCTTAAAAAAGTGTGAAAATAATATTTAAATGCACATTATTTATAATTTCCCACTTATTTTTTGAAATTTTAACAGCGCATTGCCATCGGTAAGACGAGAAATGTAATTGCAGCTTTCAATTAAATAATCATAAACATCACTATTTTCATCTATAGTTATGTCTAAATCATTCAATATTAGCCGGTCAAAATGACTTAGTGAATTGTTGTGAGAGTTTTCAGCTGATGTTGTAAAAACATCTAATAAAGTATTGAGAATTTTATATCCAGCTATTTCTTTATCTGTTACTTCATTACTTCTGTAAATCTTTTCTACACTTATTTTTATAATATCTTCTATCTGCGCTTTGTATTTACTCTTATCAAGAAGGCTTTCTGAAAAATCCCCCTTTAATATAGCTTCTTCATTTTCAATAAATACATTTGCAGCTTCTGCGACTAATGTATTAATAGCCAATGACCGCAGATAAGCTAATCTATCTGATGATTTTGTTAGGCTATTATACTTTTCGGTATAGATATTATCTCTTACTAAATTAATAAGGTATTCTAAAGCAAACTCTTCTTCAATTAAACCGAGATTTATTCCATCTTCAAAGTCAATAATGGTATAACAAATATCGTCTGCTGCTTCAACCAAATATGCTAATGGATGACGGAAATAGCTCAAATCTGAATCTTCACCCCTTTCCTGAAGCCCTAACTCTTCAGCGATTTCAATAAAAAAATCTCTTTCAGATTGAAAGACTCCGTATTTTTTATCGGCAATATGTCTTGTTGGCTTTTTTGGAAGGGATTCTTTAGGGTATTTCATAAAAGCACCCAATGTTGCATAAGACAGTCTTAAACTTCCTTCTACTCCATTTTTAGTTTCGGTTAAAATTTTAAATCCGTTAGCATTTCCTTCAAAATCTACAAGATCTTGATATTCTTTTTCGGTTAATTGAGATTTAAATCGTTTCCCATTTCCATTTAAAAAATAATTACCAATCGCTTTTTCACCACTATGTCCAAATGGAGGGTTTCCAATATCGTGTGCCAAAGCTGCTGCTGCAACAATGGCTCCAAAGTCATTAAATTGATAACCATGTACTTTTAATAAATGAGGGTGTTTTTCTAATATTGCTTTTCCAACAGTTCGCCCTAAAGAACGACCTACAACAGAAACCTCTAAACTATGAGTTAACCGAGTATGGACAAATGAAGTTTTTGATAATGGGATTACCTGTGTTTTGTCTTGCAAACTTCTAAATGCTGAAGAAAAAATTACCCGATCATAATCAACCTCAAAGCCCAAACGAGTTTCATCCTGTTCTATTCGTAATCTTTTATTAATATCTCCTTGTCTTCTTAAGGATAGTAACTGTTCCCATTGCATCATGCCTATTTTATTTAAAATGCAATATAATGTCTTTTTTTATGAATTCTTAATGATTTAGAAACATTAGATTAATATAAGAGTAGGTTATTTGCACCAATAAAAAACAATAACAATGAAAATAAAGTACTTATTTATTGCGATCATAGTTTTATCTTCTTTTACTATGTTCTCTCAAGAAGAGGAAAAAGAAGAAAATCCTTTTTCATTTAAATGGGACAATGGTTTTAAACTTCAAAACCAAGACAAAAGTTTTAAATTAAAATTTGGAGGCCGTATCATGGTGGATCATGCTTACTTTTTTCAAGATGATGATTTAGACACTAATTTTGGAACTCTTGAAACTAAAAGCGGGACAGAGTTTAGACGTGCCCGTTTTTTTATGTCTGGAACACTTTACAAAAACGTAGAGTTTAAATTACAAGTAGATTATGTTGCAGGTGTTACTCGAATTAAAGATGCCTATGTAGGCATAAAAAATATTCCGGGGGTAGGAACTATTCGTGTGGGGAATGTAAAAGAGCCTTTTCGTTTAGATGCACTTACAAGTAGTAAATATATTACATTTATGGAACGTGTATTAGCTACAGATTTTGCCCAAGAACGGAATTCTGGTATTTTAGTTTTTAATGACTTTATGGAAAAACGTCTTGCCGCACAAGCAGGTGCTTTTAGAAATGCTAGTGGAACAGGAAATGATAAAAATGCAAACGATGGTTATGTGCTAACAGGCAGGGTTACAGGATTAGTTATCAATAAACCTGAGAAAAAACAATTACTTCATTTAGGGGTTGCTCATACTTTTAGAGTAGCAGATAATAAAGAATTTTCTATTTCTTCAAGACCCGAAGCTCATATGGG
>Ga0164313_10005411_pt1 | contig 11293 bp, 7 predicted proteins | sample GuaBasSedimGuay4_FD_113735 | JGI IMG/M metagenome (GOLD analysis project Ga0164313, IMG submission 113735) | Subseafloor sediment microbial communities from Guaymas Basin, Gulf of California, Mexico - Guay4, Core 4569-4, 0-3 cm | ecosystem: Environmental > Aquatic > Marine > Hydrothermal vents >...
GCGAGCGTGCCCGTGTACTGAACCAGAAGGGGGCCCTCTTCCCCTGGCGGACCATTAACGGCGAGGAGGCCTCGGCCTATTTTGTCGCCGGGACCGCCCAGTACCACATCAACGCTGATATCATGTATGCCCTGAAACAGTATCTAACCGTCACCGGAGATGAAGCTTTTCTCGATGACATGGGTGCTGAAATGCTTGCAGAAACAGCCCGCCTGTGGGTTGATCTCGGGTTTTTTTCTGCCAGGGACAACAAATTTCATATCCACAGCGTTACCGGCCCGGATGAGTACACGGCCATTGTCAACAACAATCTGTTTACGAACCTGATGGCACGGCACAACCTGCTGTTTGCCGCAAAGGCCCTGAGGCAGATGCGCGACCGCAATCCGGAACGGTTTTCGGTTTTTGCCGGCAAAATCGGCCTTGGAAAGCAGGAACCGGCAGCCTGGGAAAAGGCCGGCGAAAACATGTATATACCCTATGATGACGCGCTGGGCATCCACCCCCAGGACGACACCTTTCTTGACAAGGAGGTCTGGGACTTTGAAGCCACTCCGGACGACAAGTATCCGCTTTTGCTTTATTACCATCCGCTGGTTATTTACCGCTACCAGGTCATCAAACAGGCTGACGTGGTTCTGGCGCTGTTTTTAGACGGCAATGAATTTAGCCTTGAGCAGAAAAAACGCAACTTTGACTATTACGACCGCCTGACAACATGCGATTCTTCCCTGTCGGCCTGTATTCAAAGCATTGTTGCAGCAGAAATCGGCTATACTGACCTTGCCCTTGACTACTTGAAGACCGCTGTTTTGATGGACCTTTCCGATGTGGGCGGCAATGTCAAGGATGGGGTGCATATTGCATCCATGGGCGGTACCTGGATGACGTTTGTATACGGGTTTGCAGGCATGAGGGACTATGACGGCGTGCTTACGTTTAATCCGAGAATGCACCCGAATTGGAAACAGTTGAAATTTCCTTTAACCTATCGGGGCCAGATGCTTGAAGTGGACATACGCCGGGACATGGTAACCTATCTGTTAACAGAGGGAAGCGGTCTTACCATCAAACATAAAGATCGCGATATTGCACTTTCTCCCGGCGAACCCGTCACGATTTCATTGAAGGAATAAGCTTCATGGAAACATAAATGCTGCATTTTCAGTACCTAATAGAAAAAGGGGGATATCAGCATGCAAAACCAGCAGAAAGTCCTTTTTATTGATGCAGCCAGCGGATACTACCGCACTGAGAGCTACCGGGTAGGTGATTTTTTCGGGCCCATAGATCTGGGACTTTTTCTTGCCGGCAAACACAACAGCTTCAATGTCGGCGTCGGGCTGCTTGCCGGATCTATTTTTCCCGGTTCAAACCGGCTGTTTTTTAACTGCTTTTCCTCCAGCTGGGGCGGATTTTATGTCTCATCCATGGGCGGCGCCGGCCTGGTTTTTGACAACCTCGGTGTTAACATGGTCAGCATTATCGGCAGAGCACCGGTCCCCTCCATCCTTTATCTGAACCGGGTGCACTCAGAGCAAAAAAATGTGGAAATAGCGCCGGTAGACCTGCAGCGCGTCTGGGCTGAAGGCCGGGGCGGCATCTATTCCCTTTTTGACCACACCTATGACCGTTTCGGGGGGCGCTACGAGACTGCTTCGCGCATCCTGGCGGTGGGCCCGTCCGCGCTTTCCACTGATTTTGGCGCCATCGGCTCAGTGCCGGTTGCAAAGGGAAAGCTGTCCTATGTTGACACCTGGGCCGGCAGAGGCGGGCTGGGTTCCGAGCTGCTGCAGCGGCACGGTATTGCGGCAATTATCTACGGCGGCACCTATGCCGATGAAGACTTCCGAGACCGCAAGGTCGCCGACCAGTGGTTCGTGGAAAAGTACCAGAAAAAGCTGGCCGCCAAAGACCTTGAGGCAACTGCCAAATACCGCTTTGAGCCTAAATTTGAAACCGGCGGCACCTTCGGCGTCAATTACGCAACGCTGGGCGGCCGCATCATGTTTTTTAATTATAAATCCATCTACATGGATGAATCAGAACGCCTCGAAATCCATGAGAAGCATATTGTCAATCATTACCTGAAACAGTTCAACGAGGAAACCATAAAACCGAAGCAGCAGTATACCTGCGGCGAGCCCTGCCCGGCCGTATGCAAGAAAATGAATAATGAGTTCAAAAAGGACTATGAGCCTTACCAGGCCATGGGACCCCTGTGCGGTATCTTTGATCAGCGCGCAGCCGAGAAGCTCAACCATCATGCCGACCAATACGGCTTTGACGCCATTTCTGCCGGTGGGGTACTTGCCTGGCTCATGGAATGCCTTGCAGAAAACCTCATAACACCCGATGAACTGGGCGTAAATACGACACCGGTATTCTCTTCGAAAGGCTTCAGTACGGTTACCGATTCACAGCACAACGCAGATCTAGGCGTAGCGCTGCTTGATTCCATCATTTTAAAACGCGGCCTGTGCGACTTTACCGAAGGCGCCCGGAAGCTGGCCCGCCGCCTGGCTCGCGAAAAGGACAAAAAGATACTTGATATCTTCGTCTACAATGCTAATGCCCGTAAGGGCTGGATGGTGCCTAACCAGTACTGGACCCCGGGCATCCTTTCACCCATGCCCATGATGGGCAAGTATTACCTTAACTACGGCACCGACTTCATTCCTCCCCGGGAGCTCGGCAGGAAAAGCGCCGGGCGCATGCGCGGTGAGCTGACCCTTGACAACCTGGGATTTTGCCGGTTTCACCGGGCCTGGGCCGAAGAGATGGCCCCGGAAATCGTTGGCTCTCTCTTCGGATTGCAGGATGAATATGTCAACAATATTCATATAACTGCCAGCCGTATTAACAGCCGTAACTCAGCGGTGTTCTGGGAATCGGAACGGAATATCGATTACATCCACACGTTTCTGAAGCGCAAACATGATGTGGAAGGTGATAATGATCCCGGGCTTATGAAATGGATCGACTTTTTTGAGCGCGACAAAACAGAAGCGGCCCTGACGTTCTGGTATGACATCCACAAAGGTGTGCATGAATCGCTCAGAGAGTTTTAAGATAAAACATGGAGATATTTTATTATGAAGAAACAGTATAAAAAAACAAAAGTACTGATAACCCTCGGCCCGGCCAGCTCATCACCAGCAATGATTGAACGCCTGATCAATCGCGGCGCCAACTGTTTCCGGGTCAACTTCTCTCACGGAACCCTGGGCGAGCATGGCGCAACGATCCAAAAAATACGCGCGGCCGGTAAAAAGCTCGGCATCTATCCCGGAATTCTGTGTGACCTGCAGGGCCCCAAAATACGTACTGGCAAAACTCCGGGCAATGCTGCGATTGTGCTCAAACGGGGCTCAACCGTGTCGATCACCAACAAGGTGCGCGAGTGCAGCGATACCGACATCTCCATCAATTATCCGTATCTCTTCGAGGACCTTGCACCAAACCAGTGCATCCTGATCAACGACGGCGCGATCAGGCTTCAGGTGCTCACCATTGACAAAAACCGTTGCCGCATCACTTGTAAAGTAGTCAACACCGGCACCTATTCATCGCACAAAGGCGTCAACTTTCCGGAGGCAAAGCTGCGGGTGCCATCCCTGACAGCAAAGGACACAAAAGACCTTGATTTCATCCTGGACCAGGATATCAATTTTATCGCGCTGTCGTTCGTGCGGCGGGCGGAAGATGTTGCCCGTCTGGTGCGTCTGGTGCGCAAAAAACGGGACGGCATTAAGGTCATCGCCAAAATCGAAAAGCCCGAAGCCGTGGGGCAGATTACCGAAATTCTCGAGGCCTGTGACGGCATTATGGTTGCCCGCGGTGACCTGGGAGTTGAGGTCTCTCCCTATGAAATCGCCGTGCTCCAAAAACATTTTGTGGATGAGGCCAATCGGTGAGGCAAAATGGTCATCGTGGCCACTCAGATGCTTGAGTCCATGATCGAGCGGCCAATTCCTACCAGAGCCGAGGCAACCGATGTTGCTAATGCGATTATTGACGGCACCGATGCGATCATGCTGTCCGGCGAGACCTCTGTGGGCAGCTATCCGGCGGAATCCGTTGCAACCATGACGGCAATCGCCCACGTCACCGAGGAAAGCACCTATTACCGCCGGGATCCCGTTAACCTGAATACCCGTAAACACTACCCGCCCCATGCCGTCTGCGAGGCAGCCGGATGGGCAAGCCGTGACCTGGGCAATGTGCCGGTCATCATCTTTACCGCATCGGGCGACACCGGACTATATCTCTCCAAGATCAGGAACCAGTCGCGCATTTTTGCCTTTACGCCCCATGCGAACGTAGCCTGCATGATGTCGCTTGCCTGGAACATCACATCGTTTGTGTTTCCCTTCAAGCAGGATATCGCCGAACTGCAGCAGGGAGCAGAGAGCATTTTGCTCAAAACACGTCTTGTAAAGAAAGGGGACATGGTCGTTGTTGTCAGCGGCACCATTGCCGCCCGCGGTGCTACGAATTTTCTGCGTGTCAAAAAGATTGGGGAAGGTTGAACCCTGGATACCGAAATCCTAACCCGGACAAGCCGGAGCTAACAAGTTTGCATAATCAAAAAATGTTCTGTATCCTATGCAGGAAGCATCGTGTTGCGAGTTTAAAAAGTCTTTAAACGCGTAACTTGCAACCCGCAACACGATGCAAAATATTCCTTGACATACAACATCTTTTATTACATTTTAAAAAAAACAGCTTATATTAGATATTATAACCCTTATTGACCTTCAGCTGGATACAAAAGCCTACCTTGACTGCGAGAACGATTGCCCGGGAGCATGAACTGGAGAGTCTTAAGGCTCAATGCTGAATAAACTCATAAACCATAACAGGGGAGGGATATAGATCATGTCAAATACTGTCAGCTATAAGGATTTAGGGCTCGTCAATACCCGGGAGTTGTTCAAAAAGGCCATCGAGGGAAATTTTGCCATCCCGGCTTACAACTTCAACAACATGGAACAGCTCCAGGCAATTATCCTCGGCTGCATGGAATCCCGCTCCCCGGTGATCGTCCAGACCTCGGGTGGCGCCATAAAGTACATCAACAAAACATTTTTGCGTTTCATGATACAGGGCGCGGTTGAAATGACAAAAGAGATAGGCGCAGCTATCCCCATAGCCCTGCACCTTGATCACGGCGACACCTTCGAGCTTGCCAAATCATGCATTGATTCAGGCTATTCCTCAGTCATGCTCGACGGGTCACACCACTCCTTTGACGATAATGTCGCACTTACCAAAAAGGTGGTTGATTATGCCCATGAGCGTGATGTAACGGTCGAAGGTGAACTTGGTGTACTGGCCGGCATTGAAGATGAAGTCTCCTCAGAGGTATCCCATTTTACCAAGCCGGATGAAGTGGTAGAGTTTGTTGAGCGATCCGGGGCTGACAGCCTGGCCATCTCCATCGGAACCTCCCACGGCGCCTATAAGTTCAAGCTCCCGCCCGGCGAGCTCCCGCCCCCGCTGCGCTTTGACATCCTGGATGAAATCGAAAAGCGCATCCCCGGCTTTCCCATTGTGCTGCACGGGGCGTCCGCCGTTGTTCCGGAATATATCGAAGCCATTAACCGTTACGGTGGCAAAATGGATAACGCGGTAGGCATCCCGGAAGATCAGCTCCGGAAAGCCGCCGGCTCGGCAGTCTGCAAGATTAATATCGACAGCGACAACCGCCTGGCCATGACCGCTGCGGTCAGGCAGGTTTTTGCTGAAAAACCGGGGGAGTTTGATCCGCGAAAATATCTTGGACCGGCCCGTGACGAGATGATCAAAATGATAAAAAATAAAAACGAAAACGTTCTGGGTAGTGCAGGAAGAGTTTAACCATTAATCGTTACTATTGATTACTTAATTACTACGGGAGACTGCTATGGGAACAGCGGCTATTGACACGACTATTGAACGACTCGGATCATGCACCACTCCAACCCCCCTAAGTCGCAACGAGTACATCACCGATAACCATCGCGTACTCTTTCATATTGATCTGCAGGAAAATATTCACTGCACCGATTCGGTTCCCCAATTACCTTCATTTGAAGCAGCCGGGCCACGGGATACTATTTGTTTTGATCCCGCTACAATTGCCTGCGGTATTGTAACCTGCGGCGGCTTATGCCCCGGTCTTAACGACGTGATTCGTGCCGTAGTGATGAGTCTGTTCCATCACTACGGCGTAAAGGAAATATATGGTTTTCGCTTTGGCTATGAGGGGCTTTCGTCAAAGCATAACCATACACCGCTGGAACTGCTTCCCGAAAATGTTAACGATATTCATAACGATGGCGGCACTATCCTTGGCTCGTCCCGCGGTCCCCAGGACCCTTCTGACATGGTTGACACACTCGAAAAGTTTAATGTTAAAATTCTATTTACCATCGGTGGTGACGGCACGCTGCGGGGCGCACAAAAAATCGCTCAGGAGGCACAGCGACGAGGTAATGATATTGCCGTTATCGGCATCCCTAAAACAATCGATAATGATATTTCCTGCATAGACCAATCGTTTGGATTTGTAACCGCTGTAACCGAAGCCCACAATGCTATCTACTCCGCCAACATGGAAGCGGAAGGCGCCCGTAACGGCATCGGGCTTGTCAAGCTGATGGGGCGTGATTCCGGCTTTATTGCGGCCTTTGCAACACTTGCAAACAGCGAGATCAATTATTGCCTTGTCCCGGAAGTACCCTTTACTCTTGACGGCTTTCTACAGGCCCTTAAGCGTAGAATCGAAAAACGGGGGCATGCGGTAATTGTTGTTGCCGAAGGGGCCGGTCAAGAGCTGCTGGCTTCCGGCGGAAGTGACGCTTCGGGTAATGTACTGCACGGTGATATCGGTATTTTCTTGCGAGATCAGATTAAAGCCTTCTCCAAAAAAGAAAACCTTGAAATCAACCTGAAATACATAGATCCCAGTTATACTATCCGCAGTATGCCCGCAAACTCCTACGACTCCGTGCAGTGCCTACTGCTGGGCCATAACGCTGTCCATGCCGGCATGACCGGCCGTACAAATATGGTTGTCGGTTACTGGAAAGGCCGGCATATTCATGTGCCAATCTCTCTTGCAGTGGCTGAACGAAAAAAAATCGACCCCAACGGTTGGCTCTGGAGCGCGGTCCAGGAATCTACCGGCCAGCCACGTAAGATGATTTGATTGTGCTTCATTCCCTATTGAGATAACGATATGGCAGACAGCCTGTACATCATTTCGACAGAGCCTGAAAGCGGCAGATCTGTGGTTGTGCTTGGCATTATGGATTTTCTGAAACGGCGTATTGAAAAGATAGGTTTCTTCAGGCCCATCATCTCATCTGCCGTGCATCCCGACGCCCACCTGGAGCTTGTGTTGAACAGATATCTCCCCGGCTTCATCCTTGAAGATATGTACGCCTTCACTCATGAAGAAGCGCTGCAGTTTGTCAATACCGGGAGGCAGGAATCACTGATTAAAGATATTTTTAGGAAATATAAAGAGCTTGAAAAACGGGTCGACTTCGTCCTCTGCGAAGGTACCAGCTTTACTGGCATCACCTCTGCTTTTGATGCCGAATTCAATGCCATTATCGCTAATAACTTTGGCTGTCCGCTGCTTGCCGTACTCAGCGGTCAAGATAAAACACCGAATGACATCTTGGAATCACTTGGTTTTATCCGTGAAACATTTTCAAAACGCGGCTGCACGCTGTTTGCCTCAGTCGTCAACAGGACCGATCCCGATGATATTGATGATGTGAAAAAAGCTGTCAAACAGTCGGCCTGCGCTGAGCCGGTCTATTGCATCCCCGAGGATGCTCTGCTCGACAGGCCGACTATCGGCGAAATCATCACGGCTCTGCGCGGCAGCCTGCTCTACGGGTCTGACAGCGACCTGAACCGCGAAGTAGCAGGCTGTAAAATTGCCGCGATGCGCCTGCCTAACTATCTGAAACACATTGAAGAAGGTGACCTGATTCTGGTACCCGGCGACCGCGATGAAGTCATCCTGGGGAGCGCTGTCGCAGTTTTTTCCCGGACCTATCCCAGCATCTCAGGTCTTGTCCTGACAGGTGGCCTGCTCCCCGAACCGTCACTGAAAAAACTCCTTGAGGGGCTGAGCGAAATACCTATTCCTGTTATCAGCGCCGTTGGCGACACCTACTCTACTGCGGTAACAGTCAACACTGTGCGTCCGGTCATTACTCCCGACAATGCGCGCAAGATAGCGGCTGCCCTCGGCCTCTTCGAGGCCTGTATTGACGCCCGTGAGCTTGATGAGCGCCTGGCAGTTACTAAAACAACCTGCCGAACGCCGATCATGTTTGAATACGAGCTCATTGATCGTGCCAAGAGTAAGCGGCAGCGTATCGTCCTGCCCGAAGGGACCGATGAACGGATTTTATATGCCTGTGATATCCTCATACGGCGGGATGTTGTAGATATTATCTTGCTGGGAAGCGAGCAGGAAATTTATGGGAAAGCCTCCTCTCTTGGGATTGACCTGAAACAGATTAGCATTGTTGATCCGAAAGCATCGGATATGACCGACGATTATGTGCAAACCTTTTTTGAACTGCGCAAGCACAAGGGCATTACCGATGAGATAGCCAGGGACATCATGGCGGATGTGAGTTATTTCGGCACCATGATGGTGTATAAGGACCATGCTGACGGGATGGTATCGGGCGCGGTCCATACCACCCAGCATACCATCCGGCCAAGCTTTGAAATCATAAAAACTCAGCCGGGGTGCTCCATTGTCTCAAGCCTTATCCTGATGTGCTTGAAAGACCGCGTTGTTGCCTATGGCGACTGCGCCGTTAACCCGAACCCCACGGCCGAACAGCTTGCCGACATTGCCGTCAGCTCGGCTGAAACTGCCCGCATGCTCGGCATTGATCCCCTGATTGCCATGCTCTCGTATTCAACCGGTGAATCAGGCAAAGGTACGGATGTCGAGGCTGTACGCCAGGCCGCAGCCATTGCCAAACAGCGCCGGCCGGACTTAAAGATCGAGGGGCCAATACAGTTTGATGCCGCCGTGGATCCCGGCGTCGCCAAAATCAAGCTGCCCGGCAGCGAGGTTGCCGGCAACGCCACCGTCTTTATCTTCCCTGACCTGAATACCGGCAACAACACCTATAAGGCCGTGCAGCGCTCATCCGGCGCGGTTGCCATCGGCCCGGTTTTGCAGGGCCTCAGGAAACCGGTCAATGATCTGAGCCGGGGCTGCACGATTACCGATATTGTCAACACCGTTGCCATAACCGCTGTCCAGGCCCAGGCCATGAAAGGATGAGCGTGAAGATACTGGTTATTAACTCTGGGAGTTCCTCAATCAAATACCAGCTTTTAGATATGACCGACCAGGTGGTTCTTGCCTCGGGGCTGCTTGAGAAAATCGGTGAGCAGGAAAGCATCCTGACCCACAAGACCCGCACTGCGCAGGAGACCATGGATGAGTTGAAAAAGTCCGTTCCGATTAAAAACCACAGCCAGGGTTTACAAATGATCTGGAAAGAATTTTCCGAATCAGGGGCGATTGAGGACCTCGCATCCCTTGCCGGCATCGGTCACCGGGTTGTCCATGGCGGGGAAACCTTCAAGGGGCCGGCACTGATAGATGATGGTGTCCTGGAATCAATTAAAAAACTTGTGCCGCTGGCCCCGCTGCATAACCCTGCCAATATCACGGGCATCGAGGTGGCCAGGGAGCTATGCCCATCGGTTCCCCAGGTAGCGGTTTTTGATACATCATTTCATCAGACCCTGCCGCCCCATGCCTTTCACTATGCCCTGCCCTATGAATACTATAAGGAAATGGGTTTGCGGCGCTACGGCTTTCACGGCACATCACATAACTATGTGGCCAAGGAGGCTGCCCGTCTGATGGAGAAGCCCCTTGAAGAGATGAACCTGATTACGGTTCACCTGGGCAGCGGCGTCAGCCTCTGCGCCATTAAAGGCGGCAAAAGTGTTGACACCTCCATGGGAATGACACCCGTTGCCGGCATGTTTATGGGCACCCGCTGCGGCAACATCGACCCCGGGGTGCTCCTGTATGTGGCAAAAAAAAAGGGGTTTACCATCGAAGAAATGGACACGTTGCTGAACAAGCAGAGCGGCCTTAAGGGCCTCTGCGGCAGCAACGATTTCAGAGACATCCACGCACGCATTGCCCTGGGTGACCGCCGTGCCAGGCTCGCCCATGAGATGTTTACCTTTCAGGTTAAAAAATATATCGGTTCCTATTGTGCCGTGCTGGGTCATGTTGACGCTATTGTTTTCACGGCCGGTATCGGCGAGCATGATATTGATACCCGTGAAATCTGCTGCAGTAACCTGGAGCAATTCGGGATCGTGTTCGACCCGGATGAGAACAGAAAGGAACACCGGCAGGCTTTCAGGATCAGCAGACCCGAAAGCAGGGTACAGGTATTTGTTATCCCCACAAACGAGGAGTTGGAGATCGCCACCCAGACACGGGATGTGCTCAAAGAAAAACAGATCCAATAGCAAAGCATTACAAGATGCTGATAGATTTTTCATAGGAGGTAAGGGCAATGAGTGATAACGTGCGAACCGGTTTTGCCTCCCTCCTTCTCCCAGGCCGGTCGCAACGGCGTATGGAACGTTCATACCCATATCGTTCATGGTTGCGACAGCTTTGTACCCCAGCTGCCGCAGGAAGAAAGTCACTTGTCCGGCTACTTTCAGCGCATTCACGTAGGTATCGCCAACCGTGGCATCCGAAATCCATGACGGTGTCGTGGACATGACCAGGTAATTCATTTCTGTCATTAAGACAATAACGGTTTTGGGCTCAAACGGGAAGTCCCGCTCCCAGCTAAGCTCACGCTCTTCCCCTATGTTATAGAGCGGATCAAAGTCAAACCGCCGGATAACGCCGCACTTTACCACGCCGTACTGTTTGGAAGCGCTTTTTATGGCCTAGGTGGCTTCCTGTGCTGAGGCAAATTTATATTTCGTCGAGGCCAGCAAGGTCTTGCTTCCACAAACTGACGATTCCATCAGGATTGTTCAGTCCATAATCTGAGCCATGCAGTGCCGTAACCATTGAGAATCCACCGACGGCCAAGGCCCGTTCAATCTGGGAATATCCCGGGCTGTTGCGGTAGGGCCCCTTCATGAACGTATTGTTGCGTTCATAGAAATTAAAGTTATCAAACTTTTTTATACGCTCGGGATGTCTTTGGTTGAGGGTCTTGCTGTAGGCAAAAATGTGAATAACGTTGCGCTGGTCAATGGGTTTAAA
>Ga0164313_10005412_pt1 | contig 11293 bp, 5 predicted proteins | sample GuaBasSedimGuay4_FD_113735 | JGI IMG/M metagenome (GOLD analysis project Ga0164313, IMG submission 113735) | Subseafloor sediment microbial communities from Guaymas Basin, Gulf of California, Mexico - Guay4, Core 4569-4, 0-3 cm | ecosystem: Environmental > Aquatic > Marine > Hydrothermal vents >...
GACACCAGGCCCCGGCACTACGACCACCACCTCGGGTCCTGGTTCGGCCAATCCTGGCGGCCCGCCCGGCGCCCCGCCAGGTTCAGGTGGTTCGAGCTCAGGAGCCACACTTGACTCCTGCGCCTGTAGCTGCGAGGAACTGGCTGACTTTGACAGCCGCGCCGAGGAGGCGAAAAAAGTCGGCGACAACGATGCCACGATGGCGTTGGCTGGTCAAATGATGGGGTGTATGGGCCATTGTGAGCGCGAATACATGATTTGCCGCATGGATAACGCTGAGGTGAAAAAGCAAGAGAAAGAGCTATTGCGCAAACAAGAAGCTGAAGCCATGCAGGCGAATTGCGATTGCAGTTGCGAGGCACTGGATGATATCGTCAGCCGCGGGCAGGAATTTGAAAAACAACTTCAAAAGCAATTTGCGGAAGGTGGTTCGATATCGAACGAAGACATCCTTCAATTAACGCAATGTTTTTCGGTATGCCAGCAGGAAGTGATAGATTGTGCGATGAAGAAATAAAATATTTGGGGTCAGAGTTTTTACTCTGACCCCAAATATTCCGACAGGAGAGACCAATTTGCCCCAGGAGATACTCAGCTTATTGAAAAATGTTCCTATCGCCAGTTCGGGGATGGCCAGAAGGCCGCTGAATCGCATATTTTGCTTTTTCATGGTTTTGTTTTCCACAAATATTATTGCTGCCGGTAATACGCTAGTACCCAATGACAGCAACAGCCGAATCACGGTTGAAAACGCCGTCATCGATGGCAATGAAACTACAGTATTCTTCTTCACCTGGCCCGACATGGGTGATCCAAACTCCGGAAAACCCTGCCCCTTGAACTACTACTCGGTCAAGCTCAAGCCTGGTCTACCATCTGCGAATGCAGATGTCGTGGCCAAAGGTGTTTGCGGCGGCCTGTTCCAGAAAAGTCGACTTTTGGACAACGGCAATGCTTTGATTATTGTCCGTGACCGCCTGGAGCGGTGGCGGGCAGGCGAACAAATCAAGAGCCAGACTTTTTCTTCCATCGATGCCGTTAGCAAGCTGGGCGTTACCACGGATATGACAGGTGGGCAGTTCTATGACATTTCGCCGAATGGTGATGTCGTGTTGTTGATCCGGTCTGGTGATCACACTTATGACAGGAACGAATATCGCGACTCATCGATGGTCATGTCCGGTTTAAAACCGGATGGTGACCGGAGATGGGAAGAGAGATTCAGCGGTGATCCGACGCTAACTACCGTGGAACAGGTTTGGTCAGCGCCTGGTGGGAGCGCATTGCTGTACTTTTCTTCAATGGCCAACGGGCTCTCCGATGAAGCCTCGCAACTGAACTTCATCAGCGCGAATGGAACAAAAACACTCTTTGAACTGAACAAAATCAGGGCTCCTTTTGACCTCGATAAATTCTCCAATACCTCCCAGCAGGACATGTCCCATGAGGAAGTACTGAAACAACTGGCGCAGCAAAACAATTCCACCTCCGAATCAATTGAGAAACTGGAGGCCGTTGCAAGAGCCGATGGGGGCTTTGATGTCCTGTTCCATCGAGAAAGCGGAGAGGAAGGACGTGAAGGTCATTTCCTGTACCGCATCGGGTCTGATGGCTCATTACTTTCCGAAATTTCACTGGGCAACCAGGTCATGGAGTATGGCCTGGAGCGCTGGTTTGATTTCTACGTGGATGGCAAGCAATTGATGCTTTTGAGCTCGGCAGCCGTCACGCAAAAAATAGTCAGAAAAGTAAAGAAGAAGTGGGGACAAAACATCGTTAGCTGGATTGATCTGGATACGGGTACCCCAGCGGCTCGCATGATTCCGCTGGACGAGCAATATCTGGAGGCTGCGCTGAATGCCGGGGATGAAGGTCAACAATATCTCGATGGTCAGCCCGGCAGTGAGCCTGAATTGCTGACGACGCTCGGTGGTAAGCCCCTGGTGGTTTCAGTCGGCTGGATTTCACACCGCCAGGTACTGAGGTTGAATGAAGCCGACGAGCAGTTAATGGCCTATACAGAAGCCTTTGATGAGAAGCAGGCCAAACTGGCGAAGGAAGCATCACGAACGCAACGCAAAGCCAACCGGGAGGCGAGTAAACAGAGATTAAATGCCGACATGGCTGCCGCGGTTGGAATGACGCCGGAAGAATACGCTGCATTGAGCAACAAGGAGCGCAAGGAGGCCATGGTCAGGAATGGGGACATGGATGCGATGATGGCGATCATGGCGAGGCAGGCGCAAGAACTGCAACAAGCCCAGGGATATCAACAGAGCTTGTCCACCCAACAAGCCGCGACACCCCAGGACATGAACGCACAGATGGCCTCGGCCATGGCCGAGATGCAGGAAAAAATAGCCAATGATCCGAACATGACCCCGGAGATGCGCGCGCAGATGTCGGCCATGATGGGGCAGATGGGTCAGAGCCCTGGCGGGCAGTTCACCGGAACGCCAGATTTGCCGGGCGCGCAGTCACCTGTGGCGCCCACCCAGAACGGTACTGTCAAGGCAGAAGTATCGGAAAACACACTAAAAGTGGATTCCGGAAAACGTGGCTTTATCGAATACGAGAACAAGGACGGGCGGCCTGTTACCCTGCTCATCTTCAACCGCCAGACCGGTGAAGAATTGCTCAAGAAAGATTATCCGGACGGCGTAATCTACGAGTACGTCGATTTCAGCCGGTTCAATTTGCCTTTGCAGCACATTGGCGTGATTTACAGGGAAGCTAGCGGGACGGTCCTGAAAGACCTGACACCGGTGGTTGAGCAATAGCTTGTTCAGCCGCCAACAAGCAAAAAGGCAAATAATTTTCGCCCAAATATTGGGCCAGCCTTCTTGATCGGGCCTCATATGAGGCGTATTATTGACTCATATGAGCGTATCAGCTGAAAAGATTGCAGAAGTACTCGGTGGCTACCGCATCCTGGGCCGCTCGGTCCGGAATTTACACGATCTTGATACGATCGTGCGAGAAGGCATGCCAAAGATGGCGCTCGATACGATCATCGCGGCATTGGCCTCGGATTTTGGCGGCGTTGATTTAACGGTGCAGATCCGGAACAAGATTGTTCCACGCGCAACGTACCAGAGAGTCGATCGATTCAACCTACAGGTAGGTGAGACTACCGAACGTCTTGCACGCTTGTACGCACTAGCGCTTTCGGTCTTCGAAGGCCGCGAGGCTGCTGCGCGATTTCTAATGACTCCCCATCCTGAACTCGGAGGCAGGGCGCCGTTTGATGCCGCGCTTACTGAAATCGGTGGGCGCGAAGTTGAGGAAGTAATCGAGCGGGGCCTGCATGGCCTCCCCGCCTAAAATACTCTCACACGCATATCGTATCGTTAGTCCAAAGTTCCCACCCTTCGACGGTGCCGGCACACACCGTTGGGGCAGTCGATGGATAAGCCCCGGGCGATGGGTGGTACACGCTGCTGAAACCTATGCGCTGGCGGTTCTTGAGAATTTGGTTCATTGGCAGACCAGCGCCCTTCCGCCAGGCCTGGTCTGCGTTGAAGTTGAAGTTCCGTCTGATATTGAGCGGGAAGAAATTAATCCAGCAGACCTGCCAGCATCAGCATCTGGTGATTTCTCATCATTCCGCGCAATCGGCAATGATTGGTACGACCGCAGTGACACTGCCGTCCTGTGGGTGCCGTCGTTAGTGTCGCCTTACGAATTAAATGTACTGTTCAATCAGCAGCACGACGACTTTCACCGGATAGTCATCCACGATGCAATACCCGCCTGCGTTGACTCGCGTCTTTGGCTGCGAGAACAATAGACAGCCGCTGAAGAGAAGACCCCCAACTCGTTCTCTATAAGTGATGGATGTCCATTCTTTTTCATTCTTTTTCCATTCATTTGCTAAACGGTGCAATTTTCAGCCAGTGGTCTATACTTTTTCTGATTGGTATAAAAAAGCAGGCAAATTTTATGAAAAAAATAGTTCTGGCGAGCACACTCTTCCTGCTCCTGTTCGGTTGCGGAGAAGGTGAACCTGTAGCGGGCGCGAGTGCGATGAAAGAGGCCGCACCGAGCGGCGGTGGATCATTCAGCGGACGCGTTGGTGAGCAGATTTACAACGTTGAAGTTGCGTGTACCGGTCTTGATCAGGACTGGTTTATGTTTCGCTCCGATCGCACTGATAGCACTGACAGCAATGGTGATGGGCTGATTGTTTCCGGAATGCAGAATGGCGATAAATTTATACTGACCATCGTGGATCAGGGTGTGAAGTACAGTGCGGGCAAGCTCGCCAAGTTCAACAAGAATGCCAACGGCGCTCAAGGCTCGGGGACGCTGTGGCAGGATGGAGCCTCGAGCAGCTTTGATGCAGAATTCACCGTGACCTGTGATTAATTTGTGACCGTCAGCCTGGCGTTAATTCTAAACTTCTCCCTGGTCAGGCTAATCCCACATGGACACCGGTCGTTTCGGCTGAACAGGCTGCATTCTTTTTTTTGCCCAGAAACATTAGTAATAGCTATTTTTATCAATGAATGGGATTGAAATTATTTAGGAGTCTGAGAATGTTTCACCGGTGCCTATGCTGGATTCTTAGTGGCAGCATGTTCTGTTTTAGTGTGACGCCATCTTTGAGCTTGGCAAATTTACCCGAAGACCAGACACCCGTGCTGGATTACGAGCAAGCCATACAGCGGCTTGACCGATTTGTAACGTTGATCCGGGAATTACAATCTCATATTGACCGCAGCCAATTTGATCCCGATGCATTGTTGTCAAAGTTATCTTACGAAGCAGAATTGATAATTGAGTTCGTCCAGGAAGATATCTATTTCGAGCAATACCCAGGCTTGTTGCGTAGCGTTAAAGGCACATTGATGAGCCGGGCGGGAAATGCATTGGATCAGTCAGTGTTGCTGGCATCGCTGCTAAAAGATGCCGGTTACGATGCACGAATCAAGCGAGGGCAGCTCGATGATGGGCAGGCAATACGGCTGCTACAGCAAATGGCCAAACCAAAAAAAAGGGGGCTCGTGTCAGGTGACACGATCAATTACCGAAATACTCTGAGGCGGTTGGCGCTGCTCGTAAATATTCCGGATGCTCAAATTGAACAGTTTGTTGATTCTGCACTAAGGGCTACAGACGTCAAATCATCCAAGGCCTATGCGGATGCGCAGGAAGACAAAGCATTCATTGTGCAACATCTTACAAATGCTGATATCGATTTCGCCCGCACGGATATTACCGAGGTTCTTGTGCAAGAAGCGAAAGATTATTTTTGGGTGGAATACAGATTCGGGCCTTCAAACCCGTGGGTGCCTACCCACCCTGCACTTGGAGAGAACCTGGATTTATTTAGTCACATTGAACCTATAGATGTATTTACCAGTGAAGTGCCTGAGGCATTGCATCATCGCTTTCGTTTTCAAGTCTTTATCGAACAAAAAACGGGGGACAAACTGAAGAGTACCGCACTGACCAGCCCATGGGAGCGTCCGGTTGCCAATCTGCTTGGGCTTTCGCTGTCCTTCGGTAACATTCCTGATGGCTTGACCGAAATTGCTGACCTGGATCAGCCAGGAAAGGTTATTGATGAAACCAGGTTCCTCATACCCGTGTTCAGTGTGGCGCAAAACCAAGAACCACTGCCAGACTTTTTCGATATGAACGGTTTAGTTATTGACAAGGAAGCTATTACCATGGGCGGCGCTGCTACGGGGGTTTTTCAAACGGTCGGCGACAAAATGGAGAGTGCGCTAGAGGGTACGGCCAAAATGGACTCTGATGGATCTGGTGAGGATGATGAGTTCCGCGCTTTGAGTGCGCAGTGGATTGAGTACACGCTAATAGCTCCCGGAGGTAATGAAAAGAAAATCAAGCGCTATGTTATTGATCGAATCGGAGCTGCAAATAGGGCCGCAGGAATTGTCAAGCTGGCAAATTATGTCAATCACGAGGAGGCGATTTGGAAACTTTCGGTAAGCAATAGGTTTATGTTGAGCCTTGGCGGCTATCCTGAGGCCTATATTTTTGACCGCTACCTTGAGCGATTGATAACTTCGCGACCGATTTTGGAGTTGGTCTTGCACGATACTTTTTTTCCTGACAATCCAACGGAAATATCGACGGGGCATGTGGAAGCGGTAAAAAACACGATTGAACTTTGGTTAGCTGATTCGATAGAGCGTGGCGCACAGACAGAACCGGGACTGGTAGATTACCGACATGAGCCGGGACTGATAATCGTCAGTAGCGAGTTGTCTTACGATGAACAAGGCAGCACGGAGCGGCTTGTTGTCGATATTGCCAGTGACAGCCGCAGGATACTTCAAATTGACAACAATAAAATTACTTACGCACCACAAAATGCGATTTTTTCCGGAACATGGGCCACTCGGGCTGAAGAAATAAATGTGCTTGGCCCAGCTAGCGAGCAAGTATCGCAATGGAACACGCGCAAAGCATTTGCTCAGGCAGAAGCAAACCAGATTCCGATCAAGATATTGAAGCCGGGCAATACAAGCAGCGCAAAGTTAATCAAAGGAATATCTGTCGAGGCCAGAAATGCAATTGCTCAGGATTTGGAAAGTGGTTTTGCCGTGATTGTTCCCGAGTGGGTAGAAGGAGACAGTTCCCAGGTTGGGTGGTGGCGAGTAAACCCGAAAACGGGCGAAACACTGGGTATGATTAATGAAGGTCTGGGGAGTGAGATAGTGAAATACAAAGTGGTTCTCGCTCTGGTTTCACTGAAAGTGATGATTCTCATGGCGGTGCCAGGATTGATTGATTGTCTCAAGGGAAATAAATGCAGTGATACAGGATGCTGGACAGGGGCTGGGGTTGGGGTCCTGATAGGATATGCCATCGGGTTCGCGGTAGGCTTGATCACCGTTGCTCTCGCCACACCAGGAGCGGTTACAGGCATTGTTGTTTCAGTAGATGCCGCCGCTGGGGTAGCTGGCGCCGCCAGTATCGGGATAGCGAGAGGCATGGATATGGCAAACGCTGCGAGTGTGCTTCCGTCCGTCCCATCATGTATCGAATAGATATGGCGTGCGACATTTTCGCTTGCGCCACGAGCTGTAATTCAAGCACAATTTTCAATCACACACTTCGGAGAAACGTGACCAACAGGTTACTTATAACTCTGACTATGGCTCTGTTACTGGCCCTGCCATCGGCCTGGGCTCAACGGGCCGTAATGGAATCCGAGCCTAACGACACAACCGCCGATGCAATGCGGCTCGGTGGCGAAGCGGTGATCATGGGCGTGATAGGAAGCCAGGATCAGGATGCCTACCTGTGGACCGTTTCAGATGTTGATGCACTCAAGCGCTGGACATTCGAGTTGCACGGCATTCCGGGGCGCTTGACCATTGTCGAGATCGTCCGTCTGGAATATGCAGAAAATGGTGTCGATGTAACGGGCTATGAAAAGCTCATGAAAATGGGCACGCGTGATGGGCTGAAACCTTCAATCCACGAAGATCTCCTGTTTGAACCGGGCGAATACTTGCTGGGTGTGGCTGCAGCCGGTGGGGGTGGCGGCGCTTTTCGGCCTCCCTCCGTCTCGCTGAGTTTTGGTGAAGAGGGTGGTGCTGAAGATGATGAGGGCACTGAGGCCGGTGGCTATCGCCTGTCAATCACCGAGGGGCGGCGGATTCCAATGACCGCCTCGCCAAAACCGCGGGAAACCCGGGAAAGAGCTCATGTTGCTCGCCTGGGCCATGAATTTGCTGCGCTGACTTATGAGCCAACTTCCTGGTATCGCTTTGACTTCGATGAAAAAGCGGTACTTGAGCGTTGGGAAATATTTGTCCAGGGTCCAATCGGACGCGATATCAAGGCAATACTGGTGAATGAGGCTGGAGAATCACTGGCCAGCGCCAAGGCCGATAGCCACGGAAAATTATGGTTTGCGGACCTTGCACCGCCAGCAGGCTCATGGTGGGTAGAACTGCAGAAGAAAGGGGAAGATGGTTATATTCAGGCTATTGCTTCCACTCAAACCGGGCAACGGGTGGCCGGCGAAGAAGCTGAACCCAACGATAAATGGCAGTATGCCAATGTCGTGGATTTCAGCCAGCCTTTGACCGGTCGCTTCGGCAAAAAGGGTGAATCAGATTACTTCCGTTTTTCACTGGACGAGGCGATGGCCGACCAGGTGCTGGAATTTCAGCTTGAAAACTCATCAGAAAACAAGCTGCAGATTTGCCTGCTCGACAGCCACCATACATCTCTCCAGTGCCGGGAAGGCAAAAGCACACTAATGTTGCCGGACCTGGTTCTGTCAGCGGGTGACTGGGGGTTGCTTGTTTCCCGGGGCAGCGAGGGAACCGAATACAAAATCAGCCTCACGGTGCAGGGCCCAATCAACCCCGACACCGAAGCGGAACCCAACGATGCCGCAAATTTGGCCAGCAGTGTACCTGCCAAAAACCGAATCAAAGGCCGGTTCAGTGGTAATGACGCCGATTATTACCGTTTCGTGATCGCCGAAGAACCACAGTTGTGGCGCTTCCAGGTCATGGGTGACGGGATCCAGGAAGTCGCGTTCCTTGATTCAGCGCTTAAGCAGGCACAGCGCATTCGGCCCAAATCCGCACAAAAGCGCGTGCGTCTGGACAATGTCTATTTATTGCCGGGTGTCCATCACCTGATGGTGAAAGGCAAGGATGGAGGAAGTTACACTTTGCTGGCGCGTGCTGTTGGTCAACCGGACCCGAACGGGGAACGCGAACCCAACAACGATACCCGCCACATGCAGCACCTGGCCATCGGCCAGACCAGGACCGGTTATCTCCAGGAAAAGGATGACCGGGATTATTACCGTTTTTTCCTCGCCAACTGGGACCGTATCCGGCTGACCATTCAGCCGCCCGCAGACGGCAGCGTGACCGCCTGGCTGTATTGGTACTCCAAGGGAATGAAAGAAAAGAATCCACTCCCGGCAGGTGAGGCGATGGTACTGGAAGGCCTGTTTCCACCCGGGGACTATCACCTGCGACTGGAAGGAGCGGAGCTCAGCGAGGGAGAATACACGCTGAAGCTGGAACGGCTCGATCGTTTTGCTTGTGCGGTCGATTGTGAGCCCAATGAACCCGTTACTTTTGCCAACCCGATACCCCCGAATTTTATCATCGAGGGGGCTGCCCGGGACTGGCGTGACAATGATTATTTCGCCCTGCCGGTGAGAGATGAGCCTACCGAATGGCTTCTGAAACCAACGCCATACACGGCACTGCAAATGATCGCATCTGATGGGGATCATTCGATCCTGGAATATGACAAGACCGAGGGTCTCTTTCGCGGCACTGTGCCGGCCGGTACAGCCTATTTTCTATTAATTAACACAAAATCAGATTACCGCGTGGAGCTGGATTATCCTGGCCGGCCCGTCGCCAACCCTTCACGAGAGAACCTGCCCGTCAGCCTGGAGCTGACTTTGAATACCAACGAAGTTGCCGCTTACCGGCGCAATGGCCAGCGGCTGGAGGGCAATCTGCTGCTTCACAATGAGTCTGACAATGCTCAGTCTTTGCAACTGGAGGCCGCCACCAGTGACTATCGCTGGGCCGTCAACGTGGGGGAAAGCAGCGTCAGCATCGAAGCCGGCGCTGAAGTATTGGTCCCGGTCGTAATCAACGTTCCTGAAGACGCCTGGGCCGACTGGCCGGTGCGTACCAGTATCAGGGCATTTGATGCGGATAAGCGGCAGGTTGAAACATACCAGGAAGTCACGGCAGGCCGTGAAACTCCACTGGTCAACCCGCAATGGGGCTGGAAGCTGCCCATGGAGCTCAGGGGCGGGTTCAACGTCGCATGGTCGCCGCTCGGCAGCAGGCTGGTTGGCAATTACGACTCATCTCTCGGCAACGGTTTCGAAAATATTTTCAATGGCATCGACGTGCGGGGCCGGGGCCTCATCTTGCGCGGTGGATGGAAAGACGCGCAACCTTACCGGGACATCATCATCGAACTGGCCGGCGGACAGCCCGTGGAGGTCGCCGGAACAGCCATCAACCTGTTCAATAATGAATCAGTCTGGGTGGACTTACGCGAATTGGATCTTGCCTTGTCCATGGACGGTAAAACCTTCACGCCGGTGTTAAACAAAAAGCTGCAGCCGATCAAGACAGAGCAGTATTTCACCCTTGATGAACCGCTCACCGCGCGCTTTGCCCGCTTGCGCCTGGAACACACTTTTGACGGCAATGATCGTAATCAAATCAACCTGGCCGAGTGGAAAGTGATTGCCCGCCCCGGTGTCGATATTTCGCAAGGCCAGGGCTTCAACCTGGCCGATTTGGACCTTGGCGGACATATTGTTTATTCGCGACCCCAGGTGTCAGTGCACTGGGACCAGACTTTGCTCAGGCAGGAAAAGGCGGAAGGTGCTGTAAGCCTTAATGCGAGCCAGGGGTTGGAGTTCGTTGTGGGGTTTCATCACAACCGGGCTGCACAAATTTCAAAGCTTGAGTGGGAGAAATCGTCGGCACCAGAGCATCACTCACGGTTTACCCAGGTGCAAGTGGCGGTCAGCCTCGAATCACCCCATGGCCCCTGGAAGCCTCTGGGTATCCTGGATCTGGCCGGCCCCGACTTGACAGCCGTGATGACGTTGGATCAATTCGAATGGGCGAGGTTCGTTAAATTCACCACGCCCAGCTCGGATTCGAGACGGAAGTGGGTAACACCAGAACAAATCAAAATCTGGGAACGCCCCACCGAATCAGAGTATCGATCAATACTCACCGAATGGGGTTACGGCAGCAAAGCCGCCATCTTCGAATCCCTGCAGGATCTCGATATTGACCAGCCCCTGATGGCAGCCGGCAATGACAGCCGTGAACGGGCCGCAGTCATATCCCCTGGGCAAAGCGTTGCCGGTGTCGTTTCCCTGGGCCAGTATGTGCAATGGTGGGCGCTGACTGTCCCATCTGATCAGAACACTTTGATGATCAAACAGGACGGAGACCCGACCGTACGCACCATTCTGCACATGGAGAATGAAGCCGGAGAGTCCATTCCGCTGCGCAGGCAAAGGGACTTGAGCACATCACGGTCGCATCATTTTGAAGCCGTGGTCGATGGCGGTGGACGCTATTATCTGCGTGTCGAGGAACCACCACGGAATGTGGTCTTCACCTGGGATACCAGTGCAAGCGTCCAGTCCTACATTCCCACCATCTACAACTCACTGGTGGCATTCACCGAGGATGTTGTCCCGGGACGTGATGCCGTCAACCTGATTCCCTTCGGCCGCGGTCCATTATTGCGGGATTGGTATGGAGAGCCTTACATCCTGCAAACGGTA
>Ga0164313_10005413_pt1 | contig 11292 bp, 12 predicted proteins | sample GuaBasSedimGuay4_FD_113735 | JGI IMG/M metagenome (GOLD analysis project Ga0164313, IMG submission 113735) | Subseafloor sediment microbial communities from Guaymas Basin, Gulf of California, Mexico - Guay4, Core 4569-4, 0-3 cm | ecosystem: Environmental > Aquatic > Marine > Hydrothermal vents...
AATCCATAGTGATAACAACACACAGTTAAAGGGCATCGATTATAGTTTGCCCATGGCCAGTGCGCAGGTTAAGTCCTGTGTTTTACTTGCGGGTCTCTATGCTGAGGGACAAACCTGTGTCACTGAGCCGGCACCCACCCGTGATCACACTGAACGAATGCTGCAGGGCTTTGGTTATCAGCTTGAGGTAGAAAAACTGGATGAACAACGCAGTAAAATATGCCTGCAGGGTGGTGGGAAATTAACCGCCTGTGATATTGATGTCCCTTCGGATATTTCATCTGCTGCATTTTTTATGGTGGGTGCCAGTATTGCTGAAGGCTCTGATATTACCCTAAGCCATGTTGGCATTAATCCCACACGGACAGGCATTATTAACATTCTTAGACAAATGGGTGCGGATATCTCTCTGTCAAATAAAAAAGAAGTGGGCGGTGAGCCTGTTGCTGATATTCGTATTCGTTATGCGCAACTAAAGGGAATTCATATCCCGGAAGACCAGGTGCCTCTGGCAATAGATGAATTTCCTGCCATAGCTATTGCAGCCGCCTGTGCTCAGGGTCAAACGATACTGACCGGTGCTGAAGAATTACGGGTTAAGGAAAGTGATAGAATTCAGGCAATGATAGATGGTATGACCATATTAGGTATTGATTGTGAAGGTACTAAAGACGGTATGATCATAAATGGTGGTGAGTTTAAATCCGGTCGTGTGGACAGTCTGGGTGATCATCGTATTGCTATGTCTTTCGCAATGGCTGCTTTGCAGGCAAAGGGTGATATTATTATTAAAGATTGTGCTAATGTGAATACTTCTTTCCCCGACTTTATTGGTCTAGCACAGTCTACGGGTCTGCAAGTTGATAAACTGGATGCGTCTTAATGGCTGCTATTAGTAATACTCCTATTATTACCATTGACGGTCCGGGTGGTGTCGGCAAAGGCACTATTTCAGCTCTATTGGCTGCTGAACTTAACTGGCATTATTTAGACAGCGGTGCCCTTTATCGTTTAACCGCTCTGGCCTGTACCCAGAAGGGCATTGCTCTTAATTTAAACGATGAAGTGGCACAGTTAGCTGAAAATCTGGCAGTAGAATTTCTACCTCAGGGAGGGATTTTACTGGAAGGACAGGAAGTGGAAGCCCTTATTCGAACTGAATCAGCCGGCAACAATGCTTCCATCGTTGCCGCAATACCTCAGGTACGTGATGCCTTATTTAAACGTCAACAGGCTTTTTTGCAGCCTCCAGGTCTGGTTGCTGATGGTCGTGATATGGGAACGACCCTATTTCCAGCTGCATCGCTAAAAGTTTTTTTAACTGCTTCAGCCGATGAGAGAGCAAAAAGACGCTATAAGCAGTTGATAGAGAAAGGAAATAATGTTAAGCTCGCTGACCTTGTTGGTGAAATTAGGGCGCGGGATGAGCGAGATATTAATCGCAGTGCATCACCCCTGAAGGCAGCAAAAGATGCGCATATTATTGATACTTCTGAACTGACCATTGATGAAGTCTTTCAGAAGGTAATGCGACTTTATAAGTTTTTATAAAACAATAAATAAAAAGTAATTAAAAAAATAAATAAAAATCAATCAGGATCGGTCATAGGCTTATGACCAATCGACTTAAGGGTATTATAAAAAATGACAAAATCTGAGTTGATTGAAGCGCTTGCTCAAAAACAATCTCAATTAGCCTATAAAGATGTTGAATTAGCGGTTAAATCGATGCTTGATCTTATGGCACAAACTCTTGCTTCCGGTGAGCGTATTGAAATCCGTGGCTTTGGCAGCTTTTCACTCCATTATCGTCCACCCAGAACTGGCAGAAATCCAAAAACCGGTGATGCTGTAACTCTAGCCTCAAAATATGTACCACACTTTAAACCCGGTAAAGAACTAAGAGAACGGGTCAATAAAACACGTACTAAAGAAATTCTCTAGTATCTGATCGTATGAAATAAACTGATCGGTGTAATATATGAAACGATTGTTTAGTATTTTAATTTTGCTTATATTTATGGCTTTTGGTGTAGCGATAGCTATCGTTAATGCTGAAATGGTCATATTTAATTTTTATTATGGCAGTGTGACACAGCCACTTTCAATATTATTGGTTGCTGCTGTTATGGTGGGTGCTTTGCTGGCAACGCTTATTAACAGCATGGTGATTTTAAGTCTGCGACATCAGTTGCGCCGTGCTCAGCGTCTACTAAAAAAGTCAGAAGAGAATTCAGTAACAGTGATTGAATCACCTGACAAAAATATTTAATAATATTTATAACACATTGTAACTATTCAGGTTAGCCATAATTATATGCTCCCACAGGTTTTATGATTGACAATACCCCCTTATTGATTGTGTTGCCTTTTATTGTTCTTGCTTTTATGCTCGGGGTTTTTCTGGGCCATAGAAAGTCTGATAAAAAACCTATTATATCATCTTATACTCTCAGTTCAGATTATTTTAAAGGCCTTAACTATCTTCTTAATGAACAGACTGATGAAGCCATTGATGTCTTTGTCGGTATGTTGGAAGTCGGTGAAGAGACCGTTGATACTCATATTTCATTAGGCAATCTCTATCGACAGCGCGGTGAAGTAGAGCGAGCTATTAAAATTCATCAGAATGTTATTGCCAAGCCGTCACTAAGTCTCTCTAAACGCAATGATGCGCTGTATGAGTTAGCAAAAGATTTTATGAATGCGGGCTTATTAGATAGAGCTGAAACGCTTTTTCAGGAGCTTATCCAGAAACAATCCCATGTGCCTTCTGCTCTTGGATATTTATTATCTATTTATCAGCAGGAGCATGACTGGGAAAATGCCATTCTCACGGCTACAAAGCTTGAATCTGCTTCTAATAAATCCTACTCACAGCAAGTTGCTCATTTTTACTGTGAACTGGCGCTAATAAATTATAAAGGCGGTCATTCACAAGCCGCTTTAAAACTGGTAAAAAAAGCACTGGGGACGGATAAACTATCTGTTCGAGCCAGTATTCTTGAAGGTCAAATAAACAAAAAGCTGGGTAATTGCAAGGCAGCTACACGTGCTTACCGACGTGTTGAACAGCAAGATCCTTTAATGATTTCTGAAATACTAGAATCCTTATTGCAGTGTTATAAAGAGCTAAATAATACTAAAGAAATTAAAGCTTATCTTGAGCATGTACTTAATAAATATGGTGGTTATACCTCAATACTACTATCTGCTCAACAAATACAACAGTCTTCAGATGATAAGTCAGCGGCTCTTTTTATCGTTAATACGCTTAGAAAAAAACCATCTATTCGCGGCTTGAGTTCTCTTATTGATATCAGTTTAGGTTTTACTAAAGGAACGGCACACAATAATCTTTTGATTTTGCAGGAACTGACTAATAAGTTACTGGAGAATAAACCTGTATACCACTGCACCCAATGTGGTTTTAATGCTAAAACAATGTACTGGCATTGTCCCAGTTGTAAGTCATGGAGTTCTATCAAACCCATTCAGGGTATTGAAGGGGAATAACCCTTTGCTGCCAGCAATGGTAAGTCTAACCTAACCAAAACAAATGAATTAACTTCAGGATAATACATGACCTCCACTCATGAACCAAGAATTATAATTGCTTTAGATTTTAAAGATGAAGCCGCAACAATGGTTTTGGTTGATCAGCTTGAACCATCACTTTGTCGTCTCAAAGTGGGTAAGGAACTCTTTGTCCGATGTGGTCCCTCAATAGTCAAAAAGCTGATTAATAAAGGCTTTGATGTTTTTCTGGATTTAAAATTTCATGATATTCCCAATACAGTCGCTGCAGCCTGTCATGCGGCGGCTGACATGGGTGTCTGGATGGTAAATGTTCACGCCTCGGGTGGCAGAAAAATGATGCAGTTTGCCCGTGAAGCCATAGAAAAAAGTGAACCTAAGCCGCTGTTAATCGGGGTTACTATTTTAACCAGCCTGACTCGTCAGGATATTACTGAGGTGGGCCTTGATATTGCACCCGCTGAACAAGTATTACGATTGGCAACACTGGCTAAAGATTCAGGGCTGGATGGTGTGGTTTGCTCACCTCAGGAAGTTGCTGGTTTAAAACAACAACTGGGTCAGAATTTCTGTCTGGTGACGCCCGGCGTTAGGCCTAAGGGCGTTGCTGCCGGTGATCAACAACGTGTTATGACGCCATCAGACGCTTTGGCAGCAGGCTCTGACTATTTAGTTATTGGGCGACCCATTACAGCAAATCCTGATCCGATACAGGCATTAAAAGACATAATTAATGAATGTAATAATTCAACTTAAGGCTCTATAAAAAATAAACTTAATGCCGGGACATAAGTAATAATAAGTACACAGACAAGCAACAGCAGCATCATAACTATTGTTGAACGATAAATATCAAAAATAGATTTATTAAACCGGTAGCTGGCAATAAATAAATTCATACCTACGGGTGGAGTGAGATAGCCTAATTGCATATTAGCCAGAAAAATTATGCCAAGATGAACTGGATGAACTCCAAAACTGATTGCCACAGGAACAATCAAGGGTGAAATAATAACAATTGCTGAAAAAATATCCAGAATTGCCCCTAGCACTAACAAGAAAATATTTAATAATAATAAGAAGGTGATCTTACTGTCAATATGACTTTGTATCCACTCAAAGAATAATATAGGGATTTCAGCATCAATCAGATAGTTTGTCATTGCCAGAGCACAGGCAAGAATAAGAAGAATGCCACCAATCATAGTCATTGATTTTTGAATGACAGCAGGTAGTTGTGCTAAAGAGACTTCTTTATAAATAAAGACTTCAACAATAATTATGTAGAGTGCAGTGACAGCTGCTGCTTCTGAGACTGCAAATAAACCGGAAAAGATACCACCCAGAACAATAAATGGTAAGGGTAATTCCCATACTGACTCACGCAGTGCAGAAAAAAGCTCCTTATTACTATACTCTTTTCTGGCAACAGGCTTATTTCCTGAAAGCCAGACACTCCAGAAAAACAATGTAAATATCATCAGTAAAGTCGGTAAAATACCTGCCAGAAAAGCTTGTTCGATGCTAATGTTCTGGTCCAGATCCAGTTGCTGTACAATGACAACATATAAAATCAGTGGTAATGATGGGGGTAATAACAGACCCAGACTTCCTGAGGTAGTAATTAAACCGAGAGAAAATTTTTCAGAATAGCCTGTTTCTTTTAGAGCAGGGTAGAGCAAAGCACCTAAAGCAACAATAGTGACCCCTGTTGCGCCTGTGAATGCAGTAAACAGGGCGCTGGCAATGAGTGTTACTAAAACTAATTGTGAAGGTATCCAACCCAGCAAGGCACTGGAAAGTCTGACCAGACGGTGTGAGGTATTGCTTTCCCCCATTAAAAATCCAGTGAATGTAAACAGTGGCAAGGCTAATAATAGAGGTGTGTTGGTAATTCGATAAAGCTCAATTGGAATGACTGTTAAATTAATTTCCTGATAGCTAAAACCAATAATGGAGACAGACAGTATCAGGGTAAAAAGCGGGGCACCAAACCAGGCAAGAATGAGCAGACTGACAATGATAAAAAAAAGCATTAGTTTAAACTACCTATAGGCTTTTTTTCGGCATCAGCATCAGCAATCAGTAATATGGCTAAACTAAAATAACGCAGCCCCATAATGGTAAAGCCGACAGGAATGATAATGACAGTGAACCAGATGGGTATCGATGCGAAAGCAATACCGGCGTCTTCATATTCCATTGTGACCAGATTAACACCGTACCAGGCAACAATAAAACAGATTGATGCAGTAAAAAAGTGAACGATTGTTTTAACATAGCGAAGGCTGTTTGCGGATAAATATTTTAAGCCCAAATTCATATTAATATGATTATTGTTACGACTGGCAAAAAGAGCGCCCATCATTCCCAGCCAGAGCACGGTAATTCGCAAAAATGTATCAGCCCATAAAATACCCAGATCAAAAAAATTTCTTAATACAATTTGTATGACAGCGATTGCAAGAACTATTAAAAATGTCGAAACAAGCAGTACTGTTTCTATTTGTAATAATTTTTTATGTAATATCTTAAAAAAATTGATAGCAGAATAGGTCATTTATTAGTGCGTTTTTTTGTTACGATAATCTTTTAATAAGAGCTCAACCCGGGTAACAAGCCCGGCATCCAGATCACCTGATGCTACCATTTCTCTATTGGCTTTATCAGCTAATGCCTGCCACTCTTGATAATCACTTGCCGAAGGCTTTATAAATTTTATTCCGGAACTTTTTAATACCGCTAATGCTTCAACATTGTTTTTTCTATTTGTTGTTTCAATAGCATTAAAGGCTTTGTTCATGATATCACGGACAATCTTTTGATCAGCCGCTTTAATTTTTTTAAAGGCTTTTTGATTAATTGTGAGTATGCCCAGAGAATAGAGTAAAGGCATGTCAGTAATATATTTGATCTGCGTGTACCATTGTAAAGCAATTGCTCCAATTGGAGACATGGCAACGGTATTAATTAATCCGGTTTGTAAGCCGGCAAGTACATCACCATAAGGCAGGGGGATTGGTGTAACACCAAATGACTGTAAGGTTTCCTGTGAAATTTTATCATCACTGGGTGTCCAGACTTTCTGTTGTCTTAATTGTTTAATATTACTGATGGCCTCTTTAGAGGACATGGTATAGGCAAATCCGGCTTCTGCCATACCTAAAATAATAAAGCCGCCTTTTTCAAAGCCCTTTTTTATTGTCGGATCGATGTGCTGGCGAATATAATTTATTTCACCCTGATCCTTAAATGTTAATAATAAGCTGAAAATACGGTAATCTGAATTTGCTTTAATAATACTTCCACCGGCTAAAGCACCCCCATGAAGCTGACCAATACGAATTTTACGTAATACGGCCAGATCGTCACCCATAACGCCACCGGGGTAAAATTTAAATTTAACCCTGCCATCTGTTTTTTGTTTAATTTCCTTTGCTCCAGCACGCATTTTTACCATCCAGTCTGAGCCTTCGGGGGATAAGGTTGCAATTTTGAAGGTTTTTGCATAAACCGTTGTGACTGCAAAGAAAACAATAAATGAGAGTAATAATAATTGAGCTAAGGATTTGAACATATTTATTCCAAGGTGAAACAATTCTGAACTGCTGACAGTATCTTGAGTTGTTTGTTAAAATTTGTACTGCCTGTTAAAAATAGTCTGCAGATGAATCAAGTAATTGCTGTGCTTTTTCCTGGGCAAGAATATTCATTAATGTCATATTTTTTACATAGGGATCAGCCTGAATGACTTCCTGTAATAGCTGATCATGTAATTTCTGATTAAAGACAAGGCGTGCATATTTTTCGGCATAGAGTGTTTTTGCCATCAGATCCTTGCCCTTTGAAAGTTTAATGGCCCGTTTGAAATGGAATTGACCCTGTTCCGGTTTTCCACCCAGAGCAGGCGGCAATAATGTGTTTAGAACCCCGAGGTATAAATGAGCCTGTCCATTTTTCCAGCTATCATCTATTGCCACTATTCTGGTCATTATAAGAGTAACTTTCGGTAACTCAGCAATTGCAGCCATGCTGCCGCTATTGGCCTTAATCCAGCCAGCCCACGCCGTTCCCAGAATATACCATGAGTGAATATTATTGTTATTGATTTGTTTTACCTGGGAGGTGAAAGATTCAAAATTGCTTTTGCGTATATTACATAAATTTTTATCCGTAAGACAAAGAGCCTGTTGTGCATAATTTAAAGCTTTGTTTGACATGCGTACTGCACGTAATGGCTCAGAAACGAAAATGCCTGCATAAGCACTATAGAGCGTGGCCGCTGATTGCAGCAGGTCAGGATCAGTTGCAGAATCAACCAGAAAACTATCCAACAAAAGCAGGTAGGCTGGTGCACCATCAGCAATAGTTTTGGGATCATCAGAATTTAAAATGGTATAGGATAAATTATCAGCCATTTTACCCGTCGTTGATGAGATAATTGACGAACAGGCAGATAATAGTAATAGGGTAGTGCTGATAATGAAGTAAAATACGATTTTTTTACAGGCGGTAAATATCATAGAGAAATTATAGGCAATGGGGTTAAAAAACACAAATGTATTTAGGGACGTGAACGAAATAACTCTGAGCAAATAGCTCAGGGCAGATAGATACTAATATCTCTCAGACAATAAACCTGGCAGGCCAGACGCCAGCCCTGTTCAATTTGTAGTTTACTCAGAATATTTTTTTCTTCGGCAAGCGGCTTATTACAGTGCTTTTGACCCGCCAGAATTTTTACACGACAATAACCACAAATGGCTTTTCCGCCGCACTTAGACTGAGTATGAATATTATTCAGCAACAAATTATTCAGCAGGGTCTGTCCTTTCTTTATTTGATACAACTGGCCATTGCCTTTAATGTCGTTTAAGTAATTTTTATCAGTGTAAAGGCTTAAATAACAGGTTTTCATCAACTTTGCTTGATTAGATTGCTTAACTGGAAGCAATGATATAAACCTTAAGTTCCTGTCCGGGCTTAAGATACTTTTTCAATGTTGACTGATTCCAGCGTTTCAGATCGTTAATAGTGACTTTGAAATGCCTTGAAATGGTATAAAGCGAATCACCTGGCTTTACTGTATAGCTGATCATATTAGCGCTGGCGGGTTCTGTTTCAGCAGAAAGGGTGATATCTTTTACATTCTTCTTTGAAATAAGTAATTTTTGACCAATGGCTAATGTATCACCCGGGGATAAGTTATTCATAGAAGCCAATACCCTGTGAGACATATTAAACTGGCGTGCAATTTTCCAAAATGAATCCCCCTTGCGTACTGTATAGTTGTTTGAACCGGTTGATGCTGTTTGCGGGGCGGCTATAATTGTTTGGGCGATAACAACACTGCTGTCAGAGGAGGGAACCATCAGGTATTTCCCTGCTCGAATACGGTTGTTTTTCAGATGATTTGCTTTTTTTAATGCAGCAACAGAAATTTTGTATCGCCGGGCAATAACACTGAGACTCTCTCCGGAACGAATTTTGTGTCTGTACCACTGAATTCGATCTTTAGCATCTAATAATGCCAGCTGCTTTTCAAAGCCTACAACTTTATCAATGGGTATTAATAAATGGTGCGGTCCATCAGGATCAGTTGCCCATTGCTTAAATGCCGGATTAAAGGTCCGTATTTCATCAAGGCTGGTGTCAGCCATCTTTGCTACCACTGACAGGCCAATCTGTGATTCAGTATTAACCAGCATCAGTCGAGGACTATTTTCAATAGGTGACAGACTGATACCCAGTTTTTGGTGGTTTTTAATAATTCTGGAAATTGCCAGCAGTTTAGGGACATATTGATAGGTTTCCTTAGGTAAAGACAAAGACCAGTAATCTACAGGTTTACCTTTTTTTCGATTCCTTTTTATGGCCTTATTTACATTGCCCGCCCCCACATTATAGGCTGCAAGCGCTAATAGCCAGTCACCCTTATAATATTTATTTAATTGCTGAAGATAGGTCAGGGCTGCCAGCGTTGAGTGGTAGACATCCAGACGACCGTCATACCACCAGTTTTGTTTTAAACCAAAATAACGACCGGTTGCAGGTACGAATTGCCACAGGCCGGCTGCTTTTGCTCTTGAAAAAACATTGCTTCTGAAACTGCTTTCAATCACCGGTAACAGGGCAATTTCACCCGGCATATTACGTTTGCTGACTTCTTCAGTAATAAAGTATAAGAATGGGGCCGCTCGCTTAGAGGTATCTTCGATATGTTTTTTATGTTTTAGAAACCATTGTTCCTGGCGCTGTATACGTTTGTTATCGATATCAGATAGTTGATACAGTTCCGGTAGACGCAGCCAGACATCATTATATTCTGACTTTTTGTTGTTGCCGGACAGATAAGTATCAATTTGTTGATTGATACTTATCTGAGTCAGCGGAGGCGCTGCCTGAAGGATTTCCTGGGTTGATTGAAGAACTTCCTGAGTCGATGATAAAGATGGATTATTTTCTTGTGCCGCAGCATTGTTGGAAATATTATTAAGAGAACTGCAACCCTGAATAAAAAACAAGGCAAGAAAAAGGCAATAGTAAGGTTTTATTATTATATTAATCAAGTGTATCTTTCCAGAAACGCACAGTTTTAAAAACTTCTGCAGGTGTTGCCAGTGTTTTTTGAGTAAATTTTTCTGCAGCAAGCCTGACAGCCTCTATATCAAATCGCAGGAAGGGATTAGTTTGTTTTTCAAGTTCAAGTGTAGACGGTACTGTAGACAAATGCTGCTTACGCAGTTGCTCAGTGTCTTTGATTCTCTGCAGTAACTTTTTGTTATCAGGTTCAACACGTTGTGCAAAAATAAGGTTATCCTGTGTGTATTCATGGGCACAATACACCATGGTATTATTATCCAGGCTGAGTAATTTGGATAAAGAATGATGCATTTGTTCAGCAGTTCCTTCAAAAAGACGTCCACAGCCACCGGCAAATAATGTATCACCAATGAATAATAGCTGGTGTCCCAGATAAGCAATATGTCCCCTGGTATGTCCCGGAACATCCAGAATCTCAAAGGATAAGCCCATGGCTTGGAATGAAATTGTCTGTTTTTCTGATAATGGCTGCGTTAGATGGCTGATCTGTTCATTAGCTGGCCCATATACAGGTAATTGATATTTTTCAACCAGACGACTGATACCGCCGGTATGATCGCCATGATGATGGGTAATAAATATTGCCTGTGGTACATAATTATTCTGCTCAATTGACTGAATAACGGGATCGGCGTCACCCGGATCGACAATGATTATTTGTTGTTCGGCATGCTTTTCAGGTAAACCATGAATAAACCAGATATAATTATCATCAAAGGCTGGTATTCTTGAAATTTCAGGGCTAATATCGGGCGTATTATCTAAGTGCTTGTGTCTATTCATAGCACCTGATTATTACATAAATCGACTGTAAAAATGAATAAAAACTATTATATCAATGAATAAACCCGATACTCTCACCATTAATTGTGAAAATCCATGGTTAATAGCTCGTGACTGGTATTCCAGTGATTTAGGGCAGGCATTGCTGGCTAATGAAAAAAAATCACTGACTATACTACTCGAACAAATTTTTGGTTATAACCTGGTTCAACTGGGATGCCTCGATAATTCATTTAATGATAATCGTCTCACAAGTGCCTCAAGAACCTCATACCAGTTTATTATGGAGTCTCTGAAGCGTGTGACCCAGGCAAACTCAGGCACCCAGCTAATTACTGATTTTGAGCAATTACCTATTCAAAATCAATC
>Ga0164313_10005414_pt1 | contig 11292 bp, 9 predicted proteins | sample GuaBasSedimGuay4_FD_113735 | JGI IMG/M metagenome (GOLD analysis project Ga0164313, IMG submission 113735) | Subseafloor sediment microbial communities from Guaymas Basin, Gulf of California, Mexico - Guay4, Core 4569-4, 0-3 cm | ecosystem: Environmental > Aquatic > Marine > Hydrothermal vents >...
CCGCGGCACGTGCGAAAATCCGATCCGCCTGGTCTTCAGGCAGATGGAAGGTCAGGGTGTCAAACCAGCTTGTGTTGACAGGTTCAATTCCTAGTGGCTTCAGCCCTGAGACCAGCAAGCTGGCCAGCCTGTGAATTCGTTGTGCAATACGTGTAAGCCCGGCACTACCGTGATAAACCGCGTACATGCCCGCCATCACGGCCAGTAGCGCCTGCGAGGTGCAAATATTGCTGGTGGCATGGTCACGGCGAATGTGTTGTTCGCGGGTTTGCAGGGCCATACGCATGGCTGGCTGTCCGTGACGATCCCGGGATACACCGATGATGCGGCCGGGAACTGAACGTTTATAGCTATCCCGGGTGGCAAAATAAGCTGCGTGTGGACCACCATATCCCATCGGAACACCAAAACGTTGTGAGGTACCCAGACAGATATCAGCACCCATTTCACCCGGTGGAGTTAACAGGACCAGGCTTAACAGGTCGGCAGCCACGGCCACCAATGTACCCTGGTCGTGTGCATTGGTGATCAATGGCCCGATATCGGCAATATCACCTTTAGCCCCGGTATATTCCAATAACATACCAAAATACTCACCGTCGTTAAGCGCATCTGCCGGGTTGCCAACCACAATTTCATAGCCAAAATGCGCGGCCCGGGTGCGCAATACATCCAGCGTTTGGGGCAGAGTGCGTTCATCGACCAGAAAACGGGTGCTCTTGTTTTTGCGGTTGATGCGCTTGAGTGTGGCCATGGCTTCGGCTGCAGCTGTCGCTTCATCCAGTAATGATGCATTGGCCAGTTCCATAGCGGTCAGATCACAGATCATTTGCTGGAAATTCAGCATGGCTTCGAGGCGACCCTGTGAAATCTCGGCCTGGTAAGGTGTATAGGCCGTGTACCAACCCGGATTCTCCAGGATATTGCGCAAAATCACCGGTGGGGTGATGGTGTCGTGATAACCCATACCGATCATGCTGTGTTTTACAACATTGCGATTGGCCATGTCACGTAATCTTGCCAGCGTCGCAATTTCATTTCTTGCGCGTGGAAGTTCAAGGGTGGTGTCGGTATAAATGGATGGGGGTAAGGTGCTTTCTACCAGCGAGTCAAGCGTATCAACATCCAATGCGGAAAGCATATGTTCGATTTGCTCGTCGCCGGGGCCGATATGTCTGCGGACAAACTCACCATGATCTTCGAGATGGGTGAACGGGGAGTCAGTGATGGTCTCTGGACGATTAAATTTGATCGGCATTTCAGGGTCCGCAAGCTATGAAACTGGAAGCGAACATTTTACGCTTTTTCAGCCCATATATGGGCCGGTTTCAGGTCAGTAGTGCAATTAAGTAATGGTCTACGAGCAGGAAAATGAACAACACCATCAGGTAGGTAATGGAAAATGCGAATGTGTGCATCGGCAGCAGCACGTCCTTGCTTCGCATCATGCGCAGGGCGTACCACATGAAACCGGCGTTGAGCACGCTGACGCCAGCCAGGTAGACCAGGCCACTCATACCGGTGAGGTAGGGCAGGGTCGTGACGATGACCAGCAGAATTGTGTACAGCAGGATTTGTAATCGCGTAAAAGCGGCACCGTGTGTGACCGGCAGCATGGGAATATCAACCAGTGCATATTCAGCCTTGCGGTAGATCGCCAGCGCCCAGAAATGGGGCGGCGTCCAGATAAAAATGATCAGGAACAGTAACAGGGCCTGCGGGTCCACGCTGCCGGTAACGGCGGTCCAGCCCAATACAGGTGGGGCGGCACCGGCGGCTCCACCAATCACAATATTCTGGGGCGTTGCCCGTTTTAACCAGACGGTGTAGATGACTGCATAGCCGATCAGTGACAGAAATGTCAGTACAGCGGTCAGCATATTGACCCATAAAACTAACACTGCCATCGCCAGCGCACCCAGTGCCAGGGCAAATATCAGTACGTTTTGTCCCTTCAGTTTCCCCTTGGCCAGCGGGCGGTTCCTGGTCCTGGCCATCTTTGCATCGATGCGCCGGTCCAGCAGGTGATTGATCGCAGCAGCAGAAGAAGCGGCCAAACCAATCCCAAGTGTTCCTGCCAGCCATGCGCTGACCGGTGGCCAACCGGGTACGGCCAGGAACATGCCTACAACTGCCGTAAATACAATTAAAACCACGACGCGCGGCTTACACAGTTGCAGGTATTGCTTAAACACGGGGGGCATGGTGCTTCAGTATTCCCGGTTGCCGGTCTTGTTCAACAAGCCAAGCAGGGTTGCCAGCAGCAATACCGCACCGCCATTGTGGGCAACAGCATTGGCAAGTGGCAGGTACAGTGCCACATTCAGCACACCCAGTGTGAATTGCGCCAGCACCAGGGTCATCAACAGCCTGCCGCCTGTTTGTAGCTGTGGAATTTTAAACATCCTGAAAGCCAGCAGGAGCAGTACGACCAGCGTCACGACCGCGCCAATTCTGTGTGTCAGGTGAACCGCAACCCGTGATTGATGGTCGAGAATACCACCTTCGTAATCGACACCTACTTCCCGCCAAAGTACAAATCCTTCGCGGAAATTTGCATCCGGCCACCATTGTCCGGCACACATCGGTACATCCGGGCAGGCCAGCGCGGCGTAATTGGCACTGGTCCAGCCACCCAGGGCAATTTGCATCGCAAGAACCGTGATGCCAATGATGATTGCTCCGCGCATATTGCGGGTATTTCTATCTGCAGGGACGTCTGGTTGTGGGCGACTTGAAAGCATCAACCACAAAATAAGTGAAAAACTGAGCAAGCCACCCAAAAGGTGTGCCATGACAATGAAGGGCATGACTTTAAGCGTCACTGTCCACATACCCAATAACGCCTGGAATATGATCAGCACGCTCATTGCACCCGTCAGTCGCCTTAACTTGCTGCCGGCGCTGGCGTCACGCCAGACCATCCAGGTCAGGGAAAACACCAGTAACATCAGCGTTCCGGCCAGGTAGCGGTGGACCATTTCCCGCCAGGCCTTGTTGGATTCAAACGGGCGTTCCGGGAATGCCTGGTTGGCGCTTTCTATTTCATGTGCCGCTTCGGGCCAGGTAAGCTGGCCATAGCAACCCGGCCAGTCCGGGCATCCAAGTCCTGCGTGTGATAACCGTACCCATGCGCCGAGCACAATGACGCAGAATGCGATAATGGCGGCCAGCATGGCGAGCTTGTGTATGGTTTTATTCATGGTTACTTGTCCTGTCTGGACCACTTCAGTAATTGTTTGAGGTCCTTGCTGATATCACCGGGATTGGCATTTCCCCCGTAGGCGAGCATAACGTTAAGCATCGGGTCTGCCACAAAGGTGTGAACCTGCTCCGGCTGCCCTTGTTCAGGCGCTAAATCCGCACTGATTCGTGCCAGGCTTGCTAAAGTTTCAGCGGGTGGATTGGCAATAAAATTCAATTCCTGATAAATCGATTCAATCGTTGATTGTATCTCTAAATCTGATTTATTTGTATTCAAAACTACAATCGAAAGGTGTTTGCCCTGACGGCCGGTCGCCTTGTGTATCTGGCGCAAGGTTACAATTTCATCCATGCATTTACGATCACAGTTCTGCGGCATGACGTACAGTAATAACCACTTGCCATTAATCACAGTTGCCAGGCTTTTATTGCCGTTCTGATCTGGTGAGCCAGCCTGAGCGGGTCCTGTCGGTAATTGCACGGTTGGCTGCACCAGTTGGCCACGGTTTTTGAAGTTTTCCGGCTGGTATTGCCACCAGGATGAACGCATCATCAGCACCAGCAGTACCGGTGCAAGGAACAGGGCAAAAATGGCCAGTAAAGAGACTTGTTGACGGGTCATGCTCACTTAATTTTCTCTCTGGACCTTCTGATGCCATTAAATACCCATAGTACAACGCTGATAGCTGCCAGTGCATACCACTGGAATGCATAGGCCTTGTGTTTATTGGAAGTCAGAAAAACCGGCTGCCAGTCTCGCCCATCGAATCCCGCCTGCTCTGAATCTGACAATTGCACGATCCATTCCGCCAGCGGAGTGTCCAGTGCAGCAGACATATCCGCAATATTAAGATAGGTGACCAGCTGCGGCCAATTCGCACTGCCCAGTTGATCAGCGGGGCCAAGTATACGACCAGGAACAGGAAAGATGTTCAGCATTCCCCGTAACACTGTTTGATTTTGCGGTGTTGGTACAAGGGGCATGGTCTTGCGCTCGGCCTCGAGTGGCAACCAGCCCCTGTTGACCATGATGACGGTGCCGTCATGCGTGTAGAAGGGCGTGAATACATGCACACCTGCGCGGCCATGCCAAACCTGGTTATCCAGCAGGAAGTGCCGCCGGGTATCGTAATGCCCGCTGACATCAATTTGTGCAAACCTGCTTTTCTGTGCGATTGCATTTTTAAGTAACAGGGGTTTTGCGTTTGCAAATTGTTGCTCTGTGGCAGCCTTTGCCTCGCCCCGTCGTGCCTGCCACAAACCCAGGTTTGCAAACAGGGCTGCCAGCAGGAACAGCGTTACTGTGGCGATGATCGAGGGTTTGAAAAACCTGGATACTTTATTGCTCATCATTGCTTATACTTACAGTCTTTCAATATGGACATTCTGGCATGCTGGTCAAAGCCGTTATTATCATTTTTCTGTTCGTCATCCTGTACACACTGGGGTCTTCATTTTTTTTTATGGTTAAAGATAAGGGCCAGGGAGACAGGATGTTAAAGCGCCTGATGTGGCGGATTGGTCTTTCCATATTCCTGTTGCTGGTCCTTTATGTCTTTTTCTTACTGGGCTGGATTCAACCATCCGGAGGACCGGTTAATTATAACGGCTGAGGTGAGTAAATCCTGCCCTTAACGAAACAAAGCCCGCAATCTGCGAGCTTTGTCGAATGTTTATTTAACTCATTTACAATGCGTATACAAAAATAAACAAGCCCAGCCATACCACGTCAACGAAATGCCAGTACCAGGCAACTGCCTCGAAAGCGAAGTGATTGTCGGGTTTGAAATGTCCTTTCATACTGCGGAACATAATAACCGTCAACATAATCGCACCAAGGGTAACGTGCATGCCGTGGAAACCGGTCAACATGAAGAATGTTGCACCGTAAATACCTGAGCCCATCGTCAGACCCAGTTCAGTATAGGCCTCAATATATTCACCTGCCTGCAGGTACACAAAGAAAAAGCCCAGTGCAACGGTGGCCGCCAGCCACAATACCAGCCACTTGCGGTTTGCGGTTTTCAATGCATGGTGAGCCAGGGTGACCGTCAGGCCGGACGTCAGCAGAATCAGGGTGTTGATAAAAGGTATACCGAAAGCCGGGATGGTACCAAAATCACCACCGACATTGGACGGACCATTGGTTGGCCACACGGGCATGTATCCCTGCCACAGCATGTCGTTGGTGATGGCGCCTGCACCTTCACCACCGAGCCAGGGTACGGATAGCGCGCGAACATAGAACAAGGCGCCAAAAAATACGGCGAAGAACATGACTTCGGAGTAAATGAACCAGGACATGCCCAGCCGGAATGAGCCGTCAACCTGGCTGTTATACATACCGGACTCACTTTCGCGGATGACGGTGCCAAACCAGCCAAACAGCATGAAAATAATGATTCCCATTCCCAGCCAGAATGTCCACTGGGCAGTTGCGGAACCATTCAGCCAGTTAGCTGCACTGACCAGCATGGTGATCATGCCCAGTGAGCCTATGATTGGCCATTTTGAACCATGTGGTACGTAATATAAATCTTCAGCGTGTTGTGACATGTTGATCTCTCGGTTTTCCCTAAAGTTTATAAATTATTAGTGATGTGCCATGCCGGTGGAAGGTTCATAACCCAACCGGTAAAAAGTATAGGACAAAGTAATATCCTTGATGTGTTCAGGCAAATCAGGCTTTATATAAAAGTACACAGGCATTTCCCGGCTTTCGCCGGCCTGCAAGGTTTGTTCGGTAAAACAAAAGCACTCGGTTTTGACAAAATACAGACTGGCTTCGGGCGGTGTGACGTTATAACTTGCCTGGCCGGTAATCGCATCATCATCCGGGTTCATCGCCAGGTATAGTGCCGTGTTAGGCACACCCAGGTTATATTCAGTGAGTTTTTCCTTCGCCTGGAACTTCCACGGCAACGATGAATTGACCGTTGCGTCAAAGCGTATATTCACAGTTCGGTCTGATGCGACAACCTGTTCAGTACTGTCAGTCACCTGGATTGCACGTCCACCAAGACCGGTGACCTCGCACAAAACGTTATACAAAGGCCACAGTGCGAAACCAAAACCAAACATACCGACTGCAACGAGTACCAGTCGCCGGACCGTTTTGCGGTTTTTCTGTTGCTGCTCCAAATCAGCGCCCCGTGACGGCGGCGATGATAAACGCCGCAAATATGGCAAAGGCAATAAGACCGAGTATCCAGGCGGTTCTTACCGCCTGGGCCCGTTTGCGATGTTGCAGATTGCCAGTCACAGCAGCTTACTCAGCGTGTCTGACCATATTATGTGTCACTTCCGGCGGAGTGGTGAAACTATGGTAAGGCGGTGGTGATGAGAGCGTCCACTCCAGTCCCCGGGCGCCTTCCCATACCTGGCCGGTCGCCTTGACCTTGCTCCTGAATATGCAATGCAGAATCACGCCAACGAAAATCAATTGTGTGGCACCGAACGCAAATCCGCCAATGGAAGAAATCATATTGAAATCTGCAAATTGCGGGGAGTAATCCGGAATTCTGCGCGGCATACCGGCCAGACCCAGGTAGTGTTGCGGGAAGAACAGCACGTTAACAAAAATGGTTGACAGCCAGAAATGGATCTTGCCCCATCTTTCAGAGTACATATTACCGCTGAATTTGGGCAGCCAGTAATAGGTCGCCGCCATCAGTGCAAAAATTGCACCGGGCACCAGTACATAATGGAAATGTGCGACCACAAAATAAGTGTCGTGATACTGGAAGTCAGCGGCCGTGATAGCCAGCATCAGCCCTGAAAATCCACCAATGGTGAACAGCACCACGAAGCCAATTGCAAACAGCATCGGGGTTTCAAATGTCATCGAACCCTGCCACATGGTACTGACCCAGTTAAATACCTTCACACCGGTCGGTACAGAGATCAGCATGGTTGCGTACATAAAGAACAACTCACCCTGCAAAGGCATACCCACGGTAAACATGTGATGTGCCCAGACGATAAACGACAGGAAGGCGATTGTACCGGTGGCATAAACCATTGAGCCGTAGCCGAATAATGGCTTACGCGAGAAGGTTGGCAGGATTTCTGAAATCACACCAAAGGCCGGCAGGATCAGAATATAGACCTCGGGGTGCCCGAAGAACCAGAAAATATGCTGGAACATGACCGGATCACCACCGCCTGCGGCATTGAAGAAGTTGGTGCTGAAGAAATGATCTGTCAACAACATCGTGACTGCACCTGCCAGTACCGGCATTACTGCAATCAGCAGGAATGCGGTGATCAACCAGGTCCAGACAAACATTGGCATGCGCAGTAAGGTCATACCGGGCGCACGCATATTCAGGATGGTCGCAATGATGTTGATCGAACCCATGATTGAGGAAATGCCCATCATGTGAATGGCGAACACTACAAATGCCAGGCTGGTGCCGGTTTGCAGTACCAGTGGCGGGTAGAGCGTCCAGCCAGCGGCGGGACCGCCAGAATCCATAAACAAAGTGGACAGCAGCATGGTAAATGCAAACGGCAGAATCCAGAAACTCCAGTTATTCATGCGGGGCAGGGCCATATCGGGTGCACCGACCATCATCGGGACCAGCCAGTTGGCAAACCCTACCCAGGCTGGCATTACCGCGCCAAATACCATGACCAGCGCGTGCATGGTGGTCATCTGGTTAAAGAAGTCAGGCTCAACGAGTTGCAGGCCGGGCATAAAAAGTTCGGCCCGGATAATCATTGCCATGAAGCCACCGACCATGAATGCTGTCAAAGACAGGATCAGGTATAGCGTACCGATGTCCTTGTGGTTGGTGGTAAATAACCAGCGATTCAGGAAACCCTTGGGTTTATGATCGTGATCATCGTGCACATCAACGGCGTGGCCAGGATCGGTGTGTGTGATGTCGCTACTCATGGTGCTGTTTCCTGCTCAGTTGTCTGACGCTTGCCAGCCTGACGCTTGATGCCGGCAATCGTAAAGGGTTGCACGACATCGCCGGTGTCGTTACCGAAAGCGTTACGTGTGTAGGTTAATGCGGCAGCAATGTCGGTGTCTGAAAGTTGTTCACGCCAGGCGCTCATCGCGGTGCCCGCACGGCCATTCATAACAATGTCGATGTGTGCATCGATCGGCCCGGTGGCAACCTGGCTACCGGCAAGTGCCGGGAATGCAGGCGTCAGACCCTGACCCTCAGACTGATGGCAGCTTGCGCAGGCATTTGCATACACGGATTCACCGTGTTGCATCAATTCCTGTTGTGTCCACAGGCGTTCCACATCCTGTTGCTGGTCTTGTGAATCCGCCAACTGCTTCCGGGTCCAGGCATCGAACTCTGCCTGTGGCAATGCGACCACTACGATGGGCATAAAGCCGTGGTCCTTGCCGCACAACTCAGCACATTGACCGCGGTAAGTGCCGGGCTTTTCAATATTTGTCCAGGCTTCGTTGATAAAACCGGGTATGGCATCACGTTTCCAGCCAAGCGCCGGTACCCACCAAGAGTGGATGACGTCATCTGCCGTGATGAGGAACTTGATTTTCTTGCCGACCGGCAACACCAGCGGGTGATCAACATCGAGCAGGTAATTCTCGACATTCGCCGGATCAATGCCCGAGTTCAGCTGGCGTGCCGCGTTGGAAGCAGAATCGAGTGCTGAAATAAAGCTGATGTCATGATCCAGGTATTCATATTTCCAACGCCATTGGAATGCGGTGATCTTCACCGTCATTTCGGCGCCGCTTGAATCTTCCATTTTTATCAGTGCCTTGGTGGCTGGCACTGCCATGGCAACCAGGATCAGCACCGGGATGACAGTCCAGATGATTTCCGCCAGGGTTGAGTGACTGAAGGTCGCAGCCTTGTGACCCCGGGATTTCCGGTGTAACACGATCGAAGTGAACATGGCGGTAAAAACGCCGATTCCGATAATCACACAGACCCACAAAACGATCATGTGAAGGTCGTAGTGGCTCGCGCTTAATGATGTGACGCCCCGCGTCATATTGACCTCATTGCCGGTCATTGCCGGAGCGACCAGCGACAGCCATGTTGCGGCAATCACGGCAGCCAATACGGCAAGAACGACGATGACTGTATTTTCTTTTTTCATGAAAACTCAGGCCTCAAGATAGATTAGTGTTGTGATTAATATTCAGATTTCGTGCTTTGGTATTATTATAAGTCAAACATATAGCCGCCGATTGTAACTTTCCTGCCATTGTATGAGCAAGGGTTAACATCGGTTTTATACAACTTCATTGCAATATTCATTCAGGCACTTGGTCTTGAGCTAAAGGGTGACTAAACTTAACCGCTGGATACGGGTCTTGAATACATAGTGTAGTTTTTCCGCAGGAGTTTTAATTGATGAGTATGGCGCAGAAATATGATTTCCTGATTGCAGAGCCGTTAGAAAACGGGGCCTTGCGTGACGACATCAACCGTCTTTATCACGCGGAAGAATCTGAATTGGTCAAACAGTTACTTGAGTCTGTGAAATTGGACGCCGCATCAGTTGAGCGAGTCAACCAGGCAGCACAGGATCTGATCTCGCATGTCAGGTCACGCAAGCACGAACAAGGTGTGCTTGAAGCCTTTATGCAGCAATATGATCTGTCGTCGGAAGAAGGCGTTGTATTAATGTGCCTTGCCGAGGCTTTGCTCAGGATTCCGGATGATGAGACTGCCGAAAAGTTGATCGCCGACAAGTTAGCGGGTGCTGACTGGGAATCCCATCTGGGGTTGAGCTCATCCATCCTGGTCAATGCCGGGACATGGGGTCTGATGCTGACCGGTCGCCTGGTGGACCTCGGTAATAAAGCTAAAAAGAGCATTGGCAACACCATTGGCCGCCTGGTGAATCGCAGTGGTGAGCCCATGGTGCGAACCGCCATTCGTCAATCGATGAAGATCATGGGTTACCAGTTTGTCATGGGCCGCAATATTAAAGAGGCCATGGACCGGGCACATAAAAAGAAGAACCGTGGTTACCGTTATTCGTTTGATATGCTGGGTGAGGCTGCGCTGACGGCCCCCGATGCCGAACGGTATTTCGAGGCTTATAAGGCAGCGATTAAATATATTGGCAAGCACAGTAGCAGTACCGATGTGTTTTCTGCCCCCAGCGTTTCTGTCAAATTATCTGCCTTGCATCCACGATACGAGTTTTCACAACGTGACCGGGTGCTAGCGGAACTAACCGTCAAACTGTCCGAACTGGCTCACCTGGCAAAAGAAAACCGGATTGCACTAACAGTCGATGCCGAGGAAGCCGACCGTTTGTTGCTGGCACTGGATATTTTTGCTGCTGTTCTGAAAGACCGGGGACTGACCGGCTGGGACGGGTTTGGAATCGTGGTACAGACGTACCAGAAAATGGCCGGTGCTGTAATTTCACTGCTGGAGTCCCTGGCCAAAGAAACCGGCCACAGGATTCCGGTGCGACTGGTAAAAGGTGCTTATTGGGATACGGAAATCAAGCACGCACAGGTCGAGGGCTTCCCGGGCTACCCGGTATTTACTCGCAAGGCCAACACCGACCTTTCATATATTGCCTGTGCAAAACGTCTGCTGACCAGTCGGCAGGCTTTTTACCCACAGTTTGCAACCCATAACGCGCACACCATCGCCATGGTGTCCGAATTGGCTGGTGACCGGCTCGATTTTGAGTTTCAACGCCTGCACGGCATGGGGGAAGAGCTTTACGCCGAAGCGATCAAGATAGACAAAGGCCGCGCCTGCCGCGTTTATGCACCCGTGGGCAGTCACGAGGATCTGCTGCCCTACCTGGTGCGGCGATTGCTGGAGAATGGTGCCAATACTTCTTTTGTTAACCGCATCATGGATGAAAAGCTGCCAGTGGAGGAGGTTGCCGGGGATCCGCTGGAAAAGGCGGCCAATACGATTCCGGTGGCACATCCAGCGATCCCGTTACCGCTCAATTTATATGGCGCTGAAAGACACAATTCACGCGGTGTAAACCTGGTTGATGACAGCCTGTTGCAAGATCTGGCTGCGGATATGCAACCATTTGCCACGATCAGGCATGCAGTTGAACCACTGCTGGCAGTAAAGGCAGATACACCGTCCGCGGCCTCCACCA
>Ga0164313_10005415_pt1 | contig 11292 bp, 10 predicted proteins | sample GuaBasSedimGuay4_FD_113735 | JGI IMG/M metagenome (GOLD analysis project Ga0164313, IMG submission 113735) | Subseafloor sediment microbial communities from Guaymas Basin, Gulf of California, Mexico - Guay4, Core 4569-4, 0-3 cm | ecosystem: Environmental > Aquatic > Marine > Hydrothermal vents...
ATTCAGCTCGTGACCCCAGACGAGGACGACGTCCTCAGCGAAACAGTCACCCTCTCGGCCCACGTCGAGAACCGCGATGGAGCGACGGCCATGGCCGACGTCGGGTTCTCAGTGGTCTGGGAGGACGAGCTCCTCACCGGAGAGCCATGATGAACCGACAGACGACTTTCTTTCTTCTCCTCGTTCTGGCCCTCGCCCTCGCGGGCGGCTGCACCGAGAGCACCGAGTCCGCTGACTCGGGCATCACGATCCCCGATGGAAGCGCCGACTCCGCGTTGCCGCCCTTCGTGGGCTCCGGCACTTGCGAAACCCCCCAGCCGATCACGGGTTCCCTCGGCACGGTCCGCATCGACCTCGACACGACCGATGGCGTCGAGGGGGCCCTCGACCTCGGAGCAGACTGCGGCAACCCCGAGGGAATCCCCCGGGCTCCGCAGGAGGTGATCGCCTACACGGTGCCGGGCGATGGCTTGATGGGCGTCACCTTCGACACGGCCCTCGGCGACACGCTGACGAACTTCGACACCGTCGTACAGGTGCGCACGAGCTGCACCGAGATCCCGACGGCCGACGCGGGGCCCTCGTGCTTCGACGACGTTTCGGGGGATGACACCAGGAGCCGCGGCGGGCTGATGGCCATGGGCGGCGACGTCATCTACTTCGTCGTGACGGGCTTCACCGACACTCCCCTCGACTCTGCCATCGACCGCGGACCCATCTCCATCGAGATCACCGCCCGCTCCAACGCGCTCCCGGAGGTGACCGGCGGAGAGGTGCGCATCGTCGGCGAGCGTACGCAGATCGTCGCCACCGGAACCGACGCGGATGAAGACGTCATCGGCGTCCGCGCGACCTTCGTCGACGCGGCCGGGGCCCTCGTCGACCTCAACGGGGACGGCATGGAGAACGATCGGCTCTCCATGGGCTTCGACGTAGCACCAGTGGGCAATCCGTTCACCGGGACCAGCACCCTCTTTGTCATTCGCCTCGCGAGCGGCGGTGTCTATTTGAGTGACCGGCTGCGCATGCTCGGCGCGACCGGCGCGACGCTGATTCTGGTCGATGAAGTCTTCGGCGAGAGCGCTGGCATGAGCGTCCCGGTGCGCTTCCTCGACGAGGTGGGCCTCGGCGCCTCCTGCGGTGCCGACGCGGGGTGCACCCTGGACCTCGAGTGCGTGAGCGGCGTGTGCGAGGCGGGGGCCGAGATCGCGGCCCTCTGCGAGACCTCGACGACGCTGACCCTCACCGCCCCCACGACCGAGACCACGAGCGCGGGCCACGAGGGGCAGCTCCCCGGCGGCCACGGTTTGATCGAGTCGAGCTGCGCCCATACGCCGGGTCAAGAGGCACTCTTCGACGTGACGGTCCCGGCCGGTGATATGGACCTCATCGTCAGCACCGACCTCGTCGGCAGCGGCACCACGGACACCGTCGTCTACGTGCGTACCGCGTGCCCCGATCGCTTGAGTGAGCCCACCGGCGCCTGCAACGACAACTTCGGTGGCTACCAGTCCCGGGTCGAGCTGCGCAATGCCGCTGCGGGCGCCTACACGGTCTTCGTCGTGAAGGCCGGCCATCCGAGCGAGACGCCCATCCCCTACGAGGTCGAGGTCTCCCTACGCCCCGTGCTCGGAACGGGCGCGGCGTGTGACCCGGCTGAGGTCACCAACCGCTGCAGCGCGGGGGCTTGTCCCACGGGCGGTGCCGCCGAGTGCCCGTAGTCCGGGCGGGCTCGGTACCGATCCTGCCTTACTGACAGCATCCCATGGAGCAGGTCGTCGCGAACGTGTCCATGCACTGTCCGGCGGAGGGGTCGTCACAGGGCTCGGCCCACCTGCGATAGCGCGCCGCGAAGCGACGGTTGACGCCATGCTCTTCGCAGACGGCTCCGACCATGACGCAGTCCTCGTTGGTCTCGCACCGCCGGTGGGCGCCGCGCACCTGGCGCCGTGCGAAGCCGCGGCATTGGGCGGTCCCGGTATAGCCGCCCCAGGGCACCGAGGCGCACGCTCTTTGGGGTTGCGGGGGGAGGGCGGGTTGAGCCTCGGCTACCGGCACCGGGGATTCGTCCTGGGCTGGCGCGTCTTCGCCCGATGCGTTGCTCGACTGCGCGACGTCCTCGCCCGGAGGAGTCTCGTCGGGAGGTGCGTCGTGCCCTTCTTCGGGGGAGTCCGCCGGCTCCTCTGCTGCGGGCTGCTCGGGCGGGGCGGGCGCCTCGTTCACCTCGGCGCCGGTGGTGGCCGGGGACTCCGGCGTAGCCTCCGTCGCGGGATCATTCGCAGCCCGCGCCGGAGTCGACGTGGCGGGTTCGCTGCACGCTCCTGCGGACAGCGCGGCGATCAGCGCCATCGTGGAAACGCACACGGCAGCTGGGCGGGCGGGCTTTCTCAACGTCGGACCTCACTCATCTCGGTGTAGTGATTTCCGACTCGGTTCGGCCGGAATCGCCCGATGGCGCCTCATGCTCGATGGGCTTGCATACGGTGCGTCGGTTGACTGTACCCCAGGGGAGGGCTAATTCGCTTAGTAGCGTGCGACCCGTCCAGCCAGGCGTCGAGAGCGTCCAGGCCCGCTCCCAGTGGGCGGGCGCGGTGATGGCGTGCCTGTTGCTCGCGGGATTGGCTGCGGGGCAGGTGCACCGCCTCGAGGTCATCCACGTCGTTTGCGCAGAGCACGGCGAGCTGGTCCACGCGCGGCACGATGGACGAGCGGCCGATGCGGCGCCCGCGCCCACCTCGGTACCCAGCTTTGGCCGTGGCTCGGGCCCCGCAGATGCCCACGAGCACTGCGATCTGGTCTTTGATCGGCGTGACCCCGTCGTGGCCGGCGATAGCGTGGCGTCTCTTGCCGTGCCGGAAACAGCCGGGATCACGGTACTCGCCGTAGGCGCCACCGAAGAGGCTGCAAGTCCGGCGCCCTACCTGATCGCCCCCAAAGCTTCCCCGCCGGTCTAACGCGCGGTTCGAAATCTAGATTCGTTGTCGGCGCAGATGCGCGCGGCCGCATCCGGATGTGTGCCCGCCAGCGCCCACGGCCAATAGAGCTCGCCGTCGCAGGCGTTGGTCACGCCGACCCGAGGTCTCCCCAGACCCGGTCCACGGCACCCCAGTCACTCGCTCGAGCGTTCGTTTTACCTATTTCAACGTCAAACACGGCTCGCCGGCAACGCCTGCCCGCGAAGCAAGAGCCGTGATCGTCCTCGTGGTGTCGTCGTGAACAATTGGATGAGAAACACATTGGCAGCGCTTGCACTAGTGGCGCCCCTCGCGGTCGCCGGGACCACGAGCGCCCAAGAGGACCCTGCCTCGCCAGGCACCGAAGAGGAGGACCGACACGGACACGGCGACGGCGACGGGAACGGGAACGGGAACGGGAACGGGAACGGGAACGGACACGGCGACGGACACGGCGACGGACACGGACACGGCGACGGACACGGCGACGGGAACGACTCCCACGATCACCGCCACATTCTCGAACTCGGCTTCGCCCCCGGCCTGGTCTACCTGCCATCCGACCGCGGCTTCGCCCTCGGCCTACACTTCCACCTCGTCGCGGGCATCCCGTCGACGCCCTTGGGCCTCGGCCTTGGCGTCGAGCGCGTCTTCGACGACCACGGACACACCACCCTCAGCGCGGTGTTCCAGGTGCAGATCATCGGCGGTTGGAGCGCCATCGTCGCCCCCGGCATCACTTTCCGAGACGGCGAGTGGGAGGCGCCGGGCCCGAGTGTGCACTTCGAGACGGTCTACGAGTTCGCCTTTGGCTGGTTCCACGTGGGCCCGAGCCTCGAGGTCGCCATCGACTCCCTCGAGTCTCACATCACCCTCGGCTTACACCTCGGCGTCGGCCTCTAACGGGGCGCCTCGTAGGCGCTCATCGAGTAGCGGCGAGGTATCCGCACCAACCCGGTTCCTGGTTCCAGGCTCTTGGTGGCCCCCCCCCTCCGGCCTATGATGGCTCGATGGACTACCTTCGAATGGTGACCGTTGCGGCGGTCATAGCCTTGTCTTGCGGGTGCGGTTGCACCGAGGGTAAGGGCGCCGACAGCGGGATGGACGGCGCGGCTGACAGCGGCGGCATGGACGGAGCGACCGATGGAGGCGGTACGGATGGTCGCGCCGACGGAGGCTCGGACTCGGCTGTGCGGCCGGATAGCGCGGTCTGCGTGCCCTTCGGCGCCGAGTGCACGGCCGACGCCGAGTGTTGTGTCGGGGCCTGCTTCAACACTGACGGCGTGAGGGTCTGTGGCGATCGGCCGATCTGTGGCCCCGCCGGCGATGCCTGCACCTTCTCGGTGGACTGCTGCACCGGTGGCTGCTTTGGTGGTGCGTGCAGCGATAGCGCTTCGTGTGCGCCGATCGGAACATCGTGTACCGAAATTAGCGACTGTTGCAGCGGGAACTGCGACGGGGGCACCTGCGGTGCCGGCGGCGGGGGATGCCGGACCGGCGCGACGACGTGCACGGATGACTTCGGCTGCTGCTCGGGCACGTGCTCCGGGGATTCCCTTACGTGCGAGGGAGAGGGCCCGGCTTGCGGGGTGACTGGGGAGAGTTGCAGCACCGACGGCGAGTGCTGCTCCCGGGACTGCGACGGCGGTGCTTGCGCGCGCCTCGACTACTGCCGGCCGACCGGCGAGCCGTGCACGCGGAGCGACGAGTGCTGTGGCCTCCTCTGTTCCGACAGATATTGTGGGGTCCCTCTCTACTGCCGGCCGAGCTTCGAGACCTGCGAGAACGATGGTGAGTGCTGCACCTTCCGCTGCGACAGCTCTGGCGACGCTCCTCCCCGGTGCCTCACGATCGGCGGCTGCCGGACGAGCGGCTACCACCAGACGACGATGGGCGGAGACGTCTCGAACGAATTCGGCGAGCTCTGCACACGCAACGAAGAGTGCTGTTCTCGCCGCTGCGAGCCGGACCCCGAGGGTGTCGTCCGGTGCCGCAAACGCATGGGCCATCCGGGGCAGGACCAGCCGGAGCCGATCTGTCTGCCTGCCGGGGAGCTCTGCGAAAACGACGCCCACTGTTGCAACGGGAGCTGCGCCCAGCTCCGGGACGACCCCGCAACGGGGCCCCAGTTCCCGAAGCGCTGCACAGATCTCGACTGTGACCCCCGGACGGGCCCGCCCTGCTGCGTCGATGACGGGGAGGTTTGCGCCGACTCGGCCGAGTGCTGCGGCGGGATCTGCGTCCTCCACGGTGACGGGGCATTCCGCTGCGGACCCCCGCCGCCCCCGCCGACCTCCCCCGTGGACGGCGGCGTGGACTCGGGCCCGGTGCCAGACGCCGGCACACCGGGAGATGCCGGCTACTGCATTGTCCGGGGTAGCGGCTGCACGATGAGCTCTGATTGCTGTACGGGCTTGCTCTGCATCCCCGTGGGCGCAGCCCTAGTGTGTGACAACGGGCCGATCTAGACAGCGTCGCCTGGGCCGCGATCCCCCGGTGCACTCTGTTCCGGAGCAGGTGTCGGGCCCGCCGTTGGCCTATGAAGGGCTGCCCCCGCTACTCGGCGGGCAGCCTGCTGTAGGTCGCGTTCCGCACGCGCGAGAGGGTCACCAGGGTCTGGCGCGTCTCGTCGCCTTCGTGCAGTTCGACGGCGAAGAGGCCGCGGAGCATCGCCTCTTCCGAATAGACCGGGCGCGCGGCGTCGACCGGCAACCGAATCCTCACGAGGGCTTCGATCCTTCCGGCTTCGAACTCCGCCATCTGCCACTCCTGTGCGACGACGGCTTGCTCCGCTGCGAATGCCGCCTCGAGGACGATGCATTCCGTGTCGCCGCAGGGGCTCACCTCGACAAAGCGAGTCTCTCCCTCGAGATTGGTCTCGGTCACCGTGTAGCCGTCATCGCCGAGGTCTTCGACCACGTCGTTTTCGTGCAGGGCCCAGGTCTCGCCCGGCGCTCGCGGGGTGTCGGTCCCGAAGAGCTCGTCGCCAAGCGCGCTACCTGGACGCTCGAGAGGAAATGCGAGATGGAGGCGTTCCATCGCGGCCGCGTCGGGCGCCGCGCCGTTGACCTCTACGTACAGTGCATCGTCTTGCCACCCGATGACCAACTCCGTGCCGGGCGCCAAGATCTCATTGCCCGTTGCGGGGTCGGTGAATGTTTCGACCGTCATTTCGGCCTGCGCCGCCCGGCCCGCGTCGTCGACCTCTCGGATCAGAACCGCCGCTGCGAAGGCGACTTGGATGTCCTTGGTGAACCCGTCGATGACCTGCTCATCGGGGTTGTCCACCGCCTCGGCGGTTTGCACGAGTTGCCGGGCCTCGACCTCGACGTGAAAGCGCTGCCCGGCTGCCAAAGGCCGATGGATTTGGATGACATGCAGCGCTTCCGTTCCGTCGCCCTCGGCGGTGTCTGCGGAGTCTGCCTGCGGCGTCGCGCCGCCGCAGGCGACGACCGTGGTGAGGAGGGCAGCGGAGAGAATCGTGCGCAGTGTCATGGGCGGGAGCCTTGGGGCTTTTGTTCCCAACGGCAAGGACGATGCGGCTGTGCGACTTACCGCCAGCTTGCGAGCGTCTATAAATGGGAAATGCCCAGCAATATCCGCGTCTCCGGATTACCGCATGTAGCTACGGAGTTGTCCTCAGTGGGAGAGGAAAACCCAGCCGAGGAGCGTCGTGAGCATCGCCATGCGCGTCCAGAAGAACTGGGCTGGGCGTCGCTTCTTGAAGAGGTGCCAGGCCCAAGCGAAGGCGGTCATCGCGGCAAAGAGGACGACCACGGCCAGGGTGGCCTGGGGGATGGCGAGGTGCTCGCCGACGCTGTGGTTGATGCCGTCGTTGAGGGGTGTGCCGTAGAGCACGAGGAGGTGGGCGACGTAGATCACCAGGGTCTCCATGCCCATGACCTGGATGGTCTTGCGCACCGGGCCCGGGGCACCGCGGCGGCCGAGGGCCTCGGCGACGAGGGTGAAGACCGCGACGACGATGAGCAGGACACCCACCCGCCACATGAAGAAGATGGGGTTGGTCTTCCAAAAGTTGTGCTCACCGAAGATGGAGATGTCGGCGAGGCCCGCGAGGAGGGCGACCGACATCAGGGCGGCCCCGGCGGCCGTCAAGCGGCCCATGAGCCGGCGTGCGTTGCCGGTGTCGAAGGCGTGCTGAACGAAAAACGCCGTCACGATGCCCGCGCCCATGAAGCCGGCCCAGGGGAAGAGGGGGAAGGGCGAGCCGGTGGTCGAGTTGAGGTAGCCGGCGAAGGCCGGGTGCAGCCAGGCGTCGACGGGCAGGCGATGTACCCACGGCGCGAGAGCCACGATCCCGAGGGCGATGGCGCCGACGAGGGTGACGTAGAGACCGCGGCGCTTGACGGCGACGATGAGCAACTCGGCGCCGATGAGGGTCGCACCGATGACCTGGAGGGCGTCGACCTTGAGGAAATTTCGTAGCGCGTCTGCGGAGGCCCCGTCGAGGGAGGCCATCGAGAACGAGGGCAGGTGCAAGAGGTAGCCCACGCCGATGATCATCAGGTAGCGCTCGATGCGCTTCAGGACCGGTCGGCCCCAATAGGCGTGGTCATCCCAGCGCCGGAAGGTGGTCACGCCGAAGGCGAGGCCCGACGCAAACATGAACATCGGCGCCGTGTAGCCGTGCACATAGTTGTGCCAGCGATACCAGCGCTCGGGACGGATCGCCTGGTCGACGACTACGTACCAGGTGTGGCCCTGGACCATCAGCATCACGGCGGCGAAGCGGAAGAGGTCGAGGGCGTCCCACCGGGGCGCTTTCGTCACGGCAATTGCCGTGTCCCTCGCCGGGGCCCTGGCGGCCGCGCCGAGGGCAGATGTGGTCGTCCGGGCCATCTCTCGAAGCGATGCTGGCCCGAATTGGCCGTCCCGTCGAGTGGTCGGCCTTTCGCCCTGGGCCTGTTTAGCGGTGGTCGCGGATTAATCCAGCGAGACCCTGGGGGTCTGGGAGGCCGGCGACCTGGATCTCGACGTTGCTCTGGCCCGCGCTGGATAGCTCCAATTTGCCGACGCCAACCATGCGATCGAGCAGACCCTGGTGAACCTGCACGTTCCGGAGGTCGGCGTGGCGCACTTCGTTCGTCTGCCGGCTGAAGATTCCCGTCTCGAGGGTGGTGCGCTCAGTGGTGATGACCAGGCGCGTCGCTCGGCACCGCATCCATTCGACGAAATAGAGCACCAAGCCCACGACGACGAGGCAGAGAAGCCCGACGACGAGGTGGATGAGGGGGTTGCGTCCATAGAGGCTCGGCGACACTTGCCGCAGCATTTCTTCGCCGCCCCCGGCGCCGCTTCGGGCCTGCTCTTCTTGGACGGGAAAGCCGCAGTGCGGGCACGCGATAGCCCTGCTGGAGACGCGTCCTTCGCATTCGGGGCAGGCGATGATGGCCACGGCGAGACTCTACACAGGCGCCCTATTTTTGTCCTACCTCCGCGCACCTATTTGCACGTTTCTTTTGTAGAAATTTGGCCACCTCGAATGGGGGTGTGTATGGCTCGAATAGGACGACGAAGAGCCTTGGGAGAGCGACGAGACATGGCCGAAAACGAGATCATTGCGGGACTGGACCTCGGCACCACCAAGGTGTGTGCCATCGTGGCGGAACAGACCGATGATGGCCTCGACATCATCGGCATCGGCTCGGTGCCGGCCAAGGGCCTCAAGAAGGGCGTCGTGGTCAACATCGAGTCCACCGTCCAGGCCATCAAGGCTGCCATCGAGCAGGCGGAGACCATGGCCGGGGTCGAGATCGGCTCGGTCTACGCGGGCATCGCCGGCAGCCACGTCCGCGGCATGAACAAAGAAGGCGTCGCCGCCATCTCCAGCCGCGAGGTCACCCAGGACGACGTCGACCGGGTCCTCGACCAGGCGAAGGCCATCCCCCTCCCCGGGGACCGGCAGGTCATCCACGTGCTCCCCCAGGAGTTCATCGTCGACGAGCAGGACGGCATCCGCGAGCCCGTCGGCATGAGCGGCGTGCGCCTCGAGGCCCGGGTCCACCTGGTGACTGCCGCGACTCCCTCCATCCAGAACATCATCAAGTGCGCCGAGCGCTGCGACCTCCACGTCGCCGAGGTGGTGCTCCAGCCCCTCGCGAGCGCCAAGGCGGTCCTCTCCGAAGACGAGAAGGAAATCGGCGTGGCCCTCGTCGACGTCGGCGGCGGCACGACGGACATCATCGTCTACGTCGACGGCGCGGTCGTGCATACCAGCGTCATCCCCATCGGCGGCATCAACTTCACCAACGACATCGCGACGGGCCTCCGGACTCCGATGGCCGAGGCCGAGCGCATCAAGATGAAGTACGGCTGCGCGTCGACGAACATGGTCGACGAAGAGGAGACCATCGAGGTCCCCTCGGTCGGCGGCCGGCCTCCCCGCACGCTGCCCCGGCAGGTGCTCTGCGACATCATCGAGCCTCGCGCCGAGGAGATCTTCTCGGCCGTCCGCCACGTCATCGCGGAGACCGGCTACGGCGACATGCTCGCGGCAGGGGTGGTCATCACCGGTGGCACGACGCTGCTCGATGGCATGCCCGAGTTGGCCGAGCACGTCCTCGGCCTCCCGGTTCGCCGGGGAGCCCCGGTCGGCATCGGCGGATTGATCGACGTGGTCCGGAGCCCGGCGTTTTCGACGGGGGTGGGGCTGGTGAAGTACGGCGCGGAGCGGCTGCGGAACGCTGTTCACGCTGAAGACGAGGAGCTGATCGAAGTGCCCACCGGAGACGGCTGGGGCGCCAAGATCGGTGGCTGGTTCCGCGAAGTTTTCTGAGTTCACGTTACAAACTTGTGGTCCCGCCCGAGTGGGCGAACTCAGCGGGGCCAACGTCAAAAGCACGCGGAGGCGCAGAGCGTCTCCATCCGGAGGGAAGAAGAAACATGGCCATCTCGATCGAGTTCGCGGACGACGCCGAGCTTAATGCGCGCATCAAAGTCATCGGTGTTGGCGGCGGCGGCGGCAACGCCCTGAACACGATGATCGCGAGCGGCCTCGAAGGCGTCGAGTTCATCGCCGCGAATACCGACTCGCAGGCGCTCGATACCAGTCTCGCGCCGACGAAGATTCAACTCGGCCCCCAGCTGACCAAGGGTCTGGGCGCCGGCGGTAATCCCGAGTGTGGTCGCAAGTCGGCTCTCGAGGATGTGCAGCGCATCGGCGACGTGATCCAGGGCGCGGACATGGTCTTCGTTACGGCGGGCATGGGCGGCGGCACCGGCACCGGTGCGGCACCAATCATCGCTCAGATCGCCCGTGACCACGGCGCGCTCACGGTGGGCGTCGTGACCCGACCCTTCCTCTTCGAGGGGCGCAAGCGCAACAAGAACGCGTCGGCCGGCATCGACGACCTCATCGCGTCGGTCGATACGATCATCACCATTCCGAACCAGAAGCTCTGCAACCTCGAAGAAGAGGACCTGAGCTTGCTCGAGGCCTTCCAGCGGGCCGACGACGTCCTGGTCCAGGCCGTCCGCGGCATCAGCGACTTGATCGTCAACCACGGCATGATCAACGTCGACTTCGCCGACGTGAAGACCATCATGAGCACCAGCGGTCGCGCGCTCATGGGCACCGGGTGGGCCAAGGGTGAAAACCGGGCCATCGAAGCTGCCCAGATGGCCATCAACTCGCCGCTCCTCGACGACGTCTCTGTCGACGGCGCTGGCGGCGTGCTCATCAACTTCACCGCGGGCCCGGATGTGCGGCTGCGCGAAATCAACGAAGCGGCGACCATGATCGAGGAGTCGGCCTCCGAGGACGTCAACCTCATCTTCGGTGTCGTCACCGACCCGGAGATGACCGAGATGGTGAAGGTCACCGTCATCGCCACGGGCTTCGAAGAGATCACCCCGGAGCCGGTTCAGGCCGCCCCCCGGGCTACCCAGAGCCGCACCACCATCCCGATGGGTCGTCAGAGCTACAGCGTCTCCCCCCGCGAGGTCATCGCCCGCGGGCAGACCCGAAGGACCTCGGAGGTCCCGACGCCTCGGCAGTCGGTGATGGCTGAAGCCCGCCAAAGCCGCGCCTTCGGCGCCACCGCCCTCCACGACGAAGCCGTCCTGGACATCCCCGCATACCTTCGCCGCAACGCGGCCTCGCAAGAGTGATCGCTTAGCAGCCGAACGAGAAACAAAGCAGTACAAAGAGAAAGAGCCGATCCCGAAAGGGGTCGGCTCTTCACTTTGTGGGGGTGTGGCTGGGGGCGAGGGCGAGGCGGTGTCTGTGTTCGTTGCCGTGTCCGTGTCCGTGGCCGTGTCCGTGTCCGTGTCCGTTGCCGTGTCCGTGTCCGTGTCCGTGTCCGTGTCCGTGTCCGTG
>Ga0164313_10005416_pt1 | contig 11292 bp, 12 predicted proteins | sample GuaBasSedimGuay4_FD_113735 | JGI IMG/M metagenome (GOLD analysis project Ga0164313, IMG submission 113735) | Subseafloor sediment microbial communities from Guaymas Basin, Gulf of California, Mexico - Guay4, Core 4569-4, 0-3 cm | ecosystem: Environmental > Aquatic > Marine > Hydrothermal vents...
ACACGTACTATACACGTCGTGGCTCTCGGGTACCTCACGCTGCACGGTCCGGCCCCTTTTCTGGCTCTTCGGAAATGAGCGGGGTCGGCGGATGCTGGTGAGGTGCCGGGTGTGGGAACGTAGTACTACTGCTTGGCGCAACCCCACCCCGCTGAAATCCGAAGAGCCCCTGTTCTATGACCTGAAACAAGCCCATGGTCATCGTGGGGAGACCCCAGGTTCGGGACGAAGAGGGAACTCTGAGGCGTTGTCGGGTATCGCGTCGATCATGGCTCGAACGTATCAGCCACCTACGACAAGTCCCAGCGCCCGCTCAATGGCGGTCTGTGACCCGTGCACCGCACTCCTCGGCGCCTTAGTGGTCCGGTTCCAGATATTTGGCTGGCATGAACAGGGAACCCCAATCGGGTCTGACATAGTCGCCTTGAGGCTGTCGAGCCGGGAGGGTCAGCGGAGGTCGTGTGAGGTCCTCATAGGGTATCTGGCCGAGGAGATGGCGGATGATGCTCAGCCTGCCAGCCTTCTTATCGTTCATGTCAGCAATGACCCATGGCGCCCACGGTGTGCTCGTGTGCTCGAACATGACATCTCTGGCCCGTGAATAGTCGACCCACCTTGATCGAGCCTCGAGATCCATCGGGCTCAGCTTCCATCTGCGCTTGTCGTCGGTGTTGCGCCGCTGGAATCGGCGCTCCTGCTCGTCGTCGCTCACATGGAGCCAGTACTTGATGAGGATGATGCCGTCATGCACGAGCTCCTCTTCGAAACGAGGCCCGAGTTGTAGGAAGCGTCCGTATTCAGCGTCGGTGCAGAAGCCCATGACCTTCTCGACTCCGAGCCGGTTGTACCAGCTGCGGTCGAAGAGCACCATCTCTCCTCCGGCGGGGAGATGGGGGATGTACCTCTGGAGATACCACTCGGTCTTCTGACGTTCCGTTGGCGTAGGTGTCGCAACGGTTCTCACGACACGAGGATTGAGGCGCCTGGTGATCGTCTTGATCGTGCCGCCCTTGCCTGCTGCATCGCGCCCTTCGAAGATCACGACGACGCGCAGACCCTGATCGACGATCCACGCCTGGAGTTTGGCGAGTTCGGATTCCAGGACGGCTAGTTCTTTGCCGTATCGCTTGCTCTTCATGGCTCCCTCGTGTCGATACGCCCATAGTAGGTCCATCCTGAGCCATCCGCCGTGACGCGAGAACCGTAGGAGGACCGCGAGATCTAGATCGCGACGGCCGCGCTGGTGAACGGCGCTGTTTGCGACCTGAGGATGCGGCGATCTGAGGTCACAGCGATCAGGTCGTACGCCGGGAAGTTGTTCAGCCATCCGCTGTCTTCGACACCTGAGGCGAAGACTGCTGTGGCCAGAGCATCTGCGATCCCGAGGTCAGGGCCGACGATCGAGACGCTGGCGGGAACATCACCGCTCTTGCCTGCTCTCCTGATATGGTCGCTCCTCTCGTACAGGCCTGAGGTCGCGATGGCGTTGTCAACAAGGTTCACGGTGCCGAGTATCGCGTCGGGATCAAGGGGGTCGCGGATACCGATCTCCCATGTCCGTCCAGCGGATGGAACACCCCTGGCAACGATGTCTCCACCAGCAGACACGAGGAAGGAATCGATACCTGATCCGGCGAGGATCCTGGCAGCTCGCTCGACAGCCCAACCCTTCACGTAGCCGGATGGGTCAAGCTTTCCATCTGGGCGGTGGTCGAATGCCCCTGCGGTATCGCGTCGCAGAATCTCACATGTGGCGAGTACGACCTGGACTCTCACGTCTGCATCGGTGAGAGCCAACTCACCACGAGTGATGCGTGAGATCTCGCTGTCATGTTTGAACACGCTGAACGTGGCATCGACCCAGTGCAATATCGATGCCGCTTCTTCGAGGGCATCTTGCGGGAACTGGCGGTCGCGTATGTCGAACAGCACCGCGGTGCCCATGACGTGCTCAACGCGGGTTGGCGGCGTAATGGTGATCACAGCCCTGCCTCATCCATGGCCGAACGAATCGAAGCGGTGTATGCACCCCACGTGACCGTCGCACCGGAGATGGCATCGATATCGGCACTCTGTGTGCTGATCACAGCCTCCTCGTACAGCGGTATCACCTCATCGTTGATCCGTCGGGATTTTCGATCTTCCGGTTCTGAAATGGTGATGATGTCCACCATCTCTCCATCCTCGATGACGATCTCCACCTGGAACACCCCGAACTCTGACGGGACACCGGATCCGAGCACGGAGTACGTTGCCGGAGTCGTGTGTGACGATGACGGGGGCGGCGAGTCAACGGTGGTTGAAGGTGTCGAGTGGTCGGATCCGAGGCCAGATGCATCCGTTGGAGGCGGTTCCCCCGTTGTGGTCGATGGCATGGCCTCGACGATCACGGCGGTGGATGCGACACTTGCGACCAGACCGGTGTTCGGGTTGAACAGCAGCATGGCTCCGAGTACGAGAAGGCCAAGGAGGCTGAGGGTGCGTTTCATCGTCTACCAATTCGATTGATGTCTATGTCCGTCTTCCGAAGTATCCACAGAGAAGGTGAAAGCACCATGAGAGCGGTATCCGAGAAGCATGAGAATGCAGTGAGGCATTCTCATGGTGCTTTCACCTCATTGCCATCTTGTTCACATGTTCGGCTGCTTTGATTCGGGTTGCAATTCCCAGGAGAACGCCGTGATGGAGACGATGAATCAGACGAGTCAGGTGAAACGAACCGGTGAGCGCGCTCCGGTCCGCACCAACCGGACCTTGCGGTTGTACGCCGTAGATGCTTTCGTGTTCGTCCTGTTCGCTCTTGTCCTCAATGTGCCTCTGACCGGATTGGCCATACATGAGTGGCTTGGCATCGCGATCGCGATCGGCCTGGTGACGCACACCGTGCAGCACACGAGCTGGGTGGTCACAACCACGCGCCGCATGATGTCGGCGACCTCGTTCCAGAATCGGGTCAACTATCTGTTGATGGTCGCTCTCTTCATCGGTTTCGTATCCATCATCGTGTCTGGCCTTCTCATCTCAGAGGTGGCGCTCCCATGGCTGGGTGTCACGCCACCTGGGGCACGGTTCATGCTCTGGATCCATCTGGCATCCGTTGGGTGGGTGCTGTGGCTAACAGTGATCCACATTGCCCTCAACTGGCGTTGGATCGTGAACACGTCTGACAGACTCGTATTCAAGCGGTTCGCCCGAACAGGGGGTCGCTGATGAGGACGGCGAAACGGGTCATGGTCATCTGGATATTCGCCTTCGTTGTCATCCTGGTGTGGGTGGCGATCTCTAAAACGCCGTGGGCGACCACCGTCGACCCGCTCACCGCAGGCAAGGGATTTACACACTGGATCGAGCCGTTTCGTGAGCTCTCGGGCGCACTCCTTGTGTCGGTTTCCGCTGTCCTCTTGATCCGGTCTGGTTGGGAATGGTTCGCCAGAACCGTTCTCGGTCGTGAATCCAGGCCACGTGTCAGGGTTGAACGAAGTACCAGAGTTGGGCGATCGTCGGAGAATCGCCCAGCTCGAGAGTTGGTCCGCAGCAGGTAGCGGCTTACTCCCCTGCGATGATCGGGAGGAGTTCGTCTAGAGCGGTGATCCGATGGTCGATGCCTGCGGGCGTCGCCTTGTCGGAGCGGGCTGCGTACCAACAGGTTGCGATGCCGTAGTTGGTGCCGCCAGCCATATCTGAGGACAAGCTGTCACCGATCATGAGCGTCGTAGCTTTGTCTGGGTGACCGAGTTCTTCGAAGGTGAGGTCGTAGATCTCTGGTCCCGGCTTGGCCACACCCACCTCCCCCGAGATCACGATCGCATCGAAGTACTTGTCGAGGTCGAGACGGGCGAGCCGAGCACGCTGTACTTCACCGATCCCGTTCGTCACAAGAGCAAGGGTCGCCATCTGGGCGAGAGAATCGAGTGTCTCGACGGTTCCCGGATACAGCTCCCCGTTGGCGCCCATCCCAAAAACGAAGTCATCGCCCATCGTTTCGGGATCAGACTCCAGGTCGGTTGCGGCGATAAGTCGGGCGAAGCGTTCCGAGCGAACATCGTTGGGCGTGATCTCGCCAGCCTCGACGGCCGCCCATAACGCTGTGTTGATCTCAACATACGGCGCGAGGTAGTCGGCAGGGTCGTCAGCCCCTGAGCGGCGCAGCGTGTAGTCGAACGCAGCACCTTCGGAGGCGTCTCCGTCGATGAGCGTATGGTCGAGATCGAAGAGGAGAGTCGTGTATCGCATGTTCCCCAGCGGTCGGGTCACACCGAGGGTACCGGCGACAGTCCCGTTCTCGTCTGGTTGAGGCGTGGGTGGTATCCTGTCACCGAGCCGATAAGGAGGCATGACGTGACGAACGAGAACGCGGGTAGCCAGAGCGACAAGAGCAGTATCGGGGCGGGTACGATCATCGGTGGCATCACCGCGGTGATCGCCCTCATCTTCATCCTTCAGAACACAGGGTCCCAAGACATGCAGTTCCTCGCGTGGAGCATCAATCTGCCAATGTGGCTCTGGGTGCTGATCCTGTTCGGCCTTGGTGGAATCTCGGGATACTTCTTCCACTGGCAGAGAGTCCGGGCGCGCCGGAAGGACCGAAGGGACTGAGGCTACCTGCCTTCTTCTCACCCGCATAGCGCCAACCCGGGGGTTCATCATCAGCTTCTTGACGCACCTACGTCTGGTAGGTCTTGCTGGGCATCTCATCGTCCAATCGATGCCCCGGTTCGGCGGTGAAGACCCTCTCGGCGACTCACCCGATGAGGAGAACTGGCACCACGAGGGGCTCACCCGGCGCGGAGCGAGGTCGACGGGTTGGTCCCGTAAGGCAGAGAACTCGCTCGCGTTCCATACGGACTATGTCGACTCCTACTTGTACAACCCTGCGTGGTGGGGCGATCTCTCAAATGGCGGAGGCACGGGCCGCCTGAGTGTGGTCATGTCGTCGCGTGCTGAGTTGGTCAAACTCCACTTCGACGACCTGTTCGATTCTGAAGATGTCCCGGCCGTGTGGCGCCGGTATCTGTCCGGCACCGTTGCGGCCCTTGTCTGGCTCGGACATGAACGATCATTCTCGTACCCCGAGCGAATTGAGATGGCTCAGAACGTTGTCGGTGCGTCCCTCCATGCGATCCAGGACTTCTACTCGCATTCGAACTGGATCGACGATGATGAACGACGGTCGGCCACCTGGTTCGAAGCTTCGACGGCTGTGAGGGAGGGGCTTGCGCTGTGGACCGGTTCGTACGAGCGGTCTGACCATCTTGGGGTCGATCCCCACGGCGACTACCAGTTCTCCTGCACGGTCTTCAACAACCTCGATTCGTTCGGTCGCTCCATGATGGACACGATCTGTCACGCTGCCTCCCTGCTTTCTGGCACCTCGTTGTGTAGGCAGTACCTCGATTGTCGGGATGCAGAACAACTTGCCCCGCCAGATACCCGGGGCGTCGATCTGCCTGATGGCATCATCTGGGTCAATCCCGGTATCAACGTCGACAGCCGATGGCAGGCAGATGTCGGTGTTCGAGAACGGGGCCTGTCGATCTCGGGTGCTGAGGGCTTTGAGGCCGCATACGAACTCGCGGCCCGCAGCTCGTGTCAGTGGCTCCACATCCTCGACCATGTGATGGAAGAGGCAGACCTGGCGCGTTGGTGGTCTGTGGTCAAGTCCTCAGGAGTGTCGCGGAGTCGCTACAAGTCCAGAGTTTCTGCTTGGGAACACTTCGGGAAGATGCCCTATCGGTTCATTACGGCGGGTCAGTACCCGCCATCTTCTGGGACCGATGACACCAACGACTGGTACGTGAGGCTGGTCGTGGAGACCTCAGTGGGTGACCATGCGGGTACCGATGCCGACATCATCCCGATTGTTGACGGTATCCGATTCCCACCGCTGGACCACGGGGTGCACCCGATTCCAACGCCAGGTGATCCATGGCCAAGCCGTTCGGTACTCGATCTCATCACCGGGCACGACGACTTCGAGTCCGGGGATATCGCGGCGTACATGCTGGGACCGCTGTCAAAGCCCCCACGCAGAATCACATTGTGGAATGACGCCCCTGATGCTGGCGACGTTGCGGCAGCTGCTGTTCGGGGAGTGAGCGATACGGTCGTTGCAGTCTTCGGGGCTGTCAAGGATGTGTTCCTGGGGCTCATTGGATATCCAGCCGATTTCGTCGGTGACGATCATGTCGTGATCTCTGGACCGCAACTCAATGCGTTGGCAACTGGGGAATCTCGATCATTCACGTTGCGGTGCGATGGGGATTCCGAAGGCATCTACGACGTGACGGGTCGGGTAACACCCACGGGGCCGGCCGGTGTGTGGAGCAATGGTGTGGAGTGGCGCCAATACCAGGTGCACTTCTCGAGGTTGCTCTGTATCCAGGAGTCCGAATGGGATCGTGGCACAGACAGCGACGAGCCTTTCGTCCTTGGCCTCGTGATCCCCCACGGAGGGAACCAGCCGATACAGAAGTGGCGAACAGGACGCTTTTCTGACGTGGATACGGGGGAGCGCCGTGTGATCGACGTGGACTTCACGGTGCGGGTACCGAAGCGTCATGGGTTCATCTCGGTCGCGTGTGCGGTGTTCGAATCTGATGGCGAGACAGCTGACAACAGGGATTACCTCCTCGATGCATTCGAGGGCCGTGTCTCTGAGCCTCTCACCGATCCTGAAGAAACGTTCTTCGAGACGCTCGCGGCCTCGCAGGATTCCGCATGGAAGCTCGACGCCCTTGCGGTGTCTGCGTTCCGACGCGGCGAAGCCGTTGAGGTGCGGACGTATCGTCGGGCCCGGTTCGACCAATGGGTAGAAGGCGGCGAGCGAGTGAGATGGAACCTTGTCCCTGGTCATGCGTATGAGGTCGCGGTTCCTGACACGATCGAATGTGACTGCGATTTCGACTGCTCCGACCCCGATCAACCGGAGGTGGGCAGCAGTTTCCCTGTCATCGAGTTCAAGCCGTTCAATCCATTTGAGCCGCGGTTCGATGGTTGACGGTCGCCGCGGGAGCGGTCCCGTCCCGCGACGTCAGTAGGGTGCTGGTGTGTACCACGACGGACCACCTTTGAGGGTGAAAGCGACGGAACTTGAGAGCGTCGGGGAGTGTCCTGCAAGTGCCGGGGGAGGGTCGCGTCTCTCGAAGGCTGCGCTCGACCGCTGGATCGCTGTCAGGTATGCGCTCGAGAGTGCTCTCACCAACGGCGGGGATGTCGACCGAGCTGTTTATGACAACGCCGCGTGGCTTGATCCCGTGCAGCAAAGCGTCGTGGCGGACCTCGTCAGCAACGGTGTGCTGATCCTTGGCGCGTCTGATGCAGAGACAGAGTTCGACCCTGAGAACAGCCCGGTTACGGTCGATCTCGAATCGATCAACGTCGAACTCGCCGCCTACTACCAGGTTGTGGTGACCGACCCCCATGACCCGACCAGGACCGAATGCTTCAAGATCAGGACCGGCAAGGTGGGCACTCCTTCATCCGAGGCTGCCATCCTCCTTGCGGGCGGGCCCGATGGCGCAGGCTTCGCTGATCTGATGCTGAACGACGGCACCATCGAGCCGATCGAGATGTCAGCGACAGAGGTCGAGCGGGAGATCGCCCGTCTCGGTGAGCTTGCCGGGCGCGACCGTGACCTGCGGGACCGCAGGCCAGGCTGGCAGTGCTATCTCTGTGACAGAGTCGCAACGTGTGGTCAGTATCCGCCACCTGATGGGTATCGCGTCGGGAGGCAGCAGCGGACGATCCGTGTCTCCAAGTCAGACGTCCTGAAACTCGACCAGTGCCATCGCAGGATCGCATGGAAGACAGTGCACATCGTCCCGAAGGACTCTGGAGACGAGGCCGGGCCTGCTGCTGTGATCGGACTTCTGTTCCACGAGATCGTGGCTGATGTCCTCCTCAGCGATGACCCGGACAAGACGTTCATTGAGTTGATCGCGAGCGTGTCTCCCGGCGATCGCGACACCATGATGGCTTTGTATGACAGGCACAAGCAGGTCGAGAGCACCCACGTGCCGGTCAACTACAGCTTCACCGAATACCAGGTGGGAGCTACATTCATCCTCGACGGACTGGATACCGACAGGGACGGCAATGTGAAAACGGGCGCATCTGTTGCGGTCACGGTCATTGCAAGAACCGATGCCGTCGGGCGTGAACCTGACAACACCCCCGCAGTCATCGAACATCGCACCGGCAAGACTTCTGACCGAATCGACGACCGCGAAACAGCGATCTACGCACTTTCCACCGCGAGGCTCCTCGGTGTCGACACGGTTGCGGTACACCAGCACTCGCTCGGTGCAGCAGGTGACCCTGAGTGCATCCGCATCGTCTATGACGCTGCCGCACTGGCCAAGGCAGAGGAACTCCTGACGGAGATCCTCGCCCCGATCGCCCTGTGGGACCCCGTCGATGCAACGAAGCCGCCCTACTCGGTGGGCGAGTGGTGCACCGGGTGTCCCTACCTCGACCGGTGCACCCAATTCAGGGACTGACCTGCCCTAAGCGCTCTCGGCGGCCCAGCGGGTCCAGAATGTGAGGAGGTTGTCGATGACGGCGTCGGGGAGCTCGACCATCACCATGTGGCCCGTACCGGGGACGATGACCGTGGTCGAATTCGGTATCGCTTCGGCGAGGATTGCTGCGCCCTTCGGCCTTGTCATGAGATCGTGTTCGCCCATGAGGATGAGTGTCGGTGCGGTGATCTCGCCGGCCCTGTCAAGCGCACTGTCGTACGCGTTGCATGCCGCAAGGTCGTTGTGGAGCACACCTGGCCGGGAGCGTTCCAGCAGCCGAACCGTTGACCCCATCATCCACAGTCCCGGTGTCGGGTGGCCACCCGTGTGCGCCGCTCGGGTGTGACTCCACGACGACACGAGGTCGAAGGCGAGGTGGTCATCCGCTTCTGCGGCCTTGAGGAGGTCGGGGTGCACAGACATGCGTTCTGAGACCCCGATGAGGGTGAGTGACTGGACCATGTCCGGGTACCTGGCTGCGAGTTCGATACCGATGAACGCGCCCATGGAATGGCCGACGATATGTGCCTGGTCGAGTCCGATCTTGGCGAGCAGTTCGGCGACGACATCGGCGTACCCGGCGATCGTCGTCGGAGCTGGATCATCTGAGCGGCCGTGCCCGGGCAGGTCGAGAGACAACACGTTGTATCCGTGATAGGCGAAGGCTCTCGACTGGAACTGCCAGACGGTGTGGTCCATGCCTGCGCCGTGGAGAAGCACGACGGTTGGCTGTGTCTCATCGAAGGATTTCCCGCCTGTGGATGCGTGGATGGTGGTGCCGTCGAGGTCAAAATCCATATCGTTACGCTCGCTGGGATGCCCGGAGCGCCTGGGCAAGGTCCGCGATGAGGTCGTCTGGGTCTTCGAGTCCGATGGAGAGGCGCACGAGGTCTTCTCCGACCCCTGCAGCTTCGAGTTCCTCCCTGCTCATCGTCGCGTGCGTGGTTGAGGCGGGGTGGATGACGAGAGACTTGGCATCGCCGACGTTCGCGAGGTGTGAGAACACCCCGAGACGCTCGATGAACCGCCGTCCAGCATCCCGCCCGCCACGGATACCGAACGGGAATATCGCACCGGACCCCTTCGGGAGGAGATCGGCGGCGAGTTGCTGGTCTGGGTGGCTGTCTAACTCCGGGTACACGACCCAGGAGACCTCGGGTGCGCCGCTGAGGAATGCGACAATCTTGCGAGCGTTGTCGACGTGGCGGGCCATCCGTAAAGGAAGCGTTTCGAGTCCCTGGAGGAGGTAGAACGCGGTCTGTGGCGCCATTGCGGCACCGAAGTCCCGCAGACCCTCGACCCGTGCCCGCATCAGGAACGCCTGTGTACCGAATTCGTCTGCGAACTCGAGGCCGTGGTACGAGTCGTACGGCTCGGTGAGGGTCGGGAACTTGTCTGATGTAGCCCAGTCGAAGGTTCCCCCGTCGACGAGCACGCCGCCAACAGCAATGCCGTGCCCCCCGATGAACTTGGTGGCGGAATGCATCACGATGTCGGCACCGTGGTCGAACGGTTGGAACAGGTACGGCGAGGCGAACGTGTTATCGATCATCAGCGGCAACCCCGCAGCATGGGCAATGTCGGCCACGGCCGGCACGTTGAGGACCTCGAGTCCGGGGTTGCCGAGGGTTTCCCCATAGACAAGGCGGGTCTCTGGCCGGATCGCCGCAGCGAACGCATCGGGATCCCGCGGGTCGACGAACGTGGTGGTAATCCCGGCTACCCGTGGCAAAGTGTTGGCGAAGAGGTTGTGGGTTCCTCCGTAGAGGGACTTCGATGAGACGATGTGGTCGCCTGTACCCATGAGAGTGGTGATGGCGAGGAATACAGCTGCCTGTCCTGAGGCGGTTGCCACCGCACCGACACCGCCTTCGAGGGCAGCGACCCGCTCCTCGAACGCGGCAACGGTCGGGTTCGAGATGCGGGAGTAGATGTGCCCCTGCCGCTCAAGGTTGAACAACCCTGCGGCCTGGTCCACGTCCTCGAACACGTACGACGTCGTCTGATAGATCGGTACAGCGCGCGCGTGGTGGTCGCTGTCAGGCTCATGGCCGGCGTGGAGGCTGAGCGTGTCGAATCGGAGGTAGTTCGGGTCTGCCATCGTGTACGTCACGATACACGGTGTGCCAGCCATCGCTTCCAGCGGTGCGGCGCTAACCCGTGACGCCGTCTCGCACGGCTCCGATCCGCAGGAGGAGCTGTTGGATCGGTTGGTACTTCTCGTCGATGCACGCACAGAGACCCTGCTCCTCGAGTTCGGCATCGAGGGTCTTCAGTGCTCGCGTCAGGCACTGTTGGAGGTTCTCAGGGATCGGGCCCCTGGCGTGGACGCATCCACAGTCGTCTGCTTCGAACGTGAGGCAGCTGATGGCAGCTTCGAGATCTTCGATCCGTTCGCCTGCGATGGTGGTGGTGTCTGGTTCCATGTACCGAACGTATCGTGTGACACTGACAGAAACAGCGATCGGAGATGAGGGACCATGGCGAATATTGCAAGGAACCGGATAGTGGAGCGGTCGGACCTCGAGGGTTTCATCCGGCCCCGCCATCAGGGTGTCCTGCTCACAACTCGTGGCGATGGAAGCCCGCAGGCTTCGCTTGTGACGATGGGCTTGGGTACGGAGGGCAGGGTTGTGGTGTCGAGCTACCCCGAAAGGGCCAAGGTCCACAACATCCGTCGCAACCCACAGGCATCGATGGTGGTGATGTCTGACGACTTCGGGGGAGAATGGGTCCAGGTCGACGGTACCGCAGAGGTGATCGACCTGCCGGA
>Ga0164313_10005417_pt1 | contig 11291 bp, 8 predicted proteins | sample GuaBasSedimGuay4_FD_113735 | JGI IMG/M metagenome (GOLD analysis project Ga0164313, IMG submission 113735) | Subseafloor sediment microbial communities from Guaymas Basin, Gulf of California, Mexico - Guay4, Core 4569-4, 0-3 cm | ecosystem: Environmental > Aquatic > Marine > Hydrothermal vents >...
CTAGGAAAAATAACCAGCCCTCCTTTTCGAAGCACATCAACAACTCTATCAATAGCATCAGAATTAGGGTTATCATTATATATTTTAATAAATTCTGCCATTAATAGTATTTTGGTTTAATATTTGTCATAAAGTTAATTGATTTTTTTCTGAATCACTTCAGTATTTCTATACAAATAACATAAATCTATTATTTACACGTTTATTAAAAAATAATTGCAATGAAAAAAATATATTTTCTCTTATTTCTAGCAGTAGGATTGGGGTTTACAGTTAGCTCCTGTTCTTCTGATGACTCTACCGATGATACAATTATTCAAGATGAAGAACCACTTACTGCATCATTTAGTTTAAATGTTTCTTATGGAGAAAATCCGCAACAGGTATACGATATTTATCTTCCTGAAGGCAGATCTTCTGAAAAAACTAAAGTAATTATCCTCGTACATGGTGGTGGTTGGACAGCTGGTGACAAGGAAGATATGGAGAATTTTGTAGAGCTTATTCAACAGTTTCGTCCCAATCATGCAATCGTAAATATAAATTATATACTTGCTAATACTAGCCCTCCATTTACACCTGCATTTCCTAATCAATTTTTAGATTTAGGCTTGGTAATTGATCAAATAATTTCTCAAAAAGAAAACCTGAATATTTTACCTGAGTTTGGACTTATTGGAACGAGTGCAGGAGCTCATATATCATTGATGTATGACTATGTTTACGATACAGAAGATGTCGTTAAAATGGTTTGTGATATCGTAGGCCCAACTAATTTTACAGACCCACATTATGCTGACAATCCACTTTTTGGTTTATTATTAGATGTTTTAGTAGATGAAAGTGCTTATCCATTTGGAACAAATTACGCCGAAGCAACAAGCCCTGCATTAAACGTTTCGAGTAGCAGCAGTCCTTCTATTCTTTTCTACGGAAATCAAGACCCATTAGTTCCATTATCAAATGGGGAGCTTTTAGAGGATAACTTAAGCAATACATCTATCGATCATTCATTTACTGTTTACAATGGCGGTCATGGAGATTGGGATGAATCTAGCTTACTCGATTTAAACATAAAGCTTACCGATTTTATTGATACCTATTTGCCAGTTGAAGAGTAGAATAAATTTTTAATCTAATACTTTTAATTTAGCAAATCGAAGCAACAGTTTTTTTAATCCTCCATTTGTAAAATTAATTTCAGCTTTAGTATCTGCTCCTACTCCTTCAATTTTCATTATTCTACCCTTTCCAAAACGTACGTGTTCTACTAGAGTTCCTTCTGAAAGATTTAATTCTTTTAAATTGATATTCTTTTCAGCAGAGCTAGAAACTGGCTTTATCCTTCTTAATTTTCTTAAATTAGAATCTGTTTGTCCTATGGGAGCTATTCCTGAACTAGGCTTTCGCAATCTTAATTTGCTTCTATCTATCTCATCAAAAATATCGACATCTAATAATGGCTTGTATCTATTCTCGGTTATTGGCGTTAAATATTCAATAAACTTCTCGTCTATTTCCTCTATAAATCGGCTTGGTTCAGCATCTATTAGCTTTCCCCAGCGATACCTTGATTGTGTATAGGTTAAATAAGCCTGTGTTTCTGCTCTTGTCACAGCGACATAAAATAAACGCCGTTCTTCTTCCAGCTCACTACGAGTGTTCATACTCATTCCACTAGGAAAAAGATCTTCTTCCATTCCCACAATAAACACATATGGAAACTCCAATCCTTTTGCTAAATGCACAGTCATTAGGGCCACTTTATCTTCATCACCAGTTTCCTTATCTAAATCTGTTGCAAGAGCTACGTCTTCCATAAATTCAGCGAGAGAGCCTGTGGTGTCAACAATCTCTTTTTGTTCTTCAACAAAGTCCCGCATCCCATTGAGAAGTTCTTCTATATTCTCTATTCTTGCAATCCCTTCTGGAGTACCATCTTTTTTTAAATCGGTTAGTAGTCCACTCTTTTTTGCGGCATGTTCTGTAATCTGAAAAACATCATAGCCTTCATTCAGAACCTGAAAACTCTGAATCATGGTAACAAAATTCTGAAGCTTGGTTTTTGTTCCTTGATTGATTTGAATTTCAACCTTATCCAAATTTTGCATCACTTCAAAAATGGATCTATTGTATTGATTGGCAACAACAATAAGACGTTCTATAGTCGTCTGCCCTATTCCTCTTGCTGGATAATTAATAACTCTTTTAAGCGCTTCTTCGTCCTTCGGGTTTAAAACCAATCGAAGATAAGAAAGCACATCTTTAATTTCTTTACGTTGATAAAAACTCAATCCACCGTAAATTCTGTAAGGAATATCTTTTTTACGAAGCGCATCTTCAATTGCTCTAGACTGAGCATTGGTACGATATAAAACTGCAAAGTTTCCGTTGGACAACTGATTGTTCATCTTGGTCTCAAAAATCGTACTCGCTACAAATCGACCTTCATCACCATCAGTCATGCTGCGATTCACCAATATTTTCGAGCCTTCATCATTGGCGGTCCATACTATTTTATCAAGACGTGTTTATTCTTTTCAATTATGCTATTGGCGGCATTCACGATATTTTTTGTAGATCGATAATTTTGTTCTAATCTAAAAACTTTTACATCGTCGTAATCTTTTTGAAAATTTAAAATATTATTAATATTTGCACCCCTAAATGCATAAATACTTTGGGCATCATCCCCTACTACACAAATATTTTGAAATCGATCACTTAATGCCTTTACAATTAGATACTGACTATGATTGGTATCTTGATACTCATCTACCAAAATATATCGAAATCTGTTTTGATATTTCGCTAATACCTCTGGAAATCGAGTTAGTAACTCGTTGGTTTTCAACAATAAATCATCAAAATCCATCGCACCTGCTTTAAAGCATTTGTCAACATAGGCTTTATAAATATCTCCCATTCTAGGAATTTTAGCCATAGCATCTGCTTCAACTAGCTCAGGATTGTTAAAATATGCTTTTACCGTTATTAAGCTATTTTTATATGAAGAAATCCTAGAATAAACCTGCTTGTATTTATAGATATCTTTATCCAGGTACATCTCTTTAATAATCGCTCTAATTACACTTTGAGAATCTTGAGTATCATAAATGGTAAAATTAGATGGGTATCCTAATTTATCGGCTTCATAGCGAAGAATTTTTGCAAACACACTATGAAATGTTCCCATCCACAAGTTTTTTGCCTCACTTCCACCAACAATACTAGCGATACGTTTTTTCATTTCGCGAGCTGCCTTATTGGTAAATGTCAACGCAAGAATATTAAAAGGGTCTACACCTTGAGACATCAAATAAGCAATGCGGAAAGTTAAAACTCTAGTTTTTCCAGATCCTGCACCCGCAATAACTATAAGTGCTCCGTCCTTTTGTAAAACAGGAGCTAATTGTGCTTCATTAAGTTGTTGTAGGTATTCTTGCAATTTATTAGGTGTATTTCTTCTGAAAAATAAGTTGTGAAATTACTGAAATTACCTAGAAAAGAGAACCTCTTTTAATACATTTTATAAACAAGTGAAATCATTTTCATATTAGCAAAAAATAAATACCTTTAGCTGAATTTTAAAAACCATCATATGAAACTTCAGAAAATACTATTCCTTTTTTTATTATGCTCTTCAGCATTATTCGCTCAAATGGAGAAAAGTCTATTAACAGACATCAACTCGATTGAAGACCAAGTAATCTCTTGGAGACATTATTTTCATGAAAATCCAGAGCTTTCAAATAGAGAATTCAATACCGCTAATAAAATTGCCGAACATCTTAAAGGATTAGGTTTTGAAGTAACCGAGAAAGTTGCTCACACAGGAGTAGTTGGAATATTAAAAGGAGATCATCCAGGGAAAGTAATCGCATTAAGAGCAGATATCGATGCGCTTCCGGTAACCGAAAGAAATGATTTACCATTTAAAAGCAATGTTACTACCACCTTTTTAGGTCAAGAAACCGGAGTGATGCACGCTTGTGGTCACGATACTCATATTTCAATCTTAATGGGAGTTGCTGAAGTGCTTTCAAAACATAAAAATCTTATTCACGGAACCGTAAAATTTATTTTCCAACCAGCTGAAGAAGGCCCTCCTCCAGGAGAAGAAGCTGGAGCTTCTTTAATGATAAAGGAAGGAGTTTTAAAAAACCCTGACGTAGATGCTATTTTTGGCTTACATATAGGTTCTGGAGTTCCTGTTGGAACCATAAACTACAAACCTGGTGGAACTATGGCTGCTGTTGAGCGATTTGTTGTAAATGTAAAAGGAAAACAAACCCATGGTTCTAGACCTTGGGGTGGTGTTGATCCAATTTATATTTCTGCTAAAATCATCGATGGTTTTCAAAGTATTATAAGTCGTGAGTCTAATTTAACTAATGAAGCAGCTGTAATTACAATTGGAAAAATTACAAGTGGGGTCCGATTTAATATCATTCCAGAAAGTGCTGAATTAATAGGAACTGTTAGAACCCTAGACCCAAAGATGAGAGAGCATATAATTCGACGTATGAATGAAATGGCAAGAGATATTGCTAAAGCTTATGGTGGAAGTGCAACTATAGAGTGGCAAAGTAATACAGTTATTACTTTTAACGATTTAGAACTAACGCAACAAATGTTGCCTAGTTTAGAAGCTGCTGCAGGCAAAGAAAATGTGAAATTAGTAAAGGCAACAACAGGAGGAGAAGATTTCTCTTATTATCAAGAAGAAATTCCTGGTCTATATTTCTTTTTAGGAGGAATGACCCCTGGAAATAAAGAATCTTTCCCTCATCATACACCCGACTTTATGATAGATGATAGCAGTATGCTTTTAGGGGTAAAAACATTTTGCCAATTGACTTTAGATTATCTTGATGCAAAGTAATTTTAAATTTTAGAAAAGAGTTTATTGAAATTACTCATGCTGCTGGTACAAAAATTAAAAATATTTTCTTTTTTATTCTTTGGTATATTATTCAAATAAATTTAAAAATGCTTTTTTATTTGCTTTTGAAATAGGCACTCTATAATTATTCTCTAAAACAATATAACCTTCATTTTCGAAACTACGTACTTTATCTAAATTGATAATATGCGACTTATGACATTTAAAAAATGTGTTGTTTAGGACTTTTTCAAATTTTCCTAAATTATAAGAGCTTAACATTTCTTTATCATTTAATAGATGAAACTTCGTATAACCTTCATAACCTTCTAAATGAATCACTTCTTCTTGAGGAATAAAAGAAATCCCTTTTGCTGTAGGGATAATAATTTTATTACCCTTGGTAATAGTTTCAGAAAGTAATTCAACAAGCTTTGTATTAGTTAAGTTTTGTCGCTTCTCATTTATTGTTGAAATAGCTTTATCTACCGCAACTTTTAAGTCATTATTATCTACTGGTTTTAGTACATAATCTATTGCGGACTGCTTTAAAGCATCCAATGCATATTCACTATAGGCAGTTACAAATATAATCTGAAAATTAATGCCTTTTAATTTTGCTAGTAGTTCAAAGCCAGTTATTCTTGGCATTTCAATATCCAAAAATAAAATATCTGGTTGCTCTTTTTCAATAGCAGTAATTGCTTTTTCTGGAACTTGAAAAGTATTTACAATTTCTATTTCTGGAAACAGTTTCTCTACCTTTTGTTGTAACACTTTTAAGGCAGAAAATTCATCATCTATTAATATAGATCTAATTTTTTTCATTCTATTTTTTTTATTTTGAAAGTTGAAATATTACCCTTATCATCTTTGTCTAAAAAAGCTTCACAAGTTGAATAAGTAATTTCCCAATGCTCTGATTGATTTATAAAGTTCAACCTATCTTTTAAAACATTCGATGACTTCAATTTTCCTTTTCTCTTCTTTCTGGTATTTTTAATTCCTACCCCATCATCTATAATATCAATATTTATTTCATTTTTTGCAATAGCTTTAAAGTTAACAGTAACGGTTCCATTCTCCAATTTATTAAAAACACCATGATTTACTGCATTTTCTACAATGGGCTGTAATAACATAGTAGGAATCTTGAAATTTTTAGTATCTATATTTTTATCTATTATAAATTTATAGCTTAATCTGTCCTTAAATCTAAGTTTTTCAATATCCAGATAATTCTTTAATAATTTGATCTCGTCTTCAATAGTAATTCCTTTTTCTTTTGAAAGCTCAAAGAACTGTCGTATCAATTTTGAAAATTTAACTAAATAAGTTTCAGAAGTTTCTATATCATTACTGTTAATATAATACTGTATGGCGGCAAGAGAATTAAAGACAAAATGCGGATTCATTTGCGACCGTAAGGCTTTCAATTCTATTTGAGCCAATTGTTTTTCTTGAAGTATCTTTTCATCTCTTTTAAGTTGTCTTTTTCTATTAAAAAAATGAATCCCATACGCAACAAAAAATAATAATGCTAAAATAGCAGCTACTTTCACCCAAAATTTTTGCCACCATCTTGGTATAATTTTTATTGGTATTTGAAGTGTTTTCTCATCATTATTATTAATTACTTTTAAGTTTAGAGTATAATCATTTGGAGATAAATCAAACAAATTCACTTCGCCAGAATTTGTTGTTATCCAATTACTTTGGCTTGGAAGTAATCTATATTGATATTTTAAATTTTTTCGGTTAGAAAAATTAATTGCACCAAAATTAATTGAAAGAGTATTAGTGCTTTTATAAGGTATTTTAATATTTTCAGTATTGAGGATACTGTCATTTACTTTTACTTCTTTCACATAAGCTGCATAAGATATATATTCTTCTAAATCATTTATATTTATAACACTTAATCCTTTTTTAAAACCTAAATAAAGTTTGTTATTTTTCACAAAAACACTTGTTAGGTTATTTGTTGTTAAGCCATTAATTTGATCGTATTTAATAATTTCAAAAAGGTTGTCTTTTTTTTTATAATGATTTAATAGTCCTTCACTAATTACCCAAAGAGAGTTTGGGTTTGCAACAAATATTTGATCAATAATATTATCATCTTCCTGTACAAGCTTAGTTAATTTTCCAGATTTAAAACGATAGATTCCATCACCTTCGGTGCCGATGTAGGTTTCATTTTCTTCAGAAAAAAAAGTGGTATAACGGTTTTTTAATTGTTGTGGGTACTCACTAAATTCTTTGGTTTCTCCTTGATAATAAAGAAGTTGTCTTTGTTTAAATGAAAATAGAGTATCATCACAAATAAATAATCCTGAATACTCAGAATTTACACTTTCTAGAGTTAAGTCCATTTTATGACTTATGGTTCTCATATTCCCATAAGAAAATAAATTATTATGGTATTTAATAAAACTCTTATCAAAATTAAACTCATTAGGTTCAGGAATTTTTTTTAATCCAGCAGACTTAATTATCACAAAATTATCATATACAAAAAATATACTATCTCCAATTTTATTAATATTGTGTAAATGCTCTTTCTCTTTAAAAAATAGCTCAACTTTATTATTTTTTAGCGTATAAATACCTTCATTTTTAATAGAAATATACAAAACAGTGTCAATCTCTTTGATTTTTAATATTTCCTTTCCTGTAAAAAAAACTTCAATATCTCCATAATTTTTTGGTAATTTAAAGACACCTCTATCTCTTGTAGCAACCCAAATAAAGCCATCTTTATCTTTAAAACTAAAATGCGAATTAAGTTGTTTAGGGATTTTATAATGTTCTTTCCAATCTAAATTAGCATCAAGACAAATAAGATGATTATCTCCAGATAATTGAATTTTATTATTAACTAAATGCACACGAGATGTATTTAATTTACCTTGAATTTCTTTTGTTTTTGAAAAGTCGACATATTTTACTTCTAGGGTATTTAAATTTATTAATTTATAAAACAGATCACTATTAAAAAGATATAAAGAATCGTTGAGTTGAAACATTTGTGTTATATAAAAAGGAGTATTATTTATAGAAAGCAATAGTTCCTTCTTTTTATTAATAATCTCATATTCACTCACATTTATTCTTTTTAAATACTTTTTTTGATTTAATAAATGTATCTCATTTTTAGCTTGTTCTATTTTTTCCCAGAAACCATTTTTAAGAACCAATCTAGAATCAAGATCCTGAATACTTATTTCATTTCCAGACCTATAAATATTACGAGGATAGATCTCTTTTTTATTTTTTTCTGAAAACTTGTAAACTATATCATTTTCAATATACCCAACTGCTTCACTCTTTGAAAAATACCAAATTTTATTGTCTGGTGTTATTCTAATGTCCCATATATCATTGGTGGGTAATCCCTCGTTGACTGTAAAATTTTTAAACGAGTTTCCATCAAATTTACTAATCCCTTTTACAGTAATAAACCATATAAAACCATGGTGATCTTGTGTCATTTTATAGATATGATTACTTGGTAATTCATCTTTTATGGTATAGTTGATGTATTCTTGAGAAGAGGAAAAACTCCATATCAATATAAATATTAGTGAGATATGGAGTTTAAAATTGTTCAATATATTTTGTTTAGAAATAGAAATATAAACTTTATTTGTTTAACAAAGATTAATCTTTAACAAATTTAAAAAATTGAACTTGGTTAGCTTCTGTATTAATTTCAATAAAATAAATCCCCTTTTTAAGGTTACCTACGTAAACAGAATTATTCTTGGGATTTGTGTCCTGCTTAATAACCCTGCTTAACAAATCAAATATTCTAAATGATTCTACATTATTTACCGTAAAATAAAGTATTTCTGAAACCGGATTAGGATAAATAACTCCTTTCTCGAGAGATTCATCATTAATAGCTAATACAGGCTCACAATCTCTCTCTATATAAGTAATATCATTGTCTGTCAAGGTAAAAGGGGAAGAAGTAACAGTCAATCCTACTCCAGAACTTACATTAAAATTATTTTGAATGGAAATGGGTGAGATAACCGTAAAATTAAGGACTAAATTATCACATTCATTTAATTTATTTGTAGGAGTTTTAAAAATGTTTGAATTTGTAAAATTTACAGAAGGATCATCATTTTTATAGCCTATATGAAAATAATGTAATTCTGCTCCCGTATTGTCAACATAGTCAAAACTAATATCTGGATAATAAATGAGAGGCATTTGTAAATCCCAAAAATTATAAGGATCTGTAACAATTTCATCGCTAACTACTAAATATTGATAATTATTTGCAATTTGTGCTCCAGTCATTTTATTAAATTCATATACAAAAACATTGGTTTTACCCGTATAAGAATTTGAACCATTAGACCAAGTCTCTTCTCTATCATAGCCCGTAATTATCAAATTATTAGGATCATTTAAAGATTTAATAAGTGTAAAACCATAATGATTTAAGTCATTATTAGTAACATACCAAGATTGCCCCGCTGAAATTGTACCTGTACTATTATCAAAAACAGTAATCCCAAATTGGTGTGAAACAGAATAATTAGCAAGCATAAATATTTCATCTGAAGTTGCATCATAGTATGAATCAACACTTACATCATTAGCGTTTCCAAACATATAACTATTGTCCCATTGCTGATAACCTTGAAAATCAATTTTATGAGCTAATACTTTTTGCTGCAAAACACCATTTGAGCTACCTGTAGCGCTACCAGTAATAAAAAAACCGTCACTTGTTTCGGTTATATGATTTACAAAATCATAATCTTCCAAATTACCTGTAATAAGAGTTTCAACCTCTGTCGTCCAAATTTCATTTAAAGCAAAGTCTAATCTCATAACAAAACCTTCTTTAAGTGGACAACCTGTAGTGTTAGTAACTAATGGATTGCAAGATCCAAAAGTGCCGGCAATTAAAAAGCCCGGATCAGGTACAGTATCACCATCAGCATCACTATCTGTATACGTTATGTGGTAACCCACAGACTGAAAGTTAGAACTAAGAATATCATAATAATTAATAGCTAACACATCACCTGTTAGAGCTTCTATTTTGGCTACAAAAACTTTAACTCCACCAACCCCATCATCTATAGAGCCTGTCATAAACGTAAGATCAACATAGTTATGTATATCAAATACTCTACTAGGATCTGCCGATAAGTACTCCTTATTCCAAACCACATTTCCATTTTGATCTACTCTTTTTAATGTAATTATACTCGTCGTTGAATTGTCGAATAAATTACCTGCAACCATATAATCTTCTGTACCATCTAAAAGAGGTTTAGAAATATTAAGATCGTGGTAGTTTTTGCTAGTTACTTCAATATTTTTCTGAAATGCAGTTTGTGAAAAAACATTCATTGTTATTAAAAATACTATAATGTAATAAAATAATCCAGTTTTCATAATTAATATATTTAGTTATTAATTTTAAAAGTAGAAGATATACTTAATAATATAATATTGTTTTTATTCAACATAAAGATTCATTGGATTAAAGATAGGATTCATTGAATGAAGTATAATAACCTTGTACAATACTATAAAACATACTAAGTTTGCTCTTCAAACTTTAATATATGGAAGAAGCCACTCAAATTATTAGTTATATAGCCTATCTATTACCTGCAATTGTGGTAGGTTTAGTTGCTTATTATTTTTTCAAAGGACATACAGCCAATGAGGAAGGACGAAGAAGATATTTAATTCAAAAGGAAGCACAAAAAAACATCATTCCTATTAGGTTACAAGCATACGAACGCTTAACATTATTTCTTGAAAGAATAGATCCTAACAAATTATTAATTCGTGTGAAACCATTTTCTGATGAGCTTCAGAAATACGAAACACTTCTTATTCAGAATATTGAAAATGAATACGAGCATAATTTAGCACAACAAATTTATGTGAGTCCAGAGTGCTGGAACCTTATTACTGCTGCAAAAAATGCGACTATGCAGGTGATAAGACAAAGCTCAATGAATGATAAAGTAGATAGCTCAGATAAGTTACGTGAAACTTTATTAAACCATTTTATGGGAGAGATAACACCTTCAAATAAAGCAATGATGTTTGTTAAAAAGGAAGTGTCAGAATTATTTTAATTAAGTTCTTCAAATAAATATTTAGCAACAACCCCCTTTTATTCACTAAGCATTCTATTTAAAAATTTGGACGAGGAGGCATCTAAATCCTTTCCTAACATTATCACTCTTTCTCTATAAGTTTCATCTTCTAACAAGCCTTTAAGTATAGCTCTAGATGAATTTTTAAATCGCCAATAATGATGCTGGCCAGCATCAATTAAATTTAATAATGTTTCATTTTCCCAAAGACTCATATAACCAATATATCCGAATGCAATTTCACGAATATTATATCCATA
>Ga0164313_10005418_pt1 | contig 11288 bp, 3 predicted proteins | sample GuaBasSedimGuay4_FD_113735 | JGI IMG/M metagenome (GOLD analysis project Ga0164313, IMG submission 113735) | Subseafloor sediment microbial communities from Guaymas Basin, Gulf of California, Mexico - Guay4, Core 4569-4, 0-3 cm | ecosystem: Environmental > Aquatic > Marine > Hydrothermal vents >...
AATTGGGATGGACCAGCTTTGAAATAGATGGCGCCAACATTTATCTGCTGAAAACCGAGCCCTATATTGTTTCCGGGAGTCCGGTCAAACCGCCCCGCAAGATTTACTGGACCGAGAAGGGTTTCCTGAAGACAGGCAAACCTGTGAACATTCCCGCGGCTCGCGTGGGGGCTGTCAATATTGTATACAACAACACCACCTTCCCGGAGCGCGTGGAGGAAGAGTATGTTGCGATCGGCGATAGCGTGATCGCCACCAATGGCCTGAAGGAACTCCGAACCCTGTGGTATGACCAGCAGCAGGGATTCATGTATTCCTACAACCTTGAAGGGCGCGTGTTTGTTGAGTTGCTCGGGGATTTCAAGGACGACAACGAAACGCGCGAGCAACTGGGATGCGAGGTGGTCGATGTCATCAAGCAGCCTCGTCCCGATGATGTGACGGAGTTGTTGGGTGAACGTCTGCATCCTCCGGCGCCTGGGACGATCGAGACCCTGTTCCCGGAGCCGGTGCTGCAGGGGGTGGGTGACTCGTTTGCCTATCGGCATGCGCGCGAGGGTAGCCCGTTCATCGAGTTGTATGCCGCCGAGAAAACGCAGAACCTCAACGACTATCTGGTCCACTGGATGGAGGAGGGCGTGGCCGGAATCCTTTGGCCAAAATATTTTGCGCGCTATGAATTGGTCTGGCCGATGGATGTAGCTCGCTACAGCCACTATGTACGCCCTCCTGCTGCAACGGATGAGGAGGCGCAGGAAACGGCGGTTCAATTGACAGCGGGGAATGTACCGTTTATTTCCTATCAGGATCCGCTTGATCGTCCGCGGGCCAAAATCACGGTCGATTCAAGATTCTACACATGGCTGGATGAGGACTATCCGGCACATCGAACCCTGCTGCGTTTTACATCCGGGGACAGCGTTGCCTTTGAACGGGTCTATTCATGGCTGGATGGAATCCTGAAATCGGCCGATTTTAAAGGAACGCTTGCGGAGGAACTTACATCCATCCAGGACCATTATGCCTTCCCCGAAGCCTATGCCGGTTATTTGGACAAGTTGGCGGTCTATGATGCATACCTGAACGCGCTGACGCGGGGGGTAAATGGGAATTGGACATTGATTGTGGGCGATAATTTCCCGTTGGATGCCGCGGGTTCGATTAATTCCTGGGGCTTGGAGGTTGTGAGCTCCGATACGGTTGCCGATTTATTGGTCACCAACTACTTCGCAAACACGGCTTTGCTCGACCTGCCCAACGGCAGCACGAATCTGTTGTATTCCGCTATTTCGGTGGAGGGTATGGATCAGCCCGTCGTTGCGGTGCGTGCCAGGGTGAACGGGGTGACGCACAGCTGGCCGAGGGATTTGGAGATATTCCTCGTCGGTCCGAACGCAAAGGTATGCGCCCTTATGTCCGATGCCGGGGGATCCAGTCCTGGAATACAAGATGTGACTCTGGTTTTCGACGATACGGCTCCTGCACCGATCGCTCGATCGGTTGCCCCGGCAAGCGGGGACTATCAACCCACCGATTATGTTCCAGACGAAAGCCAGTTGCTCGGAGGAATAGGTCCGATTGGCACCAGCCTTGCGGCCCTTCTGGGGCCGGCCACCAATATTTCCAAAACCGTGTCCGCACCGGTCTGGCCGTCCGGTGAGAATCCCTTCCCCGATACCATGACCTCGCCCCGGATTATAAATGAAACCGTGGAAGTGGGACAACGCATCGGGGTGCCGGACGGCGAGTTGGGTAGCGGTTCAGGGGAACCCTACCAGGCCGGCCATATTAATCTGGCCGGATCCAATTCGGGGAACAACCTATACAATGTGAACGCCTACATCGACCCCTTTGGCAACGGATTTGAAACCGCAGCAGCCGGGGCCATTATCCCGGTCAACGCCATTCCCGGCCAAAACGACCTTGAGGTTTGGTGGTTCCGCGAAAACGCGGAAAATGCCGGCACCCATGCCGGAGACGGTTCCAAGGGCTTTGCAACGATCTATTGGCCTTCGGTGATTGGGCGCTACACGCTGGTGTGGCCTGAAAATGCACGCGAGATTGTATTGGCCAGCAAGCTTGGGGGCGGAACCCTTGATCCGCTTGAAGCGCAGGGCTCCATCTATGTGCAGAATGATCCCGTTCTCGATGGCTACAACCCGAACGAGGAGCATGCGCTGATGTCGGGGGGTACTCCCTATGCCACCCGCGATGATCTGAACACTACCAATGGGGTCGGGTATTCTTCGGCTCCATTTGTTCTGGTGGAATACACGGAAGACGATGGCCGCCCGGCTGTTGCGCCGTTCAAGGTGCTGCGCGAAAAACCCGAGGCAGGGTATGTGTTCGACTATATCGTGCCCGCAGGCCAACTGTTGCAACCGCCGCCGCCTCTGACCTTCCTGCCCAAGCCGGTGGAAGGTAGTGGAGATTCAGCCATCAACTACAACACGGAACCGGATCGGTTTTCGGGCGATTTGCCTGTCAATTGGGATGACGGGCTCTACTCCGCCCGGTATGGCCACTATAAAGGCTTTACCTATCGGGATCGCAAGGAAGACTTCTGGGTCTACCGCGGTCCGCATTCCGGACGTCCGGATCTGGAGGCGGGAACCTATGTGGCCGAAACGGATACCTTTGTTCCTTTGACCAATGCGGCCGCGATTGCGGGTGAGCCGTTCCGCCTTACTCTGCATGCGTCACGACAGGATCAGTATCTGGATCTTAACACATCCGATTTGCCCCCGTGGCTGGCGGTGGACCACCTGTCGATTACCGGTACGCCCGATGCCGGCGATGCAGGTTCTTCCAGCACGCTGACCTTGGTGGTTGAGGATCGATATGACCATAGCGTGGTGTCAAACACATTGACGCTTTCGGTTGCTGCGCCTCCTTCGGCAGCAATGTCCCAGTCGGCTTTGGTGATCCATAGCACCAATGCCTATACGGCTACGGCCATGGATTATTCGAACCGTCCGCCGTTCCTTGCTTCCTCGCCGACACCGACCAACAGTTTTGCCATGCAATACTATTACAAGACCCAGGACGGCTTCGCGTGGCCCGGCATGGCGAACCCTCCAGCCAGTGGAAGCATTGTTCCCTTCCTGCGCGCGCTTGATCCGGATAGCGGTGAATACGTTGGGGCTCCGGACTCAACAACAAATGCCCTGAAGATTGTATACCGTCCGGTTTGGCCGGTGAAGGATCCCAAGGATGGCGCGCTTCCACTTCCCGCCTTGCGGTTTGGTGCGACGCTGGCCAAGCCGGCCAACGGCCTTCCGGGAGTTCGAGACTGGATAACCGCCCACATGTTGTATCAGCAATCGGTTGCTGCCGACATGGCGAATGAAGCCTATAGCGCCGTTCTGCACGATCCTACCGTGTATAAGGTTTCGGATATTACCGAGCATGGCATGGACCTGCTTCCGGGCGGGGTGAAAACGGAATACTATCAAGGTAGAATCTATTTTCCAAATCTGCCGCCCCATCTGGGCAAGCGCCTTTATTTTGATCCCGACCGGGGGGCTGAAGGAAGTCTGGTTCTCAAGGGGGAATACAAGGAAGACACCTTGGGGCTCAACTATCTTCAGTTGAATCTGCTCCGCAGCAAGGATTTGGAATATGCAAAAGTCCTGTGTCCGGAAGGGGATCCCGACCATGGTAGTTGGGATGCGGCAATTGACGCGCTTTCGGTCGCGGTGGAAACCTACTACGAAGATCCGGATCAACCCGGCACCTATATCCCCAACACGAATCTAACGGAATCGTTGGGTGTGGGCGATGCCGTCGAAATCAGGAACGATAATGTGCCGCGCGATTCCTACGCCTTGAGCGCAACAGGCCCGGGCAGCGGATATGTGACCTTGCTTGAAAACAGCGGAACCGCCTTCACCGAACCAGGCGATCCCGTCGCCATGCATATCTTCAAGGTAGGAGACGAGCAGCTTGAAAAAGGCGAACTGAAAATCATTGCGGCAGAAAACCCGCTCAGCGAATTGATTACCTTCCAGCATACCTCGGATTTGGCCGGACGCTCGGATGAATTCGAGTATGAGTGGAAACTCGCTGCGCCGGTCGATGGCTTTCCGCCTGAACCCGATGCAGAGATGTCGCGCTATCTGGCGCTGGCCGATGGAATCGATCTTCCCCTCCATACCCTTGGCGGAGCAGGCATCGAGGCACTGAGCGATAACTATGTGGTCATGCGCTACAAGGCAAAGGATCCTGACCATCCGTTGCATGATCAATGGTCGGAGTGGACCGATCCTGCGCTGGCCGAAGGCTGGATCAAGCGTGTGCTGGCGGGGATCAATCCCTTCAACCAGCGCATCACCGACCTGTTCAATAGCCGAGTGAACACCGACGTAGGCATCCTAACCCAGGCCGGCCCGCGCTGGGAAGGGGACGTTGCCCTTAACCTCGATACCATCAATGATTATGGGTTGATCGAAATCTATGAAACGGTTTTGCGCCGTGGCCGTTCGTTAAGTATCGATGCGGGCTATAACTATGGCCCGGCCAACGATGCGCTGTTGCTGGCCGCCGGATACCTAAACGATCTCTATATGATGTTGGGCAACGAGGGATGGGCCGATGCGGCCAATCCTACCATTGGAATCGGTACGGCCGACAATACCTATGGAGATATTGCTACCGCACTCTTCTCTTTCAAGGGGCAGCAGGCCTCGCTCCTTGAAGAGGAACTGGCCCTCCTGCGCGGCCGCGACGATGTGTTCCAGCCGGGGGTTGAGGTTAAGCCCATCTACAACCGCTTGATATGGAACTATACCCGCGGCATCGATGCCGGCGAGGTGATCTATGCGCTCAACTACAACATTCAGGAAAACCCGAACGATGATCCAGACGGTATCATCAATGCCGAGGATGCCGCCCATATGTATCCCCAGGGCCACGGCGATGCCTATGGCCACTATTTAACGGCATTGAAGGGTTATTATTCACTCTTTATGAACTCGAAGTTTGACTGGGTGCCCCGCATTGAAGCCGTCAATATCCTAGGCAAGCCGGTCTCGGTGGACTATCAGGATGAACGCAAGTTTGCTGCGGCTGCAGCGGCCGCCGCGCGGGCTGGCCAGCAGGTGTTTGATTTGACTTGGCGCAAGGATTATCAATCCGTGGATAAAGTAGGCTGGGACGATTTTGCCGACAGCCGGGAAAATACCCAGCGCTCCTATGTTGCCAGTGGCTCTGAAACGAACCACCCCGTTCGCCACTGGGGCATGGACCAATGGGCCAGCCGCGTGGGGCAGGGAACCTATCTAAACTGGGTGGTGGGCAACTCCATGCTCCCCGCCGTCGATCCCGACCCGGATCACGAAGGCATCCAGAAGGTGGATCGCGCAACCGTGCCGGAACTGAAGGAATTGCCGACATTGGCCGAAGGGTTGCAGACCGCACTCGACAATGCCGAGGCCGGATTCTCGCCCTTGGGTGTGCCTGAGGACACCATTGCGCTCGATATTGATCCAGATGTTGCCGAAGAAACACATTTTGAGCAAATCTATGGCCGCGCAACAAGGGCGCTGAACAATGCTTTGGCAGCCTTCGACGATGCCAAGGATGTGACCCGCCTGATGCGTTCCGAACAGGATTCGCTGGCGGGTCTCCAAACCCGGGTGGCGGAGCAGGAACTCGCTTTCCGTAATTCACTGATTGAACTGTACGGTACACCGTATCCCGACGACATGGGGCCGGGTAGAACATGGAAGCAGGATTATGACGGTCCCGATACCATCCACTATATGTATGTGGAAACACCGGAATTGCCTTTTGACAGTTTATGGCACTATCCTGGCGATTTGGGTGAAGGCCAAACCGTGGAAATCTCCTTGGCAGACCTGCCCGGTGATTGGGGTAGCAACTACTACCACACGGGACTGAGTGTTATAGGCCATACAAACTATTCCGGAGCTCCAAGCATTCCGTTTTATATCGGTCCGCATGGCTACTTGGAAAAGCCGGGGCAATGGTCCGGCAAACGCTCATCTCCCGGGAAAATCCAGCAGGCAATATCCCAGAAACTTGCGGCTCGAAACAGCCTGCTTCAGGCTGTGTATTCTCAAAGTGAATCCAAGGGATCGCTAGATCGTCTCCTGGGTGTGTATAAGGCCGAAATCGATGCTTGGAATGCAATCCAGATTCAGAAGGCAGCGCTCCTTGCAGCTGATGAAACATTGCAGCTGGCTAAGTTTGCCAATGACACGTTCCAATTGATTCTGGATTCCACAAAAGAAGACATCAAATTTATTTCAGACGCATCATCCGAAGCGTTGCCGGGCAACATGGTCGTTGGGGTTTCCAGCGGGGGAGATCTTACCTCTGCGGCCCGTGCCGCCATTGAAATGGCAGGGTACGGGGTGGTGAAGACCTTCGATGTGATTAAATTTTTGCGAACCGCCCTGATCAACTCCCTTGAAGCGCTCACCGCTTCCGCCAACCGTTGGGGGGAATATGCGATAACCCACCAAGAGCGGGCGGCTGAGCAGAGAACCGCGTTAATCGAGATTGGAAACTATTTTGAAAACATGCAGGCTCAGTTGTGGGGTATCAATGAGGCTATACGGGGATATGACGATGCGCAGCGCGAGGTTCGGGCGGCCATTGCCCAAGGGGATCGCATTCTGGAAGAGCGCGAAATATTCCGGAAGCGCTCTGCGGCTTTGGTGCAAGGCTACCGCACGCGCGATGCGGCCTTCCGTATCTTCCGAAACGAAAAGCTGGAGCGCTATAAGACGTTGTTTGATCTAGCCTCCCGCTATGCCCTGCTTTCCGCCAATGCCTATGACTATGAAACCGGCCTGCTGGGTAGCGATGCGGGGCGCGAGTTTACCCGGCGCATCATCCAATCCCGCGCACTCGGCGTCGTGGGTTCGGATGGCGAACCGCAGTTTGCCGGCAGCAATACCGGAGACCCCGGGCTTTCCAGCGCCTTGGCTGAAATGAAGGCAGACTGGGATGTTGTGAAAACGCGGCTGGGCTTCAATAATCCGGATTCGTATGGAACAACCGCCTCCTTGCGAACCGAACATTTCCGGATCAATCCCAGCGATGACGGTGACGAGAAATGGACGGAAGTACTTCATAAGGCCCGGGTACGCGATGTGCTCGAAGATGCCGATGTGCGGCGCTACTGCATGCAGATTTCAAACGAAGACGGCTTGCCGGTACCCGGTGTTATCCTGAATTTCCGCACGACCATTACCGATGGCTACAATCTGTTTGGAAGGCCGTTGGCGAGCTACGACCATGCCTATAGCTCCAGCTCCTTCGCCACCAAGATCTATGCTGTGGGCGTGGCACTTGAAGGGTATCTGGGGATGGACGATCCGGCAGCCAACAGCGGGGCGGGCGGTGAATCGCCACCCGATCCCGACCTTTCCTTCCTCGATCCCCTGGCCTTGTCGGCCACACCGTACATATATCTCGTTCCGGTCGGTGCGGATTCGATGCGCAGTCCTCCGCTGGGCGATGCCTCCGGTATCCGCTCGTGGATGGTGAAGGATGTGGCCATTCCATTGCCGTTCAATATTGGAGCCTCGGATTTTTCGACGACTCCGCTCTACCAATCGAACGATTCCTTGGCCGAACCCCTGTTTGCAGTTCGGAAACACCAGGCCTTCCGCCCGATTTCAGACGCGTCGTTGTTCAATCCCGATGTCTACACCGGCATGGGATCGGAATATACCAGTAGCCGCCTCATCGGGCGTTCGGTTTGGAACAGCCAGTGGAAGCTTGTTATTCCCGGAAAAACGTTGCTGAACAATCCCGAAGAGGGGCTGGATCGTCTGATCAAGACCCTTGAGGATATAAAAATCCACTTTGTGACCTATTCGTATTCTGGCAATTGATTGGAGAACCGTGCAGGAGGCTAAATGATGAAACCCAGTGCATTAATCACGACCATATGGGTGGCTTTGGCAGTTGTCGTTTTGGGCGCAGGGGTGGTTTATGCCTTTCCTCCGGCTCCGCCCCATGGGATTTATGGAATGGTTCGAGGCGAGGACGGGGAGCCCATCACGGATGGTTCCGTGCAAATGATTCTGGAAACGGACGAGGGGATAGTGGTTCGGGGCAGAATTGATACGGACTCCAAACCTGGCGTGAACTATTATATTACGGTGCCGATGGATGCCGCCATTACTCCGGATCCCTATATGGACAACGCCCTGACTCCCTTGGTTCCTTTCAGGATCAAGGTGCTCATAGGCTCCACCACCAACCTTCCCATAGAAATGTCGGGCGACTACGCTTCGCTGGGGCAAGTGGGGGAGTCGACCCGGATTGATCTAACGCTGGGGGTGGATAGCGACGGTGACGGGTTGCCGGATGCCTGGGAGGAGTTGATGATCTTTATCATGGGCGGGGGATTGACCTTGGAGGATATCACCCCGAATAGCGATACCGACGGTGACGGAATGAGCGACGGGGATGAATACATTGCCGGCACCTATGCCTTCGACAACCAGGATATTTTCAAGCTGTACCTTGTGGAAACCACCACCAATGCCATGGTCTTCAGCTTTTTGGGCATAAAGGGGAGATCCTACCAGGTCGAGGGTTCTTCCAACCTGACGAGCTGGGCCGAGGTTCCGTTCAAGGTTCCTGTCGAGAGCGAGACGGGTCTGTTCGGTTTTTATCCTGTGTCGGAAGTAGGTGTGGTCGAAGTGGAGGTTTCATCCACGAATGCCGCAACCTTCTATCGGGGCCGGGTTCAGTAGATTGATGTAATGGGTTTAGGTATATGAACACCTCTTCGAAAACGATGCGGGTTGCGTTCCCGCTACTTATGGTTGCCTTGGTCGGTGTTGCGTGGTGGGTCGGCTATCGTCCGGAAGTAAACCCGGATGTGGTTGAAACATTCTATGCTTCGGGGGAGCTGCAGTCGCGCTCCGGGATCTCCGGAAATCTCTTAAACGGGTTGTCCGAAGGATGGTATGCAAACGGCCGGATTCAAGTAGCCGAACATTATGTCGACGGGGTTTCCCATGGCCTGCGGACCAAGTGGTATGCATCCGGAAACAAGAAGTCCGAAGCACACATTGCCCATGGCAAGCTTCATGGCACCTATACACGTTGGTATGAAACAGGCGGCATTGCCGAACAGGCGGAATTCCGGGAGGGTATCCCGCACGGCATCTCGGTTGCATTCTATTCCAGTGGGTTTTTGAAAGCCAAGGTGGAGATGAAGGAAGGGGAAGCCATTGAACAAACGTTCTGGGAGGATGGCGAATTCAAACAACCGTCTTCCGAAGGGGAAGGGCTGGGAAGCGGACAGGGATAGGGCAATGGTTTCGACGAATGAGGAAGTGATTAAGATGATGACCTGCAGGAAAACAAGATTTGCCATGGTGCTGGTGGCCACTGCCCTGGTTGTCCATGTCCAGGCTTCCACCCGGTATGTAGATCTCAACAGTGCAACCCCGGCACCTCCATACACTAGCCCGGAGACGGCTGCCACCAATATTCAGGCCGCCGTCGATGCGTCGTCCAACGGCGATATTGTTTTGGTGTCGGATGGCACGTATCTGGTCTCCTCCGAAATCACCGTCGCGAACGCCGTTGTTGTCGAAAGCATGAATGGTTCGGCATACACGGTCATTGATGGAAACTGGATGACACGTTGCTTTAATTTGGGCGGCAGTGCATGCACCATAAGCGGTTTCACGATCCAGAACGGTTATACTGCGGGCGATGGGGCGGGAGTCTACTGTTCGAATGGGGTGCCGATCATTGAAAACTGTATGCTCAGGGACAATGAAGCTGATAATGGCGGTGGAATGTATAATGGCACGGCCAAGAACTGTGTCATCCGAAACAACATGGCAAACCTGCTTGGCGGCGGCATGCATGGTGGATTTGCCACTAACTGTTTGATCCTCGATAACCGTACACGAGGCGACGGGGCCGGCATATATCGAGGGGATGCGGTGAATTGTACCATTGCGAATAATACCGCGGTCAACCAGGGCGGCGGAATGTTTGAGGGCGAGGCCAAAAACAGCATTGTTTGGTACAATACGGCTGGTGTATCAGATCCCGATATTTTTTCCACAATCTGCAATTATACAAGTTCCCCCCTGCTGGCACCTGGAATGGATGGAAATATTTCTGCTGAACCGTTGTTTGTGGACTGGAGCAACGGAGACTACAGATTGCAGGCGGCTTCTCTGTGTGTGGATGCAGGAAGTACAAATTATGTGTCAAGTTTGACCGATTTGGATGGTCTCGCACGTGTTTTTGATATTTCTGTGGATATGGGGGCCTACGAATTTGGTTCGTCCATGCCGGATGCCGATCTTGACGGCATACCAGATGCTTGGGAACTCCAGTTCTTCGGAAGCATTACCGGTGCTCTGGCGTCTGGCAATGCGGATATGGATTCGCAGACCAATGGCGACGAATTTATCGCCGGAACAGATCCCACCAATGCGGCTTCTTTTTTCCAAGTCGCGACAGATGCTGTGAATGCAGGAAATCCATCTCAACATGTTGTCATCAACTGGAAGGCGCTGAATGGCCGCGTTTACAATGTCCTCTGGGCACGGTCGCTAGAAGAAGATTTCCAGCCCCTGGAGATTGGTATCCAGTATCCGCAAAATAACTATACCGATACGGTACATGCTGCGGAGTCGACCGGATTCTATCGTGTGGTCGTTATGCGTAGTGACTACGACATGGATGGAGACGGCCTCCCAAACGATTGGGAGTCCGCATATGCCGTGACTGATGCTTATGCCGACAGTGACGACGATGGATTCAACAATCTTGCCGAATTTATTTCCGGAACCGACCCGACCAACGCGGCATCCTTTTTTGCGGTAGCCAATTCACTTGTTGATGTGAACGGAACCAATTGTTTTGTTTTGGAATGGATATCCGTTCCCGAACGCATTTACAGCATCCAATGGAGCGCTAATCTCTCGGTCGAATTCCAGAATTTGGAAACCCATATTGCGTATCCACAGAACAGCTATACCGATCTAACCCACCGTGCTGAATCAAGCGGGTACTACAGAGTCAACGTTCAGGTGCAGTAGAGCAAAATCGTGGTGGCCGGTCTGAGGCATATCGCGGAAGCTCAGGCCAGTACGTGCTATCAACATGGGTTCGTGTCGCAACGAAGACTGGTTTTAGCTTCGAAATATTCAATACAACTCGTATTTGCAAAGCACGCCGTCGAGGCCGCCGCCGCGCAGGGGGTGCTTCCACTCTGGTTTGAGGCCGAGCTTCTTTACCAGAGAGGCATCGCCATAGTAGATAAAGGCGGA
>Ga0164313_10005421_pt1 | contig 11288 bp, 17 predicted proteins | sample GuaBasSedimGuay4_FD_113735 | JGI IMG/M metagenome (GOLD analysis project Ga0164313, IMG submission 113735) | Subseafloor sediment microbial communities from Guaymas Basin, Gulf of California, Mexico - Guay4, Core 4569-4, 0-3 cm | ecosystem: Environmental > Aquatic > Marine > Hydrothermal vents...
TAATGGCATTATTCTTCTTTGCACTTTCCGTCATCTTTGATAAATCCAGTATTCCTGGCATAGATCCATATCTCTTAGAAGATGGTGCAAAAATTGCCGGTATAGTAAGTTGGATGTCTTATTTTTTCAGTGTAGGTACAACAGCGATCAATAACCATACTAGCAAATAAACCTCCTCTAGTGATATACCTAGAGATCAATAGCATATTGCTTTAATGTCTCCAGATCTATCAGTTCAAGCATTTTCATATGTGTGGCATGTATAAATATCTGTGGTGCCATACCGTTTAAATGTGCTTGCACAAAAGAGTGTCCGCCCAAACACCAACTCTGCCCTGGTTTTACACCTGCAAATTCATACTCTGGCATAGGCGTAGAGAGATCATTACCCACTTTTTTTGAATAGGCTAAGAATTCTTCCGTTGCATAGATACATACAGCATGTACTGCAGGGTTATGGTTTCCCGTATTGCATGATCCATCTCTGTGAAAACCGGTGAGTGGTTTTAAAGAGCATGGTTCCAAAGGTTCGCCTAAAACGTTTAATGATTCATCCATAGTAATCCTTAGTCATATTATATTCCTTGTATAAATCAGGTAAATTCACCTTGCATAGTGATTGTACCATCATGGTTTTGTACTATTGAGGTAGGTTCTAACTTGAGTATGCCTTCTTCTTTTCTCTCTATGCCTATGTGCTTTGCAAAAGGTATTTCTGTTACTTCCATCTCTACTCCTTAAAATATGCTCGCAATACCTTGGAAAACTTAAACAAAAATGCCGCATGATCTACAGCATCATAAATATCTGCATCATTCCAGTCTAATGCTTTGAGTTTCTATAGTCATTTGTTTTTTCATAATTTTCTCTGTCTAAATACAGCCACTATATGTACTGTCTTTTCTAAAATATGATAACAAATCGTATACCCGTGTACTATCATATCATGTGTCTTCTCATCTTTTATATAGATACTCTTACGACAACGTTCAGGCATATAGTTTAATGAACCTATAGCTTCTTGAAGTTTACGTAAAAAACGTTGTGCTTTTACAGGTGTGTCATTTTTAGTGATAAAATCATAAATATTTCCTAAATCACTCCCTGCTTCTGGCTCAATCACTACACTGTAGTATTTCACTTAGCTAACATCTTTGCAAAAAAATCATCAGAGGGCATACCTTTATCATCGTCTATAGTAGCAATGGAACGTTGCACTTTCTTTTGTGCTTCTTCATAAGATATACTAGGATACTCAGAAGCTTTTACATCAAAAGGAAGTCCTCTCTCTTGCACAACCATAGAAGCAAAGACATTTACAGCCTCAGTAAAGTTCATACCAAGAGATTTGAGTATCTCTTTTGCTTCATTAAAAGTCTCTTCTTCCAAACGTAAACTTGTTTGTACTTTTGACATGCTAATCCTTTTTAATTAATTGTACACCATTTGGTGTATTTTGTCAACTTAAATTGACTATCATCAAGTAAAATATAAATACATGTGGCTATAATTTTTTAAATCTTTTAAGGAATTCCATGACATTCACAACCAACGAAACTGTAGAGCCACAAACTGCATCATTTTACACTGATTTAGAATTTTCAGACAAATCTGTAGTCATTACACCTATGCTTGATTCTACTTTTGGTAAAGAGATACGCATTGCCTTTAAAGAGAGTCAAGTCATGAAAGAGCACAAAACAAAGTTTCCAATCACGGTGATGATACTTAGAGGGTCTATCGAGTTTACTGTGGGTGAAAAGATGTTTATGTTGAATGCAGGTGATGTCATAGCTCTAGAGGGTAATGTACTACATGAACTAAAAGCCACACATGAATCTGTAGTGAGACTTTCTCTTCATAAAAGTGACTCTCTAGAGAGAGTTAAGGGTGTACTAAAGCTTTAATATTAGCTTCGAAGTATCATACACAAACTCCCAGTATTCATTACCGTTGAACTTAAACTCCTCTATATAGCTTCTTATTTTAAATAACATGCAAAGGATGAGTGTTTTGAGTTATAATACGTTGATGTATAAAATAATCCTCATCTTCTTTCTATTGTTCACTATGAACCATGCAAAAGACATCCAACCCATTACAACACTCAAGGTTTCCGGACTTGTCAGTGATTTTGTAAAAGATGGCGACTATCTTTATGTGGCTACAGATGAAGGCATAGTAGAGATTATAGACCTTTTTACACAAAAAGTAGTCAATCAAATACGACTTGAACCTATCAAAACAACAATGGGTAACTTGGTGCCTACGCGTATACACAGCATTGACAGATATCAAGGTAAAACCTTACTAGTCAGTTCGGGTGCTTCTGCCTATAGAAATGTATGGATACATGATGGGACACAGCTAGAAAAGATCATTGATGAAAAAAAACACCTCATGCCTAAACGTGCTTTTTTTACGGCTGAGGGGAAAGTCATACTTGGGACTTTTGGTTCAGATGTAACCCTGTATGATACAGAAGAGAACTACAAGCTATACAATACCCATATTTCTGAAAGTACTATGGGAGGTATGGTGCTAAGTCAAGATAAACAAAAAATGGTTCTCTCCGATGAAAGTGGTACAGCCAGACTCATAGATGTGAATTCATCAAAGATCGAAGCTACTTTCTCTTCTGAACATGTCGATAACATCTATTCCATAGCATACAGGAACCATACACTTATTACTGCGGGTCAGGACAGACGTGTGGGTGTTTACCGGAAAGATAAAGAAGCCTATCATCTCAAAAGTGATTTTTTAGTCTACTGTGTAGGGCTAAGCCCAAGCGCAAAGACGGGTATCTATTCTGCTGGAACAGACAACCACTTACAACTTTTTAACACACAGGATGGTTCTAAAACTGACCGTCTTATAGGACACTATGCCACACCTAATAAGATCATGTTTATCTCCGAGAACACACTCATCTCTTCGGGAGATGAAGAGAAGATCTTCTTTTGGGTATTGGGAGAGTAGTTATGTGTACGTATTCAAAGCTATTTTTTATGCATCAAACACAGTATCCAGGTCTTTAAACCCTTTTACTTCAATGGGATTTCCTGACGGGTCAGTAAAAAACATAGTATATTGTTCTCCTACCTCTCCTTCAAATCTAATCGTAGGTGGGATAATAAACGCTATATGTGCATCTGTTAGTCTTTGTGCAAGTTTTTCCCATGCCTCAAGTTCCAGTACGACACCTAAATGAGGCATAGCTACCATATGTTCACCTACTTTCCCTGTATTTTTCACAGTAAAAGGCTCACCTAAGTGCATAGAGAGTTGGTGTCCAAAGAAGTTAAAGTCTATCCAGGTATCTGCACTGCGCCCTTCTATACAACCTAAAACATCTTTATAAAATAGTCTTGTCTCTTCTAATGAAGTAACATTGTATGCCAGATGAAAAAGTGATTTCATTTGACATCCAGATTTTCCCCAGTAAGAGGTTTGTATTGTTTTCCCATGTTTTACCTTTTTTTATTATTAAATAATGCAACACGTGTCTTGACACACTCTTTAAGACATTTAAGAGTGTGTCCGATAGCTAAAGTCTCTACAATGCTATCAGATCTAAAGTATCATAAAACTCATTTGCTCCATTGTAACCATAGAACTTTTCATCATCCAATATTTTACCAGCACTGTCAACAAATGCAAAGCCTGGAGGACCAAAGATTTGAAACATCTTTTTAAGTTCAGCTATATCTTTATCTGATTTATTACTGATATTTACACCCAATGCCATATAATCATCTCTTAATTTTTTCTGTACACGTGCATCTTTAAAAGTGCTTTCTTTTAAACGTTTACACACAGGACATTTATCGTGATGGAAAAAGATAATCATAGGCTTCCCTTCCTCTTTTGCTTGTGCCAGTTTTTCTTTATACTCTTCAATATTATATATATTTTCAAAAGGGAATTGATCTGATACAATATTATTTGTACCTTCATAGGTGATTGTTGTTTTTGGTAATGGGTGATAGATGTTTGTTTGACCGTACCCTGCGCCTACAAGTAAAATGGTCCCCCAGATGAGCAGTACTGTCCCAACAGATTTTTGGAGTTTTTCCCATCCATTACTCTCGGGGTCTAAAGCCTTGGTAGCACCCAAATATACAGCAATTCCCACGGCATATACACCCCAAAGAAATAATGTATTTACAAGATTTATACTAGAGAATATCTCTATAGCCACACCTAAAAGAAGTACACCAAAGAAGTACTTCACTTTGTCCATCCACATCCCTGCTTTTGGGATGAGATATCCTGCACCAAAACCTAAGAGTATAAGAGGTACACCCATACCCAAAGCCAAAAAGAACATAGTCAAAGCACCCAGTGTTGCATCAGATGTGGAGATGGCTACAGATAAAAAAGATATAAGCACAGGAGAGACACAGGCACCAAGTATAAGTGCAGAGATCATTCCAAGTAAAAATACCATCCCCATGTTTCCACCTTTTATACCCTGAGATTCTTCGTTGAGTTTAGACTGTATAAATGAAGGAAGTTGAATAGTAAAAAGTCCAAACATAGACAGTGCCATGAGAATAAAGACAATGGTCATACCTCCAATAATCCAGATATTTTGGAAGTAAGACTGTAATTGGTCACCCGTAGCCCCTGCTAAAGCACCCATGATGGCATACGTTACAGTAGTACCCATTACATATGAGACAGCCAGCATCACAGCCTTTGTCTTAGTCACATCTTCTCCCTGCCCTGCAATGATACTTGAGACTATAGGAACCATAGGAAGTACGCAAGGTGTAAAGGTAAGTAGTATACCTGCGATAAAAGCTCCTAAAATGATACTCACTGTACTTTGTGCTGTCGCATCTCCTGCGAAAAGGAAGGTACTTGAAAGTAAAAATAATAATGCTAGGAAGATAGACTTTTGATGTTGTGTTGGCATGATTTTCCTTGTTACAATTAATCTGTAAATGATTCTACACTATTGATACTGTACTCTATGTGTACTACACAAATACTTGGATACAATACAAAAAAAGGGGAATGAGAATGACAAGAGAGCGTGAAGGCGAATACCTCATGGTAGGGCTCAGTATCTTAGAGGCATGGTTTCCCATACTCTCGATCGTAGCTATGTCTTATGTAGGGGCACTACATACCTATATGTATAGTCTTGTTATCGCTTTCTTTTTCTATATGGCTATCATGTACAAACGGGATAGATTTAAAGAGCTTAAAAACAGCGCTGCATACAAAGACTTGCTCCTTACTACCTTTTGGATCACCTTCATCTTTACACTCATTTTCATAGGTATGCGCTACACCACTGCGGGAAATATGGCTGTCATTGTCTTTTTGCAAGTACTCTTTTCTTACCTCTATTTTAATGTCTTTGGTAAAGAAAAGATGGAAACTATACACCTCATAGGTGCTGTCATCATGGGGCTAGGTGCACTCATCATACTCTTTCCAGAAGATTTTACATTCAACAAAGGTGACTGGCTCATCTTCATCGCATCTGCAGCTGCACCCATCACCAACCTTTACCAGAAACGTGCACGTGAATACTGTTCGGCTGAAACCATACTGGGATTTAGAACAGTTGTTGGATTTCCCTTTGTAGCTCTTCTAGCCTATTTTTTAGAACCTGCGGTCACCTATGAAAACTTCATGTCTGCCTTGCCCTACATGTTTCTCATAGCTACAGGCATCTACGTAGCCGCCAAGATCATGTGGATAGAAGCACTTAACCGTATCAGCATCACTAAACTCTCTGCAATGCTTGCCCTACTTCCTGTTTTTACACTCATTTTCGCATACCTTTACCTAGATGAAGTGCCTGAACTCCGTCAGATGATAGGTATCGTTCCTGTGCTTGTAGGTGGGTATTTGATTACGAAATCTGTGGAGGGTTAATCCCCTAAACTTCATTGAGCATTTTTACAATAACACTATGTAAAGTATCTAGTTCATCATTACATACATTATAAATTGCTTCGGCATTCATGTCAAAATAATGGTGAGAAAGGACATCTCTCATTCCTTTTATTGCCTTCCAATCCACATCATTATATTTCACTAATAATTGTCTATCTGTCACTTTGTCTATATTTTTTAAACTCTCACCAATTGCTATAAAAAGCATACATAGGCTATCTAGCTTTTCTTGACCTTGAGGCGTATCAAGAAAATAGTCAATACTATCAACAGGTTCAAACCTAAATTTAATGGTCTTAATTGCTATATTTATCTGACTAAGTATTTCTTTTACAAGTACAGTATTAGGCACTTAGCGCTTCTTTTTCTATATGTTTCTTTAGATACATATTCATTTTATCACGCAACTGCACAACATCTGTATGCACACCTAAAAGTTCTTCTAACTCTATACGTATGCGAGAAAGTAAAAATAAATTAGAGTGCTTAAGTCGTACAAAAACATCTACATCACTCTCTTCTTTAGCTTCATTTCTCGCGTAAGATCCAAAAATACCTATCTCTTCTATTCCATACTCTTCAAGATGGTTTTCTTTATATTTTCTAAGAGAAGACAGTATTTGATTTTGATTTAACATAACATGACTCCTCTTTTTGTTTATTATATCATATTCATTTTTACTTTTCTGATTTCTAAATCTATGGAGAAGTAGCATAATTATTTAGAGTGGATAATGAAGTTAAGTCAAATACTGTGTCGAAGCATAATTTTTGTAAAATATTACAAACAAACCCAACAAAAAGAGTCTCAATGTCAACAACTTTAGTACAAACTGCCTCACAAAATCTAACAGATGTACTTCGTGATGTTTTTAACCATGATGACAGTAGCACAGCTCTAGTCATCTACGATCTAGACTCGCCCCTATCTACTCTACTCGCAGATGCGTATCGCATAGCTTTACCCAAGGGCATCTTTATAAACTTTAACGACGCAGATAAAGATGACATACTCTCACTGATTGAGGCATTACAAGCTGGTGATTTTGTGGCGTTAGTACAGTCTAAAAGTTTTCGTCTCTCTGCCTTTCGTATACGTATAGAACTCTTTAAAAAAAGCATCAAGGTAGCAGAACACCCTCACCTAGGGAGAATGCCTACAGATGAGGAAGTAAAACTCTATGTAAACGCTTTAGCTTATGACAAAGAATATTTCCACCATACGGGACATACACTTAAAGACATGATAAACAAAGCCGAGGGTGCAGTAGTACATAGTGGAGATGAAAAGCTCATCTATAAAGGTGGCTTTGAACCTGCAAAAATCAACATCGGCGACTATAGAGAGATGAAAAACATGGGTGGTCAGTTTCCCATCGGTGAAGTGTTCACAGAAGCCACCGAACTAAGATCATTAAACGGTAGAACCAACATCATCGCTTTTGGTGACACCAACTACAAAGTAAACATTCCTCCTCACCCTATCACCATCATCATAGAAAATGGTCAGGTTGTTAGAACAGAAAACTCCACAGCAGAGTTTGAAGCTGTTCTAAACATGATCAAAGAAGAGGAAAACGTAGTCTGGGTACGAGAACTAGGACTTGGACTAAACCGTGCATTTTCTAAAGACAAGCACGTCTCAGACATGGGGACTTTCGAGCGCATGTGCGGCTTACACCTCTCACTAGGGGCAAAACATGGCATCTACGCGAAAGAAGGTATGAAAAGAAATAGCGGTAAGTTTCATATAGATGTGATGCTAGACACGAGCACGTTAGATATAGATGATACTGTTGTTTTTTCTGATGAGAGATGGCAGGTATAAAAAAGGAGTTTTCATGTCCATAAAAAAAGAGATCTTACTTCTTGGCTATGGCGAGATGGGTCATGCTATACAGACACTTTTAGAACCTTTTCATGAGGTCTCTATCTGGAATCGATCGACTGTTGATGGCAAAGACTTTTTACCTCTAGAGAGTTTAGTACCAAAAGCTGAGATCATCATCTTTTGTCTGCCGGTCAATGCACATGAAGACCTTGTCAAAACACTTTTACCTCTGATGGATAAAAGCAGCCTCTGCATAAGTATCGCCAAAGGACTTAATGAATCAGCGCTTACAGCTGCAGAGATCTTTAAAAAGTCTCTAGAAAACTTTTGCCTCATCTATGGACCAATGATCGCTGAAGAGCTTAGTGCAGGTAAAGTAGGCTTTGCTGAGTTTGGATGTAGTCACCCTACTCATGAAGTAACAATTTCAGAGCTTTATAACCCCACAGCCCTTCATCTCAAAACAACAGATGATATCACAGGTATCTCTTGGTCAGTGATTTTGAAAAACGTCTATGCACTAGCCTTTGGCATGATCGATGAGCTTGAAATGGGTAAGAATGTACTGGGATATTTAACAGTCATGGCTTTAGATGAACTTGACACAATAGCTGAGTCTTTGGGCGGCAAAGAAGGGAGTAGTTACGGACTGGCAGGGTTAGGTGATCTGATCACGACAGGAAGCAGTGAGGATTCTCGTCATCATACACTGGGACGACGCATCGCAAGAGGTGATTTTTCAGACATGAGAGCAGAAGGCACACATACCCTTTTAATGGTGGAAAAGTTTAAACGTTTTGAGTGGGAGGAATATCCACTTTTTATAACGATTAAAAAAATAGCCTCTCAAGAGATAGAAGCCAAAAGCGGATTAGAATCTCTTTTTAAAATCACACCCTAAGATAAATGGCACTCAGTTAGGCTACTTACTCTCGTTACCATGGTGTCCGTGGTAATGCATATATCAAATACAATCTACCAAAATCTCGCAACCTCTAATAACCCTTCAACACCATCATAATCCCTAGCACTGGAATATCGCCAATGTATAGCATCATCCACATACCCTCTCTTTACTGGATTGTAATGAATATAATCAATCTTACTCTTCATCATAGCATCAGCTTGAATAAGCTTTGGTTGCATACCATCTTCCATACTTGATACTCCCTATCTATTTTATGTGCTTTTTTATAAAAAGAAAGTTGGTCAAGTATGGTTACTACATTTTCTTTTTTCAATAGTCTAAGTATTTCTTTTGCTGTGTGGTTTTTGAACCTACCCATACTTTTAGCGATATCATTACTTTGTGCAACTATATGTATGTGGTTTTCAAGTATCACATATGCATATAGTTTAAAATCTTCATCTTTCTTCAAATACCTAAAACACTCAAGAAGTATTTCAACACTCTCTTTTCGTGTAAAAAGTGGTATCCAATTAACTATTGTGCAGGTGATAAAATGTGGATGTGTTGGCTCATATATTTTGTATCTGCTTCTTCCCATAGTTTCTACTTTTTTATTTATGGTAGCAGTTTAGGAAAGAGAAGTGTAGAAATATGGCAAATTGTAATACTTTTATTTCTCTGTAATTTTCTTACTTTACTCTCGTTACGACGGTTCCCGTCGTAACGGATACACAACACTCTTGTGAAATGGAAGTTTTTTAACAGTTTTGAGTGCTGTAGGCATTACCACGGAGACCGTGGTAACGAGCAAAATATTTTCTTATCATTATACGAATTAGCATCACCTAAGTACTATATTTTTTACTACGATTACGTTCACCCTACCCCAAGTCCGCAAGTCATTAAGCCTACACGCTGATCTACTCTAGCTGATCCTGGTATTGTTCCGTCGTCTAAAAATGATGCCATTTTATTTAGTTTTACACTCAAAAAATCTTAGGTTGTCGCCATTTTCATATTTAGCCATGATAGCAATCTGTTTTCTATTCTTGCCAACTACAACAAAGTCCCCATTTTTCAGTATATAAAAATTGCCCGAATCATGGCTAGCTCTATAGCGTGTATTTCCTCTTGTCAGATAAATTGCATTCCCTGAAATATCAAAAGATGTTGCAGCTGCTACTCTTTTATTTAAAGTAATTGCTCCTGTCCTTCCATCTTCTATTTCTACATTAGCACATGTCATTGTATATGCTGATGCAATGGTTCCAAGTGCCACAAATGTTAAAAATATCTTGTTCATATATGTCCTTTGTCCTATTGTACCGCGTTCACGCTAATAAGTCTACTTCAGATCATGCAGCTGTTTTCTCTGTCTATCACTCGACCCAAGAACCAAACTGTCCAACTGTTCCTGCTCTCGTTACGACGGTTCCCGTCGTAATGCATATACTATGCTTTGTAAAATGAAAGTTTTTTAGCAGTTTGTAGTGATATAGGCATTACCACGGACACCGTGGTAACGAGTAAAAACTATCCCCTACCCTAGATTTTAGTACCTCTTTAATATGAGTAACTTGCTTTGGGTCGCTAATGCTTTTGGCATTTTTGGGTAATAAAATACAGTTCATATTATAAAAATAGGCAAAAAATAGGGGTCATATGATAACGATAACTCATTGCTTATTCCTCTTAATAACCCCATAAATAGCAGGTTGTGATATATCTTAGTACTTTAGCAATCATATGCTGAGAATAGCCTTCTTTTCGGCTTTGGGTATCTGGTTGTCGCGTATTTACATGTTTTTTGTATGGTTAGCCTTTTTGTAAGTTTTAGACTATCGGGTTTTTTATCACGAAATAGTAATTTTAAGTATAGATTGTATAGACTATATAATATATAAATCCAAACGAAGGGGATAAAATGGCAAAAGGTCAAGATAAACAAAAATCAGTTAAGAAAAAATCAGAAAAAACTTTAAAAGAAAAACGTGCAGAAAAAAAAGCAAAAAAATCTTAATATTTACCTAAAGAGGTTAGCTAAAACTATGTAAACTTTGGGTCAGGTGATATGATAATTGACCTCAAATTTTATACGTCAAAAGATAGATTGGCAAATGCCCCTTCTACACTTTGTGCACTCTTATATCGAGAACCGAGTACTCTTACCTTTTTTGTCTGTAAGTCACATACGGCAATACGAAAACTCATACCCATTTGTGGCTCGACGATACAAATGATTTTTCCTTCATGTTCTCGTGTGGCATGGATGATACCCTGTAGTTTTGAAAAAAAGTATTTCGGATAACTTAACGGTGTAATCTCAACAATCTTAATCTGCTCACTTTTTTCAAGGCTATCTAGTATACACTGCGCATCTTCTATACTCTCAAACTGTACACACCAATCATCAAAAACTTTATTGAAATTTCTTAGATCTTCATCTAAAAAACCTCCGGCAATTGATTGTAAAGCAAAAATTTCCATTTGTGTTATCCTGTACTTTAAAGGCCAAATATTAGCATAATTCTACTCTCGTTACGACGGTTCCCGTCGTAATGCATATACTATATTTTTGTAAAATGAAAGTTTTTTAGCAGTTTTGAGTGATGTAGGCATTACCACGGA
>Ga0164313_10005422_pt1 | contig 11287 bp, 10 predicted proteins | sample GuaBasSedimGuay4_FD_113735 | JGI IMG/M metagenome (GOLD analysis project Ga0164313, IMG submission 113735) | Subseafloor sediment microbial communities from Guaymas Basin, Gulf of California, Mexico - Guay4, Core 4569-4, 0-3 cm | ecosystem: Environmental > Aquatic > Marine > Hydrothermal vents...
AGTTTTACCTACTTCAGCGCCCATGATGTTGTCAGGCACCCGATGGTGCAACGAATTGTGCAGGCCTATGACAAGGCAAGTGCGGAAGATAACCCGGACGCCAGGTAGGTTCATGGGTGTAGAACTGGAAGTTCAGCGAGCCACAAACTTGATAACTACACCGGACGACGGACAATTCCGGTGCTGGGTAGATCACGCAATCAAACAAAGCGAGCATGACCAAATGCTGGTCATCCGCATTGTCGATGAAGATGAAGGCCGGCGATTCAACCAGCAATTCCGATGCAAAGATTACGCCACCAATGTCCTGTCTTTTCCAATGGACATGCCTGAAGGCCTGCCAGCTGAAATCGTACAATCCCAGTTGGGTGACCTGTTAATTTGCGCACCGGTAGTAGCACGGGAAGCAGCTGAGCAGGGCAAGCCTGAAATCAACCACTGGGCGCACCTGACCATTCACGGTGTATTGCACTTGCTGGGCTATGATCATGAGCAGCCCGATGACGCACAGCTGATGGAAGCATTGGAGACAGATATCCTCGCCAGCCTGGATATCCCCAACCCCTACGAAACCAGAAGGCACCTGTAGGAGAGAGCAGCTTCGCTGCTTACGATTGCTCAAGCTAAAAACAACAAGAGCTAAAAACAACAAGCGCTGAAAACAACAAGAGCTGAAAACAACAAGAGCTCGTAAGCAGCGAAGCTGCTCTCTCCTACAGGATATCGATTCCCGCCACATGTTAATATACGTTTATGAGCGAAGATCAATCGAGTAACGGTTCCGGCTCAAAAGGCTGGATTAATCGCATCGGCAAGGTGTTTTCATCCGAACCCCGGGATCGTAAAGAGCTAAAAGAACTGATAAATGAGTCTGCTGAGAAAGGCATCCTGGATGCCGAAGCAGTCGCCATGATTGAAGGTGCGTTGGCAGTGTCCGAAATGCAGGTCCGTGATGCGATGGTGCCGCGATCTCACATGGTCGTTATCCCGCTGGATATCCCGGTTGATGAATTTCTACCACTCATTCTTGAGTCCGGTCACTCGCGTTTCCCCGTGATCGGTGAAGACCGTGATGAAGTTGAGGGTATCTTGCTGGCCAAAGACCTGTTGCGTCACTACGCAGAAAACAGCGGACCATTGAATATCAAGGAACTGGTCAGACCGGCCATCGTTATCCCGGAAAGCAAACGCCTGAACATGTTGTTGAGAGATTTTCGTGCCAGTCGCAATCACATGGCGATGGTGGTGGACGAATACGGCGGTGTTTCCGGCTTGATTACGATCGAGGACGTGCTTGAAGAGATTGTCGGTGAAATTGATGATGAGCACGACGAAGAAGAGGAAGCTGCCATCAAGCCTCTGGGCGGCAATCGATTCCAGGTTAACGCCCTGACCGAAATTGAAGGTTTTAACGATGAATTCGAATGCGGGTTTAGCGATGAGGATTACGGCACGGTTGGTGGTCTTTTGCTGGCAGAATTTGGTCGTGTACCGGATCTGGGTGATGAGGTAGTGCTGGGGGAACGGTTTCTGTTTCGCGTTACAGGTGCCGACAGTCGTCGAATCATTATGTTGGAAATGACTGACAGCGAAGCAGGGTAATTGCGTTACCTCTTACTGATACTATGTTTTGTCACGCTGGCCTGGTCCAGCGCTGGTCTTGCAGATGAAATACCAGAAGTTAAGGCGGATGAAGCCGAAGCCTGGCTGGTTACCTTTGGTCCGGGTGAGGTTTACTGGGAACGCTTTGGTCATAATGCCATCTGGTTAAGAGAGCCCGCCGTGGGTATCGATCACACTTTCAATTTCGGCTACTTTGATTTTGAGCAGGAAAACTTTTTCCTGAATTTTCTTAAGGGCCGCATGATTTATTTTTCAGTTGCACAGCCCTCTGTTCGGGAATTTGAATTTTACCGCCAGCAAAACCGCAGCATACGTTTACAGAAGCTGGATCTGGATTCATCCCAATATGGTCGCTTGCGGGATTACCTGCTGCATGAAATCAAACCGGAAAACCGGGATTACCGCTACGATTATTACCTCAGTAACTGCTCAACCCGAATCAGGGATGCGCTGGACCTGGCACTGGATGGTGCGCTGGCTTCAAGCACTAAAGATCAAGCTGCCAACCTCAATTTTCGCGACCACACCCGCCGCCTGACACAGATGCAGTACTGGTATTACCTGGGGTTAGAAGTGGGCCTGGGTTACCCGGTAGATCGGCCGGTCAGCCGCTGGGACGAAATGTTTATTCCGATGGTGGTTGCGGATGAAATCGCCGTGATGACAGTATCCGGGGAAGGTGCTGGCCGGTCATTGGTGTTGCAAGACTCAATGCTGTTCACATCCACTGCGACTGTTCCCACTGCTGATCCGGAAAGTAAATGGCTTCGCTACCTGTTGCTGGGTTTGCTGGTGGTGGCAATTGCCTGGATAAGTGGCAAATTCATGCCCCCCGTATGGCTCGCCGGTCTGGCGCATGCCTGGCTATTGATTGGTGGTACCAGTGGGCTGGTTCTGGCCTTTCTGTGGCTGTTCACTGATCACACGGTGGCAAGTTTGAATGCCAATTTGTTGTTGTTTAATCCGTTGGTCTTGTTGGGGCTCGTACCTGTGCTAAACAGGTTCGGTGCTTTGGTGTTGATGGGTGGAATTGTAGTTAGTTTTATTTTGCTGGTGTTTCCGAATCATCAATATAATTTGGATGTGTTGGCAATCCTGGCGCCCATTAATTTAGCGGTGGGCTGGTATTTTTTTCGTGGCCAGTAGGAGAGAGCAGCTCCGCTGCATACGATAACCATCTGTTTCAAAGCCCCACACCCAGTGCGTCTCAGAAGGCAGGTACCCTAAATCCCCGCTGTTTTTGGGCCCCGGAATGGTGGGCAATCGTAAGCAGCGGAGCTGCTCTCTCCTACGTGAGCCAAACCACGTTTAATAGGTGTCCACAGGATTGGGGGTACACCCCCCGTGTCGCCGCGAATCGGTTGGCACCTAACACAAAATAAACCGTCAAAATCAGGGATGAAACAAATGGTTCTGCTTCATCGTCCTGGCCATCACCGCATCATCAATAATAGAAATTACAATCAAGCGGTTATGTTCGGTGTCTTCCATATCGGCAATGGTGCACTTGCATAACAGGCGGGCAAGCTCTGGAATGGTGTTGCTGTGACCGACGATCAGAGCCGTTTGTTGGCGGTCTTTCAACTGTTTAACAAGCACGGTTTGATCACCAGGATCATAGATCATCAATTTACGCCCGGTTTTCGCCAGCAAAGGTTTTACGGTATCTCTTGTGCGATGATAATCACTGGACCAGATGTCTTCGAGGCCTTTGCTCTGAAACCACTTGGCCAGTTGCTCTGCGCGGTTTTTCCCGACTTCGGTCAAAACCGGATCGCGGCTACCATCCAGCTCTTTTTCAGCGTGTCGGATCAGGTAAAGCGTGTACTTACTATAGGTGTCTTCGCTATCAGCGCTGACGCTCAAACTAATGGCAAGTAACGTGCTAAGTATCAAAGCTTTCATTCAGTTGCCCAGTTCCGTCAACAACTCCGCCTGGTGTTCCTGGGTCAGGGGATCGATCACCATATCCAGACCACCTGAAAGTATTTCTTCAAGCTTGTAGAGCGTCAGTCCAATGCGATGATCCGTTACCCGGCCCTGGGGGTAGTTATAAGTTCGAATCCGCTGCGAGCGATCGCCTGAACCTACTTGCAGTTTACGGGCTTCCGCCTGCTCCTGTGCTTGCTTTGCTTTTTCCTGTTCGAGCAAGCGGGCGCTTAACAATGACAGGGCGCGCGCCTTGTTTTTGTGCTGAGAACGCTCATCCTGGCACTCGACCACAAGTCCGCTGGGCAAATGCGTAATGCGAATGGCTGAATCGGTTGTGTTTACATGCTGGCCACCGGCGCCTGATGCACGGAAGGTATCAATTCTGAGGTCAGATGTCTGGATATCAACGCCCTCGATGCTTTCTCTTTCCGCCAGGATTGCGACGGTGCAGGCGGAGGTGTGGATGCGCCCCTGCGATTCGGTCTCGGGTACCCTTTGAACGCGATGAGTGCCGGATTCGAACTTAAGCCGCGAATAAGCACCCTGGCCGATGACCCGGGCGACAATTTCCTTGTAGCCGCCATGATCACCATGGCTGGTGTTGATGATCTCCATGCGCCATTTCTGGTTGTCTCCATAGCGCTGATACATGCGAAAAAGATCCCCGGCGAATAATGCTGCCTCGTCGCCACCGGTACCGGCACGAATTTCCAGGAAAATATTATTGTCATCATCCGGGTCTTTGGGCAGTAGCAGAACGCTGAGTTGATCTTCCAGTGCCTGCTGAATCCCGCTGGCGTCGGCAAGTTCTTCGCGCGCGAGCTCCTGCATTTCGCTGTCTGAACTATTTAGCAGTTCTTCGGCTTCTGCAATGGATTGTCCGGCCGATTGCCATTGCGCCCAGGTGTTAACCACCGGTTCCAGCTGTGAGTATTCGACCGACAGATCCCGGAAGCGGTTTTGGTTGGCAATGACCTCCTGGGTTGCCAACAGCATGGCAATTTCCTCATGCCGTTCCTGTGCCTGTTGCAGGCGCATGTGTATTGAGGGTAAAAGGCTCATTGATCGTCTTCCGGTTCAAACAAGCGGTTTGCGACTCTTAACAGTTCGTCGTCCTGTGCCTCAGCAGCTTCACGTAGCCGGGTACTTGGCAGGTGCAATATACGTTTGGACAAGGTGTTGGCCAACTGTGTAATGACCTGCTCAGGATCTTTGCCTGCAGCGATCTTCCGAAGTGCTTTTGCGACCAGCTCATCGCTGTTTTTGCGAGCGTGATTATGTAATTTCTGTAAATACACCGAAGCTCTTGCACTATTGAGCCAACGCATGAATTCGTCCACGGCCAAATCGACATCACCACCGGCCGCTTCAGCCGCTTTGCTGCGTTTGGAGAGGTTGCTGTCGACCACCTGTTGCAGGTCGTCAATGGTGTAAAGGTAAACATTTTTGAGCGAGGCGGTTTCGGGATCAATATCCCTGGGTACAGCGATATCCACCAGGAACATGGGTCGGTTGCGGCGTTGTTTTAATGCAGATTTCACCGATGCAGCGCTGATAACCGGCTGTTGACTTGCGGTTGAAGAGATCAGAATGTCGGCCTTGTGCATCATGCCGGGCAGGTCGGACAGCGCAACAGCGTGTGCACCAAACTGATCGGCCAGCGCAGCGGCCCTTTCAATGCTGCGGTTGGCAATAATGAGGCTGGAAACACCCCTGTCGTGTAAATGACGACCGCACAATTCAACCATTTCACCTGCACCCACCAGCACAACAGTCTTACTGCTCAGGTCACCAAATATCTGCTTTGCGAGCAGTACGGTCGTATAGGCTACCGATACCGGGTGTTCGCCGATTCCGGTCTTGCTTCGCACCCGTTTGCCGGTGGCGAATGCGTGCTGGAACAGGCGGTCCATGACTTTACCAACGCCACCGGCTTCGTGGGCCAGTTGCCATGATTCCTTCAATTGACCGAGAATCTGAGATTCACCCAGTACCAGCGACTCCAGCCCACCAGCCACGCGGAACAGATGTCGTACCGATTGCTCACGCTCACGTATGTAGCAGTGCTCGGCGATTTCAGCCGAGGTCAGCTTGCCGGTCTCTTGCAACCACTGGCGAACCTTTTCAGCGCTGCTCCTTGGGCCAATGCTGTAAATTTCGGTGCGATTACAGGTACTGACAATAACCGCTTCTTCGACATCACTTTGCGAGCACAGCTGTTTTACCATTTCCACATTATCCACACGCGCAATCGCGATCTTCTCGCGAATTTCGAGCGGTGCAGTATGATGGCTGATTCCAGTAGTGAGCAGGGGCATGGGTATTGATTAGAGCCTGTTAAGACTTACGCAGGCCGCTTTCACGGCAATATCAAGTCTGGTTTGTTCACCGCTGTAACAAATTAACAATAAATGACCGTTAATTGAATACGGGGATTGGTTCACTGGCTGCAAGCAGTTATCCTTCAACTTATGAATTTTGACTATTGTTTCATGAAACGGGTGTCGTGCGCGTTCATTTTTGTCCTGTTTATGGTCTCGGCGTGTTCGTCGGTGCCTCCGGCAGGGTCCTCCCAGGCTGCTGAGACCCCGTCCGGGCCGGATGGAGACGGGCAGCGTGAGCCCGTTGCAGAAGAACTTGATGTCGGCGATCTTTCGCCTACTGATTCCGATGTTATGTACCACGTAATGGCAGCCGAAATGCTGGGTGCGGAAGGTGACCTTGCCGGTGCTTCAGCGGAGTATCTTGAGGCAGCGTTGCTATCAGAGGATCCGGAGATCGCACAACGCGCTGCCAAGGTCGCGGTCTCTGCCGGTGAATGGCAGATGGTTGCACTGGCTTCCGATCGCTGGGCGATGCTTGAACCTGATAGCCTGGAAGCACACGAACTGGCTGCCGGCAGTCGCCTGAGAGAAGGTGATTACGCCGGTGCAGAGTACCAGCTTGCGCGGATTCTGGAGTTGACAGAATCAGACCGGAAAACCGGCTGGGGTATTGTGACTGCACTGCTGGCACCCGCTAATGACAAGGTCAGGGCTAACAAGGTATTTAATAACCTGCTGGTAGATTTCGAAGCATCATCGGACGCAGATGCCCTGTATGCCCGCAGTCAGTTCGCAGCACGGGCGGGTTCGCTGGATAAGGCAACAGAACTGATAGACGAGGCGGTCAATCAGGAACCGGGCAGGGCGGATTTGCTTGCCTGGGCCGGTCGCCTGGCCATTACCCAACAGAATACGGAGTTGGCTTTGCAGCGTTACGGCCAGGCCTGGCAAGCGGCACCCGGAGACCCGGCGATCGCAATGGCTTATGCTGAATTGCTGAAGCGCGAAAAGGATCCGGTGGCCGCGCAGGCGGTACTGGCGGAATTACCGGACTCACCGGAAATGAGGTTCGCACGGGTCATGTTTGCATTGGAAGTTGATGACAGGCAAAGCGCTGAAGATTTGTACGGGGGGTTTTCAGAGAAAGAGTATGAGAATAAGTCCAATGCAGCATTCCAGGCAGCGCAAAGCGCCGAACTGCTGGACCGTACCCGGGAGGCTGTGGACTGGTATAAGCAAGTCACTGGCGACCGTTCCCTGAGAGCCATTATGCGGCAGGCCTTTTTACTCGCGGAGCTTGGCGATATCGAAGATGCCCGCAGTTTGCTGGGGCAACTCAGAATACAGTCAGACAGCAAGGTACAATCGCAAAGTTACCAGGCGGAAGTCCAGATTTTGCAGGATGCCGGGCAGAATCGTGAAGCCATGCTGGTTTTAGGCGAGGCACTGGATACTCTTTCCGAAGATGTCGCCTTGAGATATATGCGTGGATTGCTGGCCGTGAGCATGGGGCAGCTGGAACTGGCAGAGGGTGATTTTCGCCATATCATTGCTGCAGAGCCGGAAAATGCCGCAGCCCTTAATGCCCTGGGATATACATTGGCTGATCTGACAGATCGCTACGTTGAGGCCGAACGCCTGATTCTGCAGGCCTATGAATTACAGCCGAATGATTCGTCAATTATTGATTCGATGGGATGGATTGCCTACCGCCTTGGGCGGTTACAGCAGGCCGAGTTATATTTACGCCAGGCCTGGCGAACAACCCAGGCTGCCGAGATCGCGGCCCACCTTGGTGAAGTCCTGTGGGTTAGCGGACAAAAAGAGCGGGCGCGGAGGCTCTGGCATTCAGGTATGAAGCTGGATGATACAAATGAAGTCCTGATCAGTACCCTGCAACGGTTTGGCGAATTACCTTGAAGCAATGGCTATGGCTGTTATTTACATTCACGCTGATGAGTGCCTGCACAACTGTTCCGGTCACGACGCCTGCAGTTGATCTCCAGACCGCGTATGAGGAACGTGCCGGGGTGATCGAGGCGGTTTCCGACTGGAGCCTGGTGGGGCGAATTTCACTGGATGACGGTGAAGAGGGCGGCAGCGGCAGGTTGCAATGGGTTGTCAAACCTGATCACAGCATGATGGATTTTCATGGTGCCATGGGTCGCGGTGCCTGGCATCTGGAAATCGAACCCGGGGGAGCGGTGTTGAGATTGGCCGATGGTAACCAGTATGCAGCTGATGGCGTAGATGCGTTGGTGGAGCAGCAGATTGGCTGGCCCATTCCGGTAGAAGCACTGCAATGGTGGGTCAGGGGTCTTGCAGCACCCGGAGCCATCAACTCACAGCAATGGGATGAGGCAGGATTACTGATCAGGCTTGAACAGTTTGGTTGGCAGATTGATTTTAATCGATACACTTCCGGTTCCGGTGTGGAGCTACCTGTCAGACTGGATGCACGACAGAATGACTACCGTGTGAAACTGGCCATCAGTCGCTGGCACTTGCCGGGTAATGAAACAGCTACAGAATAATAATATGCCAAACAGTATGACTGGCAATATGACCAGCAATATGACTGGCAGGTGGCCGGCTCCGGCCAAGTTAAACCTGTTCCTGCATGTGCTGGGCCGGCGGTCGGACGGTTATCATGAGTTGCAAACCCTGTTTCAAATACTGGATTGGGGCGATGAGCTGACCATCACTATCAATGACAGTGGCAGGATCACCCGCAGTTACCAGGGTGACTTGAAGGGTGTTGTTATCCCTGAATCGGACGATATATGTATTCGTGCGGCACATCTCTTACAGAAACTTTGTGGGGTGAGCAAAGGCGCTCATATTGGTCTCGTCAAAAATATCCCGGTTGGAGCCGGCCTCGGTGGTGGTAGTTCCGATGCAGCCACCGTGCTGGTCGCCCTGAACCAGCTTTGGTCCTGTGGGTTGTCACAGCAGCAACTTGCGGATGCCGGTCTCGAGCTGGGTGCGGATGTGCCGGTTTTTGTAGCCGGGCACAGTGCCTGGGCGCAAGGACGGGGCGAAAGACTGCAAGCGGTAACCCTGGGAGAAAGGCACTACGTTCTCATTTTTCCACCATTTGGTATTTCCACTGCGGAAGTTTTTCAGCACGCCGGGCTGAAACGTGATTCCATGCCGTTGGAGATTGCAGAAACACACATGCGACCCGGCAAAAATGACTGCACGGCAACCGCATCGGAAATGTATCCTGAACTGAAAAGTATCATGCAGGATTTGCAATCCTGGGGGCAGCCGTACATGAGCGGTACAGGTAGTACGATTTTTTTGGCGTTTGATAGCAAAAAGTCTGCAATCAACACGGCACGCAAATTAAAATGCCGATATAATGTCCGCGCTGTCGGTGGAGTCGATCGATCCGCGTTGCTGGACAGGTTGTCTGCAGGGATAGAGTAAAAATAATTGGGACGTCGCCAAGTTGGTTAAGGCACGGGGTTTTGATCCCCGGATGCGCAGGTTCAAATCCTGCCGTCCCAGCCATTTTTAAAGTTCATTTTTTGGGGCAATAAATTCATGGCTCAGGATAACGACAGAGCGGCCAGTCCATCCCTGATGATCTTTGCAGGTAACGCCAACCCCAGGTTGGCGAATGATATCGCGCGGGAACTCGGTGTACCCATGGGTAAAGCTACAATGGGGCGCTTCAGTGATGGCGAGGTAGCGTTTGAGATCATGGAAAACATCCGTGGCAGCGACATTTACCTGATTCAACCCACCTGCGCTCCAGCTGCCGATAATTTTATTGAGCTGCTGGTGATGGTGGATGCGATGAAGCGTGCTTCGGCTTCCCGCGTAACCGCTGTCATTCCCTATTTTGGATACTCCCGCCAGGATCGTCGTCCGCGGTCTGCACGTGTGCCGATTACAGCCAAGGTTGCCGCAAAAATGATTTCCGCCGTGGGCACAGACCGCGTAGTCACCATTGATCTGCATGCCGATCAAATCCAGGGTTTCTTTGATATCCCGGTGGATAACGTTTACGCCTCACCATTAACGCTGGCTGATATCTGGCAGCATCAGGGCAGCCAGGACCTGGTCGTTGTATCGCCGGATGTCGGTGGCGTAGTACGGGCCCGGGCGATCGCCAAGCGGCTTGATGCCGATCTGGCCATTATCGATAAACGTCGTCCGCGTGCCAATGTCTCCAAGGTCATGAATATCATCGGTGAAGTTGATGGCAAAAGCTGTGTGATGGTAGATGACATGGTGGATACTGCCGGCACACTTTGTAAGGCTGCTGGCGCATTGAAAGAGCAGGGTGCCGCGCGTGTCGTAGCCTATTGTGTACACCCGGTTTTGTCCGGCCCGGCCATTGATAATATTACTGCTTCAGATCTGGATGAACTGGTCGTTACCGATACCATTCCACTGAGTGAGCTGGCAAAACAATGCGGTAAAATCCGCCAGTTGAGTGTCGCGCAAATGCTGGCAGAGACCATCAGGCGTATGGCCCAGGGCGAATCCGTAAGCTCCATGTACGTGGATTAAATATCACCCTGTCGCAGGAGGGGTCAGCCCCGCTGGCCGCGATTTTCAAACATTGTTTTAAACCTCCAAATTCGCCAGGCTCACAATTAACGCTTATACTATGAATCTAATTCTGATCATATGGGGAGGTTGTTTGTTACTCTGAAACAACCATATTCAGGATTGTAAATGTAATCAGTCAAAGGAAATTGACGGGAGTTTTGGGGATGGAAAGGGCGTATCGCTATACTGTTTTACTGTGTTTAACGGGTCTGCTGGTATCACCAGCCTGGGGGCAAACAGTCACCCGTGGGCCTTACCTTCAACAACAAACGGATAACAGCATTATCGTGCGATGGCGCACGGATATTGCCACTGATTCCGTGGTCCGGTATGGCACCGATAGTGCGACACTGGGTTTCAGTGCTTCGGGTAGCGTCAATACCACCGAGCACACTGTACTGGTCAATGGCCTTGCCGATGCCACGCAGTATTTTTATTCGGTCGGTGACAACAGCACCACCCTTGCGGGCGATGCCAGCTATCATTTCAGCACTTCACCCGTACCCGGTACTGCCGCCAATACACGTGTTTGGGTGATCGGTGATTCGGGCACCGCCAACAGCGATGCACAAGCGGTCAGGGATGCCTATAAGACTTGGTCGGCTTCCCAGGCGGGAAACTTCATGCTGATGCTGGGTGACAACGCCTATTCCGACGGCACCGATGCCGAGTATCAGAATGCAGTATTTGATACTTACCCTGAACTACTCCGGCAGTTGCCTGTTTGGTCAACACTGGGTAACCATGATGGACACAGCGCTGATTCAGCGACACAGAGCGGTCCTTATTACGACATATTTAATTTCCCGACGGCAGCTGAGGCGGGTGGCCTTGCGTCGGGC
>Ga0164313_10005423_pt1 | contig 11286 bp, 8 predicted proteins | sample GuaBasSedimGuay4_FD_113735 | JGI IMG/M metagenome (GOLD analysis project Ga0164313, IMG submission 113735) | Subseafloor sediment microbial communities from Guaymas Basin, Gulf of California, Mexico - Guay4, Core 4569-4, 0-3 cm | ecosystem: Environmental > Aquatic > Marine > Hydrothermal vents >...
CATCTTCTCGTACCGGAACATCGGTCCCATGTAGGACAGGCGCATCGGCTGGGGGCGCTGGCCGAGACCGTTCTCGATAAAGGCCCTGGCGACCCCAGCGGTTCCCTCAGGCCTCAGGGTCAAGGACCGTCCCTTGCGGTCGGCAAAGGTGTACATCTCCTTGGAGACGATGTCCGTTCCTTCGCCGACGGTGCGCACGAACAGCTCGGTCGGCTCCATCACCGGAAGACGAATTTCGTCGTATCCGAAGCCTTCGAATATCCGCCGCGCTTCGGCCTCAACCACCCCCCAAAGACGTGATTCCGGCGGTAGAATATCTCTCGTTCCTTTGACTTTACGAATCATCACCGATCTCCAAACTCATTTTTTCGTCGCCCAGTCCCTCGATAAGGTAACGCTCCTTGTAGCGGAGGTAGTTCATGGCCGTTCCCCGGGCCCTCGCGTACTCCTCATCTGTCAGCGTCCTTTTAACGACGGCCGGCACTCCGACGACCAACGATCTCGGAGGCGCCTTGAATCCTTCCCGGACGACTGCGCCCGCTGCCACCAGCGAGCCCTCCCCAATGACGGCGTCATTGAGAATCTTGGCACCCATACCGATCAACGACCCCGACCCGATAGTACAGCCGTGCAGAATCGCGCCATGCCCTACGCTGACCTCATCCTCCAACAGGGTCGCACACTGTTGGTTCTCCACATGAACGATCACGCCATCCTGAAGGTTGGAACGAGCCCCAACCCGAATCCAGTGAATGTCCGCCCTCAGGATCACGTTAAACCAGATGGACACATCATCGCCCAGAAACACCTCACCCAACACCACCGCGCCCGGCGCAAGGAATACGCGAGCCCCTATCTCCGGAACCTTGTTTTCGAACGAAATAACAGACATTCCATAGCCCTTCACCGAGCGCCGGAAACTATCACAAGGTCGACCGACCGGCAAGACAGCCAAGTGCCTCTTTTTAATGAACCTGTGGAATCTCCGACTCCGGGACACTTTCAAAAGCCCTTGCATCTCAACAAGATAGCTCTAAATACCTTAGATTCAATAGGTTAAAAAATGGTCGAAAATACGGTCTTTTTCCGAAAGGTGTTGTTTTTTCAGCGTCTTAGCGACTTTTCCACAGAGTTTTCCGCAGAGTTTTCCACAGCAGGGATGGCGTTCGAAGCGGCATCTCGGAACCGCCTTTGAAACAAGCATTTACTGGTTTCGATGCAAGGGTGCCGGTGGGAACTCGAACCATGGTCTTTCGAACGACTCGGGGTATCAAAATGCCGGGGGTTAGGGGTTAGGATTTAGGGGTTAGGATTTAGGGATCAGTGACCGGATTGGGGGCCATGGATACAGGTTTCATGTTCGTTATCCGTCGGATTGGCCCCATATCTCGGCCCCTTGGCGGAGGATTCGGGCCTTGGCGCCCGTTAAATCAACAAGGGTCGACGGCCGCCCACCCGCAACCGGCCCGCCGTCGAGGACCAGGTCGGGATCGCCGACCAACGAATGCAATGCGGCGGCGACGTCGATTGCCGGTGGGTCTCCATGCCGATTGGCCGAGGTTCCCGTCAGGGGACCGATCTCGCTCAATAATTGCCTCAGTAGGCCATGGGCCGGAATGCGAACAGCCACAGTATCGGCCACTGAAAGGGGCAGGGATTGACGAAGGGGCAACACCGCCGTGATCGGCCCCGGCCATCGGCTTCCGAGGCGACGGCGCCAGATCTCGGGCACCACCGTCAGTCGATCCACCTGTGCCCAATCTGCGGCCAGTACCGGCAGTGGCATGTCCCTGGGGCGATCCTTGAGGTCCAACACCTTGTGTACGGCCACTTCGGACCACGGGTCACACCCGAGACCATAGAACGTTTCAGTTGGCAGGAGTACAACACCGGAATCAGCAAGGCATCGTTGAACTTGGTGCACCGCCGCCGCAAGATCATCCTTCTGGTGAAAGGGAAGCACGATCATCAGGCCAAGAATCCAACATGAAAAAAACGCAAAGACGCGTTAACTTCTTCTTCGACAACGATCAACCGATGAGACCGTTCAATCATTGTCTGATCCGATCAGCTCAACCGCGTGGGACCTGGTGGCTTCGGTCACTGCCTCCCCGGCCACCATTCGGGCGACCTCCTGGGTCCGCGACTCACCCTCGACTATCGTGACCGAGGTTGTCGTTCGACCTCCGTTGACCGTCTTTTCCACCCTGAAGTGAGCCCGGGCTCTGCCCGCTACCTGTGCAAGGTGAGTGACCACCAAGACCTGGTCGTGGCCCGCCAGATCATCGAGAAGGCCGGCCAAGGCAGAGGCCGTGGCCCCACCCAGTCCGCTGTCGATCTCGTCGAACAACAGGGTCAGGCCCTGGGAAGGACCCCGCTGCCTCAGCACAGTCCGGACGGCCAGATGCAGCCGTGAAAGCTCACCGCCTGAGGCAACCTTGGCCAGTGGCCGCAGGTCTTCCCCCTCGTTGGCTGCCAGCAACAGCTCTACTTCTTCGACGCCGTCAGGGCCAAAGGCGACTGGTCGGCCATCCCGGATCAGCGGGCTTGTCCCATCGGGCCGGAGCATCCACCGAAAGTCCAGCCTCGTACCCGCCATGTCCAAACGTTTCAGAATCCGACTGATCTCGTGGGCCATCAGCTTGGAAGCTTCCAGCCGTTCCTCGTGAAGACGGCGCGCCGCCGCATCAAAGACCCCGAGTGCCGCGGCGGTGTCTCTCCTGGACTTTTCCAGCAGATCCTCCACCTTTTCAAGTTCTTTCCGTTCCTCCCTCAGGCTCTTGCAGTGATCCAGAACCTCTTCCAGAGTCCCTCCATACTTGAGCATGATTTGTTCCAGGGCGTGAAGACGGCTCTCAACCTCTTCCAATTCAGCTGGATCGTCTCGAAGATCTCCACCAATGGCCCGAACCTCTCGAAGGGCTTCTTCGCTGACCACCCTGGCTTCGGTGACAAGACGCAAGACCTCGCCGACATCGACGCCACACTCCGCCATTTCGGCGACTGCACGTTCCGACCGGGCCAACTCCTCGACGACAGCGCCCTCCCGGTCTCCCAGGCCATCGACAACACCGGAGGTCAGGGCCTGGAGCCTCGCGGCATGCCGAAGCCGCAGCCGTTTGGCACGCAGCGCGTCATCTTCTCCCGGCGTCAGCGCCAGGGCGCCGATCTCTGCCTCTTGAAAAGCGATAACATCCAGGCGGTCGCGGCGGCGGTCCCGAGCAGTTTCCAGCCGCCGGACCTCACCCGAAAGTTCCACCCATCCTTGCCAGGCTTCACGCACCTCGGTGACCTCGACTCCGAGGTCTCCGAAGGAATCAACCAATCGCCGCTGTGCATCCTGCTCTGCCAGACCGTAATGTTCATGCTGGCCGTGGATCGCCAACAGATGAGAGGCCACTCGCTGGAGTCCACCAACCGTGACCGGCGTGTCGTTGACCCAACACCGGCTTCTGCCCACAGCCGAAACTTCCCGCCTGATGATGATCTCCTCGGTGGTCGGGACTCCCAGGTCGTCGAAGACTACGCCGAGCCCATCTGACGACGGTGCAACGAACCACGCCTCAACGACCAGCTTCTCATCCCCCGTGCGAATCAGCTCAGCGCTGGCTCGGCCTCCGGCAATCAACTCAAGGCTTTCGACAAGAAGGCTCTTGCCGGCGCCGGTCTCCCCGGTCAGGGCCGAGAATCCCTGACCAAAGGTCACCGCAACATCTTCGATGATGCCGAGACTTCGGACCTGCAGTCGTTCCAACACGATTGGATCTTAACCCGAATCTGACCGATGATCTGCTGCAGCATGAAAATCGTTGAAAAGGTCGGAGTTTCCTCCCTGCGGTATCATCGAGTATGGAGAACCGATGACTGCCCAAATATCGCCCGTAATTCGTGCCATGGATGAGGCCACAACCCTTGAGGTCGAACGATCTCGAGGCGCCTCGATTCAGATCCTGCTTGGCCCAGACGACCATGTTCCAAATTTCGCCACACGGCGATTCACCCTGATGCCAGGCGGCCGAATCCCCTGCCACAGCCACGATGCCATCGAGCACGAGCAGGTGGTCCTCGAAGGGGAGATGACACTGGGATTGGCCGACACTGTTCAAATCGTCCGCCCCGGAGACTGTATTTTCATTCCCGCAGGAGTCTCCCACTGGTATGAGAATCGCGCCGAAAAGCCCGTCAGGTTCTTGTGCATGGTCCCGTTGACAGACGCCTACCAAACCAGTTGGTTGGAAGAGCTTTGATGGACGGACAAGGGATCAGGGGTTTGGGTTTAGGGGTCAGGGATAAACGACACCTTCAACCACCACAGTTGTTGGGTTGATAGAGTGAGGTTCCTGCGGTTTTCGGGACCACAATGGCTTGGATTAATTCTAATCCCTAATCCCTAAATCCTAATCCCTGGTTCTTTAGCTATTTAGAAGGCACCCACACCGTCTCCCGAAACCTGAACAGCAAAACCGTCCAGCATCCATCGGCTCCCCCCTTGCCCGCTCGGCTCGATCTATACTGGCACCATGCGAATCAATCGCCTGATCTATGCCGTTATCGCGGTTTTTTCCGTTCTGGTCGCAGGCACCTCGCTGATCCGCACGGTTCAGAGTTTCTACCAGGTTGACTTCCGCATCACCTGGGTTGAATCCGGCCTTCGTGTCAATGAGGTGACGCCCCGATCCACCGGAGATCTCGCAGGCTTGATTCAGGGCGACTTGATTACGGCGATTGACGGCATTTCTGTTGCCAGCTATGAAAACCCCTTGTTCAAGCTGGCCTCCGGTTTCGAACACGTATTGACCGTTCAGGGGCGTAAAGGCCAGGTAAAGAGCCCGATCTATCGGCCACCGCCGCCTCGTATCGAGGACGTCTATCTTGCCCGATCGGTCGTCGGCGCTTTCGGGCTGATCTGTGCCACGATCGCGGCCTTCACAACTCGGCGGCGTGAGACTCTGACCTTTCTCCTGCTGGCTTCTGCCTCTTTTCTCGTCGGCGCCATTCCCCACCGAACGGCGGCCTCCGCCATCGGTCTGGCTGTGTTGCACCGATCCGCCGGGGCGGCCATGCCTTTTCTCCTGGTCAGGTTTTTCGCCATCTTTCCCAATCAACGCCGACGAATGCCCCTCTGGGATGCCCTCACCATCGTGGCCGTGGTCGGTGCCGGCCTGACACCTCTGATACCCGACCTCCAGGCTTGGTGGCCGGCTGTGCTCAGTGGTCTCAGGGTTCTTTTTTCGAGTTCAATCGTATTTGGAATTGTCGTACAGGTCCGTCGTTGGTGGACAGCCCAAGATCAGGAGCGAGACCGGCGTCAGATTGAATGGGTCGGGCTGGGCCTGTTCGTTGGCTTGGTTCCCGTGGTGTCTCTGGTATTCGTGCCCGATTCTCTTGGAATCGCCTTTGAGCCGTTCTCGTGGCTGGCCGTCCTGCCTCTCGCCGCCATCCCCTTGGCCTTTCTGGCGGCATTGACTGAATACAGGCTTTGGGATCTTGAGCCGATTTCCCGAGACCTGGTCTCCGCAACCCTTGTCGTTTCCAGTGGGGGGTTTTTATTTTCCTTGACCAATTATGTCCTACAAACCTATGCCTCCGGACTCGGGAATATCCGAAATCTCCTGGCTTTCGCCACCGGCATTGCTTTGGTCCTTCTGCTCGAACCGGTCCGGCAAAGAGTTGAACCATTCCTGGACCAATGGCTGCATCACGGGAGGCCAACGCCTCGCTGGTTGCTGACCCACTCGACACGGGACCTGGCGACGGCGGAGGACCCTCGGGTTCTTCTGACGAAGTTGGGTGAAATCCTGGTCAACGGCCTGGATGTGGACCCGGTCGCAACCTATCTCAGGTCCGACCCCGGTGGTTTTCGTCGGGTCTACCCACAAGAGGATGACCATCAACCCCAACGTCTGACGGTGCAGATCGAGGATCAGATCTTCCCTCACGCCGAAGAACAGAGCTTGGCGGCTCAGGGATTCACTCGGAGGATTCCCCTGGAACGCGGCGACACGACACACGGTGTTCTATATCTCGGCCTTCGCCGAGGGCTTGCCCCTTTGGGATCAGAAGCGGAAAGTGCGGTGTCGTCATTTGCCGCCCAGGCGGCTCTCGGCCTCGAAAACGCCCGGCGACTGGACGAACTCAGGCGCCAGGCCGAGGAATACCGAATTCTCCACGCCAACACCCAACGGATCATCGAATCATCTGCAGCCGGAATTCTGGTCTGTGACGCCGGAGGGCGGATCCTGTCGGCCAACAGCGGCGCTGCCGAGATCCTCGGTCTCTTGGCTCTCGAAATGGTCGGAAGCCGTCTTGAGGCCTTACTCGAACTCCCCGAAACCTGGAAACCCCAGCTCCCAATTCATGCGGTCAATGCCGAGGCCCAGACATTGACCAGCCCTATCAGATACTTGATTCTTGCGGTGTCGGTCCTGGAGTTGGATTCCGGGAGTTTTAACGGTCGTGTCGTGGTGGCCCAGGATGTTTCGGAGGTGCGAAACCTCCAGGATCGTGTGCGAGAGCAGGAGCGCCTCGCGGGGTTGGGGCGGTTGACTGCCGGGCTAGCCCATGAAATCAACACTCCCCTGACCGGCATCGCCTCCTATGCCCAACTGCTTGGTGATATGACGCCCCCCGAGGATCCCCGCGCGACACTGCTTGAAAAGTTGGTCAACCAGAGTTTTCGGGTTTCAAGAATTGTCGCCAACCTCCGTGAGTTGTTTCGAGGCGGCGGTGGAGAACGAACTCCTCTGGATCTCGTCGAGACGGTTTCCAAAGCTGCCCGTGAGGCCATCAGGTCCATCGAGGCAGAGGACATCGTATCGATCGAAACACCTTCCGAGACCGTGATGGTCTGGGCGTCGCCCGGCGCTATCGATCTTGCCATCGCCAACCTGGTCCGAAATGCCGTTGAGGCTTCCCCAAACAATGGGTCTATCAAAATTCAGGTCTCCGAAGACGCCGAGGGCGCTTTGGTCACAATAGACGACACGGGGCCCGGGGTTCCCCTCCATCTCAGAGATCAGATTTTCCAGGCGTTCTTCACGACCAAGACCGATCGGGGCGGCACCGGTCTGGGGCTCGCAATAACACGTGATATGATCACTCAAATCGGTGGTGAAGTGTGGCTCGAAGATCTACCCCAAGGGGGTACGCGCGCCGCCATAAGGTTGCAAATTGCAGACAGCATCTAGCATCCTCGTAATCGACGACGAGCCCGTCCTCCAAGACGTGCTAGGGACCGTCCTGGGCAATGCCGGGTTCGAGGTCCACTCTGCGATGTCCGCTGCCCAGGGCTTGAAGGTCTTGGCCGAGGAAGAAATCGATGTCGTCCTCCTTGATCTGATGCTGCCCGACCGGAACGGCCTGGACCTTTTGCCGGATATCACCGCCCTGGTGCCCGAACTTCCGGTCATCGTCATTACCGCCCATTCTTCAGTCGAATCAGCCATTCAGGCGATGCGCGAGGGCGCCTATCACTACGTGCCGAAACCCTTCAAAAACGAGGTGGTTCTCCATCTCGTTCGGCGCGCCGCTGAACGCAGGCAACTCGAGCGTGAGAACCGGCTGCTCCGGAGCCGACTGGACGGAGTCGGGGAAATCGTTGGAACCAGCCGTCGGATGGAGGAGGTCTTCGAGCTGATCCGGCGGGCGGCGCCCGCGCGGTCCAACATTCTGGTCACCGGTGAGAGTGGGACCGGCAAGGAACTGGCGGCCCGTGCCATTCATCGACTCAGCCCCCGGCGGGAAGGGCCGTTCGTCCCGGTTCACACCGCAGCTATTCCCCACGACCTTCTGGAGTCGACTCTCTTCGGTCACGTCAGGGGTGCCTTCACCGGCGCCATCGCATCCCGCAAGGGCCTTTTCGAGGCCGCACATGAAGGCACTCTGTTCCTCGACGAGGTCGGCACGGTGACCCCTGAGACACAGACCAAGCTGCTTCGGGTCATTCAAGAACGGGAAATCCGGCGGGTCGGTGGCGTTGAGTCCTTTCCCGTCGACGTTCGAATCGTCGCCGCAACCAACATCGATCTCTTGGAGGCGGTGCACGAGGGACGGTTCCGGGAGGACCTTTACTATCGACTCAACGTTATTTCGATCGAAATGCCGCCCCTGAGGGAACGCCCGGAGGACATCCCGACCCTGGCGACCCATTTTCTTCATATCTATGCGGAGGAGAACCAGAGACAAGTCTCCGAGTTCACCCCGGAGACGATGGATTTGTTAACCGACTACGCCTGGCCCGGCAACGTCAGAGAGCTCGAAAACGCGGTTGAGCGGGCCGTCGTCCTGAGCCAGGGCAATCAAATCGGTCCGGAAACCTTGCCCAGGCCGGTGCGCTCCGAAGCCGACCAGCCGAGAATTGTCGATTCTCTCCCCTCCGGAGGTTTGGATTTCCGTAAAGCCGTCGCCGATTTTCAGGTGCACTTGATCCGCCGGGCCCTCGAGAGAAGCGGTGGCGTGCAACGCAAAGCGGCACGCCTATTGAACCTTCGTCCCACGACCTTCAACGAGATGGTCCACCGTCTCGGAATTGACGACCGGCGCCAGTCTTGAAATGCCTTGGTGTAGACCCCGGCGGGCGGCGTTTCGGCCTGGCTCTGGGCGATGATCGCACTGGTCTGGTCATGCCTGTGGGCATCCACCCCTATCAGGGCGTCGATACAACTGCCGCCCACCTACGTTTCGAGGCAGAACAACGGGATGCCGAAACAATCGTTTTGGGTCTTCCGACATCCCAAGATGGAGAAGAGACTCCGGCATGCCGACGAACCCGCGCCTTGGCGGACGCCCTGGTCGACCTCGGTTGTCGGGTGGCCCTTCAGCCGGAGTTCTTGTCGACCCATGCGGCCAGGGAACGAGCCAGGGACCTTGGGCGAAAACGAAGTGCCCCGGTCGACGACCTCGCTGCCCAGGTCATTCTGGAGGACTTTCTCGCGAGTCTGCCCACGATGGCCACTGCCGATCCATGACCGCTTCGTCAGCCTTCCGCTGGGCCGCGGTTTTTCTCCTTGCCGTCCTTCTGGTCACCGGGGGCACGGCCCTCTGGTGGCGCCATACTCTGTGGACATCGACCGACAATCCGAATTTGACTCTCGAAGTTCAAACAGGCGCCGCCTCGATGGCCATCCTTCATCAACTGGCCCAGGCCGGAGTGATGCCGTCGGTTTTCGCCGGCCGCCTCTACCTCGAAGGTCCCGCAAGAGGCCGTGAGATGCAATGGGGAACCTACGTCATTCCCGCCCGGAGTCGACCGGTCGACATCCTCGAAATGCTACTCCAGGGTCGCGTCAAACCTCTCACCGTCACGGTGGTTGAGGGCACGAGCAGTTCTGATATCCAAGGAATCCTCGATGCGGCCGGCGTGTTGGATACCGATCTCTGGCCTTCGGTGATCGCTGACTCAACCATGATCATCGATCTTGCCCCTGGCGCTTCATCACTTGAGGGTTTTCTCTTCCCCGATACCTACACATTCTCTACCGGCGTCAATGCCCTCACCGTCGCCCGGGTCATGGTCGATCGATTCCGAATGGTCTGGGCTGAGGAAAACACTGCCGGCCGTCAACCCCAGATGACCTCGCTGGACCTCGTCACCTTGGCCTCACTGGTTGAGGCCGAGACGGCTGTTCCCCGAGAGCGGGGGCGGGTGGCCGGTGTTTTCGTCAACCGCCTCGACAAAGGCATGCTCCTCCAGTGCGACCCAACGGTTGTCTTCGCCCTGCAACGTCGGGGCGAGTGGACCGGCCGCCTCTTGAGAGTTCACTGGAATGTCGACGACCCCTACAACACCTATCGGTATCCCGGCTTACCGCCGGCCCCTATCAACAACCCAGGACGTGCAGCCTTGAGGGCGGCATTGAATCCTGAAAAGCACAGTCTCCTGTACTTCGTTGCCGATGATTCTGGAGGGCATACATTCTCCTCCACCCTCAAGCAACACAACCTTGCCGTTGCCAAACGCAGGCGCTCCCGTCATTGACCTTCCCCTGGTGCCGGTGGTAGCTTGACAGCGGTCATCGAATGATGGCCGGGGAGGCAAGGATCATGGGTGAGGTTTATCGTACCTTCGGACAGTTTATTCTCTTTAAAGAAACCCTGAAAGACGAGTTGGGGCATTTATACCGTGCCGGGGAATTCGACGCCACGGGAATCAAACGGACAGTCTGGCTCCGTCTGTTCGACGGCAAGAGTGTATCCTCCAGCGAGGTCATCAGCTCGTTCGAAAAGGGACAGCAGGTTACCAAGCTTCTTCAGGCAGCAAACGTCGCCTCCGGCGTGAGTTACCACACAGAAGACGGTGTGCCGGGCATGGCCTTCGACCACAGTGCGAGCCAACCCCTCACCCGCCTGTTTGAGATGGTCAAGGAGGAGGGCTTCCCGGTACCGGTCGACAATGCCCTGTTGATCATGGAAAAGTTGGCCCTCGGCCTATCCTCTGCCCTAGTCTTGGAAAGTGATGGCCAGGCCTTGGCACACGGTTTTCTGCATCCCGGGATGGTTGTGATCACCAATGACGGTGAAGGCATCATCTCCGGCTTCGGCGTTGCGGAGAGCCTGCTCGGACTTCTGGATCAAGAAGATCTGGCCGAGAACATCAAGCCGTACCTTGCGCCGGAAGTCATCGTCTCCCGCGCGGGTGGAAAAATGGGAGACGTCTATTCCCTGGGCGCCATCTTGTTCCAGCTCCTCACCAGCAAGCCCTTGCCGTCCGACCCAGAGGCTCGGATGGCTGCGATCGACAAGGCCGAAATGGCCTATGACGAGGAACCCATCCCCGATGACATCAAGGCTCTTTTGACCCGGTCGCTGGCCCCCCGGCCCGAGGACCGGTTCAGCTCTGCTGCCGATTTCAAGAAACAGTTGGACAAGTTGCTCTACGGCGGCAACTACAGTCCAACCACCTTCAACCTCGCATTGTTTATGGACCGTCTATTCCGGGCCGACATTGAGCGCGACGAGTTGGACCTCGGTGTCGAGGCCAAGGTCGATGTACAACCCTACCTTCAGCCGGAACAAGAAGAAGAAGATGTCGAGGTCGTCAGCGCACCAGAACCGGCCAAAAGCAAGGCCCTCTACATAGGCCTGGCTGCGGCACTGATCGTCATTGTGGCTCTCATCGGCTTCATGATGAGTCGCGGTTCCCAGCCTACCGAACCGGTATTGACGGCGGAACAAGTTGCTACGCAAAGGGCCGCCCAGGAGCAGAGAATCCGAGAATTGGCCTCCCGGTTGGTCGATGAAAAAATGCAGGAGCAGGAAGCCAAGATCCGGCTTGAACTGGAAGAGAGC
>Ga0164313_10005424_pt1 | contig 11286 bp, 8 predicted proteins | sample GuaBasSedimGuay4_FD_113735 | JGI IMG/M metagenome (GOLD analysis project Ga0164313, IMG submission 113735) | Subseafloor sediment microbial communities from Guaymas Basin, Gulf of California, Mexico - Guay4, Core 4569-4, 0-3 cm | ecosystem: Environmental > Aquatic > Marine > Hydrothermal vents >...
ACCGGCTCACCGTGACGCAACAGGTCGATCACCGTTTCAGCACAGTCGGCTTTCATGCAACTCAGGACGTACCGGCGTTCAGCTGCTGGCGTAACTGTGCCCAGTCAAAGGCTGGCCCCGGATCCGTCTTGCGCTGTGGTGCAATATCGCAATGCCCGGCAACATGGTCAGCCGATAATTCCGGAAAATTCCCGACCAGGCAGCGAACTACCTCGGCAAGACGCTGGTATTGCACAGCGGCATAGGCTTCATCATCCTGCCCTTCCAGCTCGATACCGATAGAGAAATCATTACAGGCCTCGCGACCGTCATAACTGGATTCCCCCGCATGCCAGGCGCGTTTGAGAAACGGCACATACTGGACCACCTCACCGTCACGCCGGATCAGCAAGTGACTGGAAACTTGCAGGTGGGCTATTTCGGCAAAATACGGGTGTGCAGCAGCTTCCAGTGCATTGGTGAAGAAGCGGTCAATCTCCGGGCCACCGTATTCCCCGGGTGGCAGGCTGATACCGTGGATGACAATCAGTGATATTTCGCAGCCTGCGGGGCGTTCATCACAGTTCGGGGATGCCACCTGGCGGGCATCGAGCAACCGGTTTCCGGAGGGATCAAGTTTCACGCGATCATCACTCTGCTGCTAACATGATCCTGCAATCATACGCATTAATCAGCACCAGTAAACGGCCAAGCTTGTTGTTTTTCCTGAAATTACCTGTATTTATATGGTGAGAGCAGCTTTCATAATCAACCCTCCCCAATACCCGCGCCAATCGGCTAGAATAGCCACCACAAAATCTGACCGATGTAATGGAGTTGTAGTGAAAAATCTATTTTTTCTGATTTCCTGTGTACTGATCCTGTCCGGCAACGCCATGGCGGAGACCCGCTACGTCAGCGATACCCTTGAAATAACCATGCGCAGTGGCAAGGGCACCAGCTTCGGAATTACCCGCATGCTGCGCAGCGGCACGCCGGTCAAGGTGCTGGCTACTGACAAGAAAACCGGCTACACGCAAGTGCGCACCAACAGCGGCAAGGAAGGCTGGGTGCTGTCGCGTTTCCTGATGAAGGGACAGGCGGCACGTGACCGGCTGTCGACTGCCGAAAAGAACCTGGCCGAACTGGAACTGGAAAACCGCAAGCTGACGACAACAATGACCAGCCTGAAAGAAGAAAAAGGCACCCTTGAGTCGAGTCTCTCGACGCTGGAAGGCGAAAGTCGCGGTGTCAGTCAGGAACTGGCCGAAATCAGGCGCACAGCATCCAGTGCACTGGCGATTGATTCCGAGAACAAGGACCTGAAGGGCCGGATGGTGTCACTGGAACGTCAACTGCAAACCGTACAGCAGGAAAATGAAACCCTGAAAGACCGTACCGCACGCGACTGGTTTATGGTCGGCGCTGCCGTGGTATTACTGGGCATTATTGTTGGCCTGATTATTCCGAAAATCCGTTTCCGGAAAAAATCCAGCTGGGATACTTTCTGAGCCGCCGCTACTCGTCCGTCACGCAACCCTCGGAGGCATCCCTGACACAGCGAATGTATTTGAACAGGGTGCCACGCTCTGCCTTGTAGGCCGGCATCGTCCACGCCTTGCGACGCTGTTCCATCTCGGCATCATCAACATCGACCAACAGTGTCTTGCTGTTTGCATCAATGGCAATCACGTCACCATCACGGATCAACGCCAGCGGACCACCTTCCTGCGCCTCCGGCACAATATGCCCGATAATAAAACCGTGTGAGCCACCCGAAAAACGCCCGTCTGTCAGTAGCGCAACGTCCTTGCCCAGCCCGGCACCCATGATGGCTGAGGTCGGCGTCAACATCTCCGGCATACCCGGACCACCCTTCGGACCCTCGTAGCGAATCACCACTACGTCACCCTTGTTGATATGATTTTCTTCCAGTGCCTGCAGCATATCCTCCTCGGAATCGAACACCCTGGCTGGTCCGGTGAACTGCAGACCCTCCTTGCCGGTAATCTTGGCAACCGAGCCACCCGGCGCCAGGTTGCCCTTCAGGATCTGTATATGTCCGGTTTCCTTGATGGGGTCAGACAGCGCATGAAACACATCCTGGCCCTGCTGCAGGCCGGGCAGGTCCTGCAGGTTTTCGGCGATCGTCTTGCCAGTCACGCTCAGGCAACCACCATCAATCAAACCCTGCTCCAGCAGGTATTTCATCACCGCCGGGGTACCACCGACATTGTGCAGGTCTTCCATCACGTACTTGCCGCTCGGTTTTAAATCAGCGAGAAAAGGAATGCGATCGCTAACCGACTGAAAATCATCGATCGTCAGCTCAACATCAACAGCCCGCGCCATGGCCAGCAAATGCAATACTGCGTTGGTGGAACCACCCAGCGCCATGATGATGACTATGGCATTTTCAAAGGCCGCGCGCGTCATGATGTCGCGCGGCTTAATGTCTTTCTCCAGCAGATTGCGGATCGCCTTGCCGGCACTCAGGCATTCCGCCAGCTTGCCGGGATCAACCGCCGGTGTTGATGAACTGTAAGGCAACGACATCCCCATCGCCTCGATAGCACAGGCCATGGTATTGGCAGTGTACATACCACCACAGGCACCCGCACCCGGACAGGAATGATTCACAATATTATGCCGGGTGTTTTCATCAATCTTGCCGGCAATGAACTCACCGTAACTCTGAAACGCCGAGACAATATCGAGCGTCTCACCCTTGTAGTGGCCGGGCTTGATGGTGCCACCGTAAATCATCAACGCCGGCCGATTCAACCGGCCCATAGCAATCAGGCAACCGGGCATGTTCTTGTCACAACCCGGCAATGAGATATTGGCGTCATACCACTGCGCACTCATGACGGTTTCAATCGAGTCGGCAATCAGGTCGCGCGATTGCAGCGAGTAGCTCATGCCGTCAGTACCCATGGAGATACCATCGCTGACACCAATGGTATTAAAGCGCATGCCGACCAGGCCAGCGGCCACCACGCCCTCCTTGACCTTTGCAGCCAGGTCATTCAAATGCATGTTGCAGGTATTACCTTCGTACCAGACGCTGGATATGCCTACCTGCGCCTTGTCCATATCTTCAGCTGTGAGACCGGTACCGTGCAGCATTGCCTGGGAGGCACCCTGTGACTTGGGCTGCGTAATACGGGAACTGTAACGGTTCAGCTTCTGACTCATAAATCTTCTCCAAAAAGACAGCTTTTACCCGCCATGGGCAGGCATAGGGCTGGTTATTGTACAGAGGAGCGCCGGAAACAGCCCGTAATCAGTCACTTAAAATTTTGATGAGGCAGATAAAACCACTTGATTTTTATCTTAACTTGATTAGAATATTAGTTCTTTCTAATTTAAGAGTAATCTTATAGATAAGTTGCGCGCCAGAACCCTCATCCGGCTTACGAACAGGCCAACCACCCTGCTCACCGCCACCCTGAACAAAAACTGCGCGTTATCATAACTACCGGACAAGACCATGCAAATCTGCCAATTATTCGATCCAGAAAGTTCTACCTTCAGTTACCTGATATGGGACAGCGTCACCCGGGAAGCAGCACTGATAGATCCGGTGCTCGCACAGGTTACCCGCGATATACAGTTGATCAGGGAAATGGGGCTGACACTCAGATACACACTGGAAACACATGTGCATGCTGATCACGTAACCGGGTCCGGTCTGCTTAGACAGGAACTTAATTCCATCGTTATGGTGCACGAGAACAGCCGGATGAAATGTGCCGACGTACAAATCAAGGGAGGTGACTTTATCCCGCTGGGTGCGAAGAAAATCAATGTTATCGATACACCGGGGCATACTGACAGTGATATCAGCTACCTGGTTCCCGGTGCCGTTTTTACCGGTGATTCGTTACTTATCCGTGGTTGCGGGCGCACCGATTTCCAGTCCGGTGATGCTGCAAAATTATACCAGTCTGTCAGGGAGCAATTATTTACGCTTCCCGGCGATACCCTTGTTTACCCCGGCCATGATTACCGGGGACGCTGCTGCTCTACAATCGCCGAAGAGATGGCACACAATCCGCGTATTGGTTTAGGCAAGAGCCTGGATGAATTTATCCACATCATGGGCAACCTCAAACTGGCACCGCCAAAACTTATTCATGAGGCACTGCCTTCTAACCTGCGCTGCGGCACATCAGGGCAGGAACCAGTCATTACACGACACTAGCCCACAGACCGTTCCGGCTTAATTCTGATAAAAAACCATGTCCGTGTATTCCGCGGCCATTAAATAAATATAAAGTTCCCGCCCCGCACACCGATAGCAACAGGTACGGCCTGATTTGAGGCCGCCATCATTCACTGCTAAAACCGGTCTGCTGATATGAAAACAATTCGAAACCGCCTTATCCTGATGCTGCTGTTTTCGATGTTCTGCATCACCGCCTCCATACAGGCTATTATGCTAGGCCTGCTCTAGCACCTGCCGACACCCCCCTTAGTACCAGCCTGCTGCTGGTGATCTGTACCTGTCCTTCAAGAACACGCCTCTGCCAGCCGATGATCCCCAGTGACAGTGCGACAAGAACCGCTGCTTGCCTGTTTACGGGACCATCTCCACATACAGGTCATAAACCACGACATGAAAAACAATATTCGCTTGCTGGTCACGTTTGGCTTTATGGCAGTCATGGCCCTGATGTGTGCCCTTGCCACAATTTCGCTGCTGCAATTGCAGTCGATCAACACCAGCATGGGAAAACTGGTTGAAGTCACCAACATGAAGACTGCAGCTGCGAATGATATGCGCGATGCCATCCGCCTGCGCGCCGACAGTCTCAAGATCATGCGTCTGACAGGTGACCTGTTTGAACGCGACGAAGAACATCAACGCTTCATCAGCCACGCCGGAAAATACAGAATTGCCAGAGAAAAACTGGTCAGTCTTGGCATGGATAAAAGAGAAGCGGCAATCAATAATCAGCTGCAGCAGTTAACCAATGCATCGCAACCCTACAATGACAATGCCTCTGAATTATTAATGAGTGAGGCACCGGAAGAGGAAATCAGCCTCGTTATGGCGCAGGCATTCAAACTACAGGCACTGATTTTTGAAAAACTTGAAGCACTGGTAACACTCGAACAGAAAAAAACACAGGAAGCACTCGTCGCAAGCAGAAGACACTACAACGGTACCAAACAATTGCTGTTTGCGTTAACCGGGATCGCGCTGCTGTTTTCCCTGCTGGTTGCCAGAACCGTCATCAACCACGTATCGGCCAAGAACCGGCAGCTTGCCTACCAGGCATCACATGACTCACTCACCGGGCTTATCAACCGCCATGAATTTGAATGCCGGGTAGAGCGCGCCATCCGAAATGCGAAGGCACAAGCCGCAACCCACACACTACTGTATCTCGATCTCGACCAGTTCAAGATTGTCAACGACACATGCGGGCACGCGGCTGGGGATGAGTTATTACAGCAACTTTCACAATTACTGCTGGGTGCAGTAAGACACAGGGACACCCTGGGCCGGCTTGGTGGTGACGAATTCGGCATGCTGTTTGAGAATTGTCCGCTGGACAAGGCTATTGAAATCGCAAATAGCCTGCTGAAGTCTATCGAAGCTTTCAACTTCACCTGGGGTGAGTCTGCTTTTACGCTGGGTATAAGCATCGGCGTTGTCCCCATTGATCGCAGCACCACTGACCTTGCCAGCACCATGAGCGCCGCAGATTCCGCCTGTTATATCGCCAAGGAATCCGGACGAAACCAGGTGCAAATTGCACACATGGGTGACCGCCGCCTGCAGGAGCGTCATGGTGAAATGCAATGGGTTTCACGGCTGAACCGCGCGATAGAGGAAGACCAGTTCACCCTGTACTACCAGCCGATCATCCCTTGCGCCAACAAGTCCAGGCACTACACACACCTGGAGATACTGGTGCGCCTCATTGATGATGACGGCACAGTTATTGCCCCAGGTGCCTTCCTGGCTGCCGCCGAAAAATACAATATAGTTTCCGGCATTGACCGCTGGGTCATTAAAAACAGCATGTCCTGGCTCGCTGAAACAGAAAAATCAGGTGGCGATCCGATTACCATCTCTATCAACCTTTCCGGACAAACAATCGGCAGCCCGGATATGCTGAAGTTCATTATCGATCAAATGGAAGAAACCGGCGTACCGGCCGAGCAAATCATTTTCGAAATCACGGAAACCGCTGCCATAGCCAATATCACTTCTGCCACCAGCTTCATGCTGACACTGCGCGGTTGCGGCTTCAGGTTTTCACTGGATGATTTTGGCAGCGGACTGTCCTCGTTCACCTATCTGAAAAAACTGCCGGTCGACTTTCTGAAGATTGATGGAACCTTTGTGCGCGACATACTTTCAGATCCGGTAGATTATGCCATGGTCAAGTCAATCAATGAGCTCGGTCAACTGCTCGGAAAAGAGACCATCGCGGAGTTTGTAGAAACAACCGAGCTGGCGGATGAACTGGAGAGGATGGGGGTAAATTATGTGCAGGGTTATGCCTTTGCAAAACCCCGGCCATTAAATAACCACACGCAGAACCAGACCCCGCGGCTGGTACTGGTCTCTTCCTGACGACCAGCCACATGCCAGCTGCATCCAGCAGCAGTTGTAATTATCCACTGACAGCGATAACTTCGGGTATCCAGCCTACCAGTAATACTAATGGCGCTTACTTCAACAGTTTTTGTTATTTTATTGGCATCGTAGGGTTACGCTGCGCTAACCCACCCTACGAGACACTAATGTCTGATTTACCTGCAGGTCGGATTAGCGCAGCGTAATCCGACAGGCCATGGATATCTTTCTGTCATCATCATGAACAGCACACCGTCACTATTGGCAATGATCAAGGCACTCGTCAGCACACCTTCCGTGAGCAGCCCGGATACATCCCTCGACCAGGGTAATCTTGCTGTTATTGAACATCTGGCCAGCTGGCTTTCTGACATGGATTTCAGCGTCGAGATCATGCCCCTGCCCGGCGACAGCAAAAAAGCCAACCTGATAGCAACACTGGGCAGTGGCACCGGCGGGCTGGTACTGTCAGGCCATACTGACACCGTTCCCTATGATGAAGGCAAGTGGCAACACGACCCGTTTTCCCTGACACAGGCCGATCAGCGCCTTTACGGCCTGGGAACATCTGACATGAAGGCCTTCCTGGCACTGGCGATAGAAGCGAGTCGCGAGCTGTGTGCCAAGGACCTGCAGGAGCCACTCATTATTCTCGCAACGGCTGACGAAGAGACCTCCATGGCCGGGGCCCGGGCACTGGTTGAGCGCGGACTGCCACAGGCACGTCATGCCGTTATTGGCGAACCCACCGGGCTGCGGCCGGTACACATGCATAAAGGCATGATGATGGAAGCGATACACTTGCAGGGTCGTTCCGGGCACTCCAGCGACCCCGCACTGGGCAACAGTGCACTGGAAGCCATGTACAGTGTTATCGGTGCATTACGTGAATGGCGCACTGAACTGCAACAAAAGCATCATGATGCCTGTTTTGCCGTACCGGTACCCACGCTCAACCTTGGGCACATACACGGTGGTGACAACCCGAACCGGATCTGCCCCGAGTGTGAGTTACATATTGATCTGCGCCCGTTACCAGGCATGGATCCACAGCAATTACGGGAAGAATTACGCCACAGGGTACTTGCCGTGTTGCATGACAGCGGCATCCAGGCCAGTTTTAACGCCTTGTTCGAAGGTGTTCCGGCCATGGAAACACCGGCCAGTGCCGCCATCGTGCAACTGGCAGAAAAACTCACCGGTCACAGCCCCGAGGCAGTCGCCTTTGCCACCGAGGCACCTTACCTTAACCAGCTCGGTATGCAGACCGTGGTACTCGGGCCCGGCGACATCGATCAGGCTCACCAGCCGGATGAATACCTGGCACTGGATCGGCTGACACCGACAATCGAAATTTTGCAGCAGATGATCAATACAATTTGTGTCAAGCGGGATCCCTTGTTATAACAACCAGCAGGGGATTAAATCACCATGCGCACTAAAAATACTCATCAGCAATTTATCGAAAGCTTCCGGCACTCGGCGCCCTATATCCATGCGCACCGGGATCGCACCTTTGTTATCGCCTTTGGCGGTGAAGCCATTGCCGACAACCAGTTCTCCAGCCTGGTACATGACATTGCGCTGCTGCACAGTCTCGGTATCCGGCTGGTACTCGTGCATGGCGCACGCCCGCAGATCGAGAAAAAACTCAAGGCAAGCGGCTGTGCCTTCCAGTACGAGAATGGACTGCGTATTACCGATGCTGCCGCACTGAGCTGCGTAAAAGAGGCAGCGGGCACGGTACGTGTCGAAATCGAGGCCCTGCTGTCCATGGGCCTCGCAAATACACCCATGTCCGGCGCACGCATCGGTGTTACATCAGGAAACTTTGTCATCGCACGTCCACTGGGTGTCCGTAATGGCATTGATTATTGTCATACCGGTGAAGTGCGGCGTGTGGAAGGTATTGCGATCAAGCAGCATCTGGCCGACCGGCGTATCGTGCTGTTGTCGCCACTGGGCTACTCGCCAACCGGTGAGATATTCAATCTCAGCGCCGAGGAAATTGCCACGGCCACCGCCAGCGAACTGCATGCCGACAAACTCATTCTGCTGACAGAAGGCGACACCCTCAAAGACAGCCGGCGGCGACTGGTTCGCCAGATAGCATTAAAAGAAGCCATCGCCCTGCTGAACTCAAGAAGACAGTTACCTGAAACTGTAGAGCGGCACTTGCAACATGCCATCCAGGCCTGCCAGCACGGCGTGCGGCGCGTGCACTTGCTGGACCGCCAGCAGAACGGCGCCCTGTTACTGGAACTGTTTACCCGCGACGGACTTGGCACACTGATCACCGGCGACAGTTATGAAGACCTGCGCGAAGCAACTATCGATGATGTTGGCGGTATCCTGGAACTTATCAGGCCGCTGGAAGAACAAGGCATGCTGGTCAAGCGCTCACGTGAACGACTGGAAATGGAAATCGATCATTTCCTGGTCATCGAGCGTGACGGTACAATAATAGCCTGTGCTGCCCTGTACCCCTGCGACAGGCAACCGCTTGCCGAACTTGCCTGTCTGGCCGTACATCCCGATTACAGCAATGCCGGTCATGGCGATGCGCTGCTGCAGGCCATCGAAATAAAAGCAACCGGGGCCGGCATAAAAAAACTCGTCGCACTCACCACCCGCACCGCCCACTGGTTCAGGGAACACGGCTTTGTAGCGGGTGACAAGTCAGACCTGCCGGCGCGGAAAAAAGCGCTGTATAACTACCGGCGTAATTCCAGAGTGTATTACAAGCTGCTGGACTGACGCGCCAGTGGTTTGTCGGATTACGCTGCGCTAATCCGACCTACGGGATAACGGTTCATCAATCGTGCCCTCGTCCATACCATCAATATCCTGTATATACCCGGATTTCAGACAGTTAGCCCATTCTGCAGCACTTCAGATTCACTCAGGCAGACCGATAACATCTACTATGGAGAGAAATTCTCAACGGTAATATTTATTGGGTAAATAAATCAGGCACCATAATGTGAATATGTAATATCCAGCAGCTCTGGGACAGGTAATATTTACGTGAGCTGACGGGCATTGATCTGACGTACTGAACGTATGAGCAGCAAATATGACAAGCATCACAAAACACCCAAAATCCGGACGCATCATCAGGGTACTTCAAATTACCGACACCCATCTGTTCGCGGACAGCAGTGGCTGCCTGCTGGGTCTCAATACCGAACAATCACTGCAGGCAGTGATCACAAAAATTCGCGCAAACCACCTGCCTTCAGATCTTATACTTGCCACCGGCGACCTGGTACATGACGGCACGTCTGCTGCCTACCAGCGTATTTTTTCACATCTTGAGAGTTTTGGTCTGCCAGTATTCTGCCTGCCCGGCAATCATGATGAAGCACTGATATTGCAACAGACACTGGGTGACGGTTTCGCACAGTACGTTGAACATACGCACCATGGTAACTGGCATTTTATATTTCTTGATTCAACTATTGCGGACAGTGACAAGGCACACCTGACACAGGAAACCCTGCAGATGCTGGAACAACACCTGCAGTCCGCAACCGATACAAATACGCTGGTCTGCCTGCACCATCAACCGGTACCGACCGGCAGCAAATGGCTGGATGCCATGGCAGTTGACAATGCAGCGGAATTTCTTGCAGTACTTGGAAAACATCCACAGGTTCGTGGCGTTCTCTGGGGACATGTGCACCAGCAATTTGATGGCCGCTACAGAAATATCCAAATGATGTCTTCACCCTCTACCTGTGTACAATTCCTGCCTGGCAGCAAGGAGTTTGCAGTGGACGTGGCAACACCGGGATACCGCTGGCTGGAACTGCATCCTGACGGACGCATCGAAACCGGCGTGGAGCGACTGGACGAACTGACTGGCCGTATTGATATGGCGTCCAGCGGTTACTAGACTTTATCGTAGGAGCGGACCTTGTCCGCGATGGTTTTTTGTACACCGCGATCGCGGACAAGGTCCGCTCCTACAGGTGCTCCTGATTGGTACAAGCGCGAACCCGGAAGTTACTGCACCAGCTGGTTCAGATCAAAAATCGGCAGCAAAATTGCCAGCACGATAACCAGCACCACCGCACCCATCACCAGGATCAACATCGGTTCAAACAAACCAAGTACCGTGGCAATCATGGTTTCAATTTCACGTTCCTGATTAATCGCTGCGCGTTCCAGCATCTCTTCCAGCTTGCCACTGGCTTCACCACTGGCAATCAGGTGAATCATCATCGGCGGAAAATGGCCGCTCTTCTCCAGCGCTGCGGCAATACCTGCGCCTTCGCGCACCCGTGCAGCGGCTTCATCAACTGCCTCACGCATGGGAATATTGGAGATGACCTGCGCGGAGATACGCATGGCTTCCAGCACTTCCACGCCACTGGCCGTCAAAATACTGAAGGTGCGTGCAAAGCGCCCGGTATTTACCCCTTGCTCCAGCCGTCCGATCAGCGGCAGGGTTAACAACATGCGGTGAAAGCGCCGGCGATTGTCCTCGACACGCAACAAATAGCGGACAGCCACGCCTGCCAGCACCAGCATCACCAGCAGCAATATGCCGTGGTCGCGCAGGAAATCACTGATGGCAATCAGTGTCACCGTCAGGGGCGGTAATTCCTGGTTAATGTTATCGAACACCGCCACGACCTTGGGTACCACGTAGGTCATCAGGCCACCGACCACCAGGATGGCAACAAGGGTGAGCATGGCCGGAT
>Ga0164313_10005425_pt1 | contig 11285 bp, 11 predicted proteins | sample GuaBasSedimGuay4_FD_113735 | JGI IMG/M metagenome (GOLD analysis project Ga0164313, IMG submission 113735) | Subseafloor sediment microbial communities from Guaymas Basin, Gulf of California, Mexico - Guay4, Core 4569-4, 0-3 cm | ecosystem: Environmental > Aquatic > Marine > Hydrothermal vents...
GCTGGTGGTAAAGGTACGGCTGCTGAAAAGTTTGCTGCACTGGAAGATGCTGGCGTTAAAACTGTGCGAAGTCTAGCGGATATTGGTTCTGGTTTGAGAGAGATTACTGGTTGGTAATTTGATTGATAAGCTAAATATTAAGAGAAAAACTAAAAACCCGTCGTTTACTCGGCGGGTTTATCAACTGGAGCTATATCGGTCGCGTGGACGCCTTTAGGGCCCTTGGACAAGTCAAAAGAAACTTCCTCACCAGCTTTCAGGCTTTTATAGCCTTCCATTTCGATGGTTGAGTAGTGAACAAAGATATCATTACCGCCCTCATTAGGCTCGATAAATCCGTATCCTTTTGCATTGTTAAACCACTTTACTGTTCCTGTAGGCACAAACTACCTCCTAATACTGAGCGACTTGCTCTAATTAAAAATAAACAAAATCCTAATTCAATTTGACAGAATATGCCATTTTAGTGCAAATTTCAATATTTACCAGTGCCAAATTGGTGTTTTTCAGGATATTTTTATCAAATTCTGTTTTGCGCTGCAATGAATTATCTAGGATAATAGCTTTAACTTAATTAAAGCTTTAAAGATAATGAACAGACCAGACGATTTTGATGATGATAAAGATGTAGGGGTAGCTGAGGCCAAACCTAAATTAAAAAGGCCTGATATGTTTCAGGTGCTCTTGATTAATGATGACTTCACCCCCATGGACTTTGTTATAGACGTACTTGTGCAATTTTTCTCGATGAACGATGAAAAAGCAACTCAGGTGATGTTTCAAGTTCATACGGAAGGGAAAGGTATCTGTGGTGTATTCACAGTTGATGTTGCCCAAACCAAGGTTAAACAGGTGTCCGATTATTCACAAGAACACCAGCACCCGTTATTATGTGTATCACAACGATTGGAATAGCCAATCAGACAGTTTTTGATAAAGTGAGAGTAAACCATGTTAAGTAAAGATCTAGAACAGACACTCAGCCAGGCATTTCAACAGGCTCGTGACCAGCGTCATGAATTTATGACGGTGGAGCATTTGCTTCTGGCACTGCTTGATAATGTGATTGCGGTTGCTGTTCTTACGGCATGTGGAGCCAATTTAAAAGCTATTCGCTCTGAGTTAAAGGTTTTTATTGATGAAACTACCCCTCTTATTGACGAAGGGGATGAAGAAAAAGAGACCCAACCCACCCTTGGTTTTCAACGGGTTCTGCAACGAGCTGTTTTTCATGTGCAATCATCGGGAAAGAAAGAAGTCACCGGTGCCAATGTTTTGGTTGCCATTTACAGTGAGCAGGAAAGTCAGGCGGTTTATTTGCTGCAAAATGAAGATATTTCACGGCTTGATGTGGTTAACTATATCTCACATGGCATTTCCAAGATCCAAAGCGATGAAGGGCCTGAGCCAGATATCCTGAACGTGGGTGAGGAAGGCGAGCCGGAAGGTGCCGGGGCAACAGCCCTCGACAAATACACAACCAATCTTAATCAATTGGCAAAAGAGGGGCGTATTGATCCTCTGGTTGGCAGGGTTCGAGAAATTGAACGCCTCATTCAGGTATTGTGCAGACGCAAAAAAAATAATCCCTTATTTGTGGGTGATGCCGGTGTTGGTAAAACAGCGATTGCTGAAGGTTTGGCAAAACGCATTGTGGATGAAGATGTACCCGAGGTAATTGCTGACGCCACAATTTATTCTTTAGATCTGGGTAACTTATTAGCAGGTACCAAATATCGAGGTGATTTTGAAAAACGCCTTAAAGCGGTACTCAAGCAATTGATTGAAGAAGAGGGCAGCATATTATTTATCGATGAGATCCATACCATTATCGGGGCAGGTGCTGCTTCTGGTGGAGTGATGGATGCATCAAACCTAATCAAGCCGGTATTGGCCAGTGGAGAGCTAAAATGCATGGGTTCCACTACATTTCAGGAATACAGAGGTATTTTTGAAAAGGATAGGGCACTGGCTCGTCGATTCCAGAAGGTGGATATTTGCGAACCATCGGTTGAAGAAACCGTACAGATTTTAAAAGGGCTGAAAGAGCGTTATGAAAACCACCATTTGGTTCGCTATTCATCTCGCGCCCTGCGCTCAGCCGCAGAATTGAGTGCACGTTATATCAATGATCGATTTTTGCCGGACAATGCGATTGACGTTATTGATGAGGCGGGTGCAAACCAGCGGATGCAGCCAGAGTCAAAAAGAAAGAAATTGATCGGTGTGCGAGATATCGAAGATATTGTGGCAAGAATTGCCAGAGTGCCACCTAAGACAGTTTCCACTTCTGACGTAAAATCGTTAAAAGATCTGGATAAAGAGCTTAAAATGGTGGTATTTGGTCAGAACTCCGCAATTGAAACACTTGCGTCAGCGATAAAGCTTTCCCGTTCTGGCCTTGGCTCGGAAGACAAACCCGTGGGGTCTTTCTTGTTTGCAGGGCCTACTGGAGTTGGTAAAACCGAAGTTACCAAGCAGTTGGCAAGGATTATGGGCATTGAGCTTATCCGCTTTGATATGTCTGAATATATGGAGCGCCATACGGTTTCAAGGCTGATTGGAGCACCTCCAGGTTATGTTGGTTACGATCAGGGTGGACTATTGACTGAAGCTGTCAATAAAACGCCTCATGCGGTATTACTGTTGGACGAAATTGAAAAAGCGCATTCCGATGTATACAACATCTTGCTGCAGGTCATGGATCACGGTACATTAACCGATAATAACGGTCGCAAGGCAGACTTCAGAAACATTATTATGGTGATGACCACCAATGCTGGAGCTGAGGAATTAGCCAAGGCGTCTATTGGTTTTATGGAGCAAGATAAGAGCACGGACAATACTGAGGCAATCAAGAAGGTATTCTCCCCTGAATTTAGAAACAGACTGGATGCTACGGTTTGGTTCAAATCACTTGATTCTGAGGTTCTCTACTTTGTGGTGGACAAGTTTATTGTTGAGTTGCAGGCGCAATTGGATGATAAGGGTGTGAGTATTGAGGTGGACGATAAGGCTCGTGCCTGGCTCACTGAGAAAGGTTTTGATGAAACCATGGGTGCCAGACCAATGGCTCGTCTGATCAGAGATTCGATTAAGAAGCCTCTTGCCGATGAAATTTTGTTTGGAGCCTTATCAAAAGGCGGTCAGGTAGTCGTTAGCACCGACGAAGAAGGGTTGCATTTTGATATAAAAGCACACCAGTCAACGTCTTTGGTGAAGGTTGATAAGGTTCAACCCTGATATTTAGCCTGAAACGAAGGAATTAACGTGCGCGGAAGACAATGCGACCTTTAGATAGGTCATAGGGTGTCAACTGTACCGTCACCGTGTCTCCAGTCAGTATTCGAATGTAGTGCTTACGCATTTTTCCTGAAATATGGGCAGTTACAACGTGTCCATTTTCAAGCTCTACACGAAACATGGTATTGGGAAGCGTTTCCTGTACCGTTCCTTCCATTTCAATATGTTCTTCTTTAGCCATTTTCTCTCGCCAATTTAGTCAATGATGTATCCGTTTTGAAGCGCCGTATCATGCCTGAATTTGCGCCTATAAGCAAAGGAAATGTTCTATTCAATTCTCTGCCAGGCCATATTAATAAATTGTTCGGCTGGTTTGTAATTGCTTTTATAGTTCATTTTGTCACATTCTTCGATTTGATAACCTAGATAGAGATAGCTAAGACCCTTGTGTTGAGCTGATTGTAGCTGTTTTAAGATAGCTAATTTCCCAGGACTGTAACGACTATAATCCGGATCAAAGTAACAATAAATAGCAGATATACCGTCGATCAACTGATCATAAACAGCAGAGGCAATCAGGGTTGAATCATGACGGATTTCCAAAAACTGAGTATTTGCCCAGCTCGATAACAGAAAGTTTCTGAATAACTCCCTTGTTGCTGGGTACATATCACCGCCTTTATGGCGACTATTGATGTATTTTTCATAGATATTATAGTGTTCATCGGAATCAACGGCATGAGTGTGGATAAAATCAAAGTCTTTGGCCCTATTTAAGCAACGTTGTTGATTTTTGCTGAAGACAGCCTCACTCACCGGAACTCGAATCGAGATGCAGCTATTGCAATCAGGGCAAGACGGACGATAAATGTGTTCGCCACTACGTCGAAAGCCAAGTTGAGACAACTGGCTGTAAAGATGGATGTTGGGTACTTTGTCCGGATCGACAAATTGAGTGACCGACATTTTTTTATCGAGGTAGGGGCAGCCGTGCTCAGGTGTCTGATACAGGTTTATCCTACTCATTTTCTGTAATCTCACGTGGTTGCCACATAGATTCAGGCTGCGGCCAGTCTCGCCACTTCTCAAGTTGTTGGATAAACTCATTTCGAGTGATCTGGGTGCTGCCTAAAGATGTCAGATGTTCGTTTGGTACCTGACAATCGATCATCAAAAAATCATAACTTTTTAAAAATTGGACTAGATAGTAAAGGGCGACTTTTGAAGCATCGGTTGCGGTGCTAAACATGGATTCACCGAAGAAAAATCTGCCCTCAGAAATGCCATACAGACCGCCAACTAATTGACCGTCCTGATAGACAGACAGGCAGTGTGCTGCCCCATATTGATGGAGATCCTGATAAGCCAGTAGCATCTCATCGGTTATCCAGGTTTCATCGGAATAGGCTCTTGCTGCCGCGCAGCCCTGGATCACCTGATTAAAATCTTTATTTATCCAGATCTGGTAATTGCGATTTCGGATACTTTTGCCAAGGCTACGACTGACTTTTAATTGTTCAAGGTACAGGACAGCTCTTGGATCGGGAGACCACCAAATAATGGGATCAGGCTTAGAGAACCAAGGGAAAATACCCTTGTGGTAGGCAAGCAGCAGTCGCTCTCTTGATAAATCTCCTCCCACAGCCAACAGACCGTTGGGTTCTTCCAATGCATCCTCTACGTCGGGAAAAACAATTTCATCCCTCAGTACGATGGGTAGGAGATCATGATAGGCCATTTTATAATGCTGCCCTGGTATTGAATAAAGAGGGTATTATTTTACGCCTCCTGATCATCCAGATACTTTTCAGCATCCAGTGCTGCCATACAACCCATTCCGGCAGATGTTACTGCTTGGCGATAGATCTGATCACAGACATCTCCTGCAGCAAATACGCCCTCAATACTGGTTTGGGTTGCATTACCCTCAAGGCCAGATTTAACTTTAAGGTAACCGTTATTCATTTCAAGAGTTGGGCTGAATATTGCGGTATTTGGTTTGTGTCCAATGGCAATAAATACGCCCTGAAGCTCGATGGATGTCAGGCTGTCATCGAGGGTTGAGCGAATATTCATCCCGGTAACACCCATGTCATCACCAGTTACCTCATCCAGTACGCTGTCCCAATGAATGGTGATGTTGCCGTTTGCAGCTCGCTCTTTGATTTTGTCTCTGAGTATTTTTTCAGATCGCAATTCATCACGGCGATGAACCAGATGAACTTCACTTGCGATATTTGAGAGGTACATAGCCTCTTCAACGGCAGCATTTCCACCACCAATAACGGCCACTTTTTGATTGCGGTAGAAAAAGCCATCACAGGTAGCACAGGCAGATACCCCTTTGCCCATAAATGCTTCTTCCGAATCTAGCCCCAAATACATGGCAGAGGCACCGGTTGCAATGATCAGCGCATCACAAGTATAGGTTGCGCTGTCTCCTATCAGTTTGAAGGGTTTTTCTGTCAGTTCAGTGGTATGGATATGATCAAAGATGATTTCTGTGCCAAAACGCTCGGCGTGTTTTAGCATCCGATCCATCAGTTCCGGACCCTGAACGCCTTCCCAGTCGCCTGGCCAGTTATCAACTTCTGTGGTGGTGGTTAATTGACCACCCTGTTGAATTCCTGTGATGATCACAGGCTCGAGGTTTGCTCTTGCAGCATAGACAGCTGCGGAATATCCAGCAGGGCCTGAACCAATGATCAGTAGACGGCAGTGGCGTGTTTCACTCATATAAAATTTCTCCAAAGATGCAAGTTGTACGCTAAAAAATATGTTCTCTTATACAAAATGCATCTTACGACATGAGTGAGCTAAAACCAATGGTTTATTTATTTCAACCCCAAGGCTTTTGCTGGCTTTACGAAGTCAAAACCAAGGTTCTTGGCAACGCTTTTGCAGGTCACTTTACCGTGTATCACATTCAAACCATTGAGCAGGTGTTTATCATCAGCTAATGCTTGCTTATAGCCTTTGTTTGCCAGATCCAGAATAAAGGGTAGGGTGGCATTGTTCAGAGCAAAGGTTGAAGTCAAAGGTACCGCGCCAGGCATGTTGGCAACACAGTAGTGAACCACGTCATCAACAATATAGGTAGGCTCGGCGTGAGTCGTAGCATGAGATGTCTCGAAACAGCCGCCCTGATCGATAGCCACATCCACAACAGCAGCACCAGGCTTCATTCTGCTGATCATATCTGCAGTTACCAGTTTAGGAGCTTCAGCACCCGGGATCAAAACACCACCGATTACCAAGTCTGCACTGAGTACATGGTGATCAAGCGCATCTTTGCTTGAGAATATAGTTTGCACTGCTGAACCAAATTGAACGTTCAGGCGACGCAATACATCGATGTTTCTATCAAGAATTACTACCTGAGCACCCATACCAATGGCCATTTGTGCGGCATTGTTACCCACTACACCGCCACCAATGATAGTTACTTTGGCAGGATTTACACCAGGAACACCACCTAGTAGCATGCCCCGGCCACTGTGCGACTTTTCAAGACACTGGGCTCCAGCTTGAATGGACATTCTGCCCGCTACTTCAGACATAGGAGCTAAAAGAGGTAAGCCGCCTGCGTCAGCTGTCACCGTTTCATAAGCAATACAAACTGCTTTTGAGTTCACTAGATCTTGGGTCTGTGGAAGATCAGGTGCCAGATGTAGATAGGTGAATAAGATTTGATCTTCACGTAATCTTGCTCTTTCTTCTGTCAGTGGTTCTTTGACTTTAACGATCATTTCAGCTTGAGCAAAAATTTCTTCTGCGGTAGTAAGTACCGTGGCTCCAATGGCTGCATAGTCATCGTCTGTGTAACCGATACCAATCCCTGCATTATGTTCAACAATAACTTCATGACCTGAAGCGATCAGTTCTCTGACGCTTGCTGGAACCATGCCGACACGAAATTCATTATTTTTAATTTCCTTTGGTACACCGATTAACATAACAACACCTTTATTTATTTGGTTAAATATAATTGACTAGTATAATGAACTTAATGGCAAATAAATCACTATTAATTCTCTATTTGATAGGATATTATCGGTTTAACAGACAATTAAAAGAGAATAATCCTGTGAGGCAGTCAATCCATAAATTAGACAGAACTGATTTAAAGATTCTTGAAGAGTTGCAGCAAAATGCTAAAATCAGCAATGTTGAATTGGCAAGAAGGGTTCATTTGAGCCCCACGCCTTGCCTTGAGCGGGTCAAGCGGCTGGAGAAAAATAGTTTTATCAGTGGTTACAGAACCGAACTTAACCCTCAGAAATTATCGGCTAATTTGCTGTCATTCGTTGAGATAAAACTGACACGAACCTCCAAGGATGTTTTTACAGACTTTAAAAAAGCAGTGAAGCAATTGCCTCAGGTGCTGGAATGTCATCTGGTTTCAGGTGATTTCGACTATCTGTTAAAAACCCGTGTTGCCGATATGGTGGCCTACCGGGAATTGTTAGGAGAAACTCTTTTGACATTACCTGGGGTGAGTAGTTCCCGCTCTTATATGGTGATGGAGGAAGTGAAGGAATCAGGCCTTATTCCAATCCCTGACTACCATCAGCTTGGCTGAATTTGCGTGATTGAAAGTAGTTTAGATATCAATGATAAGGTATGATGTTACCGTTAATTAACCAAAAATAAGTGGGAATAGTTTGAAGCAGGCAACAACAAAAAAACAAACAAAAACAACCAGGAATACCAGAAAGAAAAAGTCCGGTCCTTCCGGTCCTGCTGTGGTCAATCCTATGAGCCGCCGCATTCGGGAAGGTGTGATGATCCTTCTGGCCACGATATCCTTATTTTTGTTTATGGCGATGATGACCTACAGTTCGCAAGACCCAGGTTGGAGTACCACGGGCCAGGGCAGTCAGATCAACAATGCAGGGGGCCGAGCTGGAGCCTGGTTTGCCGATGCGTTTCTGAAATTCTTTGGTTACCTTGCTTATGTGTTTCCTTTGATGTTGGCTTATGTTGCCTATCTTAGTCATCAGGTAAAAACAGAAAGCGAAGAGATCAATCGCCTTTTTGTTACCTTCAGAAGTGTTGGTTTTATCCTCACCTTGATTGCAGGTTCAGGCCTTGCCTATATGCACTTTTTTGATCCGGTTGAACAGTCAAGCTATAAAGCAGGCGGCATACTGGGTGAGATAATGGGCAAATCACTGATCCCTTACTTTGGCTTTCTGGGTGGAACCTTGATGCTGCTGGCCCTGTTTTTAATCGGCTTTACTTGGTTTACTGGTATCTCCTGGTTGTCGGTGATGGATAACCTTGGTCGCATAACCTTGCACCTACTGTCTGAACTTCAGGTGTGGTTTCACAAGGCAAGAGAAAAATTCACCGCGCGACAAACCAAACAACGCAGCGTTAAAACGGTCAAAAAAGAGCGCAAAAAGGTTGATAAGCGACCTCCTATTAAGATTGAACCTATTATCAACCGGGTAGAGCCGAGCATTCGTATTGAGAAAGAGCGGCAGGTGAAACTGTTTGATGAACCAGTTGAAGGTGAAATGCCTCCCGTATCGTTACTTGATCCTGCGGCAGCAAAGAAACACAGCGTATCATCAGAATCTCTGGAAGCCATGTCACGGTTGGTTGAAATGAAGTTGGCAGATTTTTCCATCGATGCTCAGGTTGTAGAAGTTCATCCTGGACCGGTTATTACTCGCTTTGAACTGGATCTAGCACCTGGGGTCAAGGTAAGCAAAATATCAAATCTGTCTAAGGATTTGGCTCGGGCATTATCGGCGATCAGTGTGCGAATTGTTGAGGTGATCCCGGGTAAGTCGGTGATAGGTCTTGAGATCCCTAATGAGGATCGCGAAATGGTTCGTTTGAGTGAAGTGATCTCCTCAAAAGCCTTTGATGATGCAACCTCTGATCTCAGTATGTGTCTGGGTAAAGACATCGCAGGTCAGCCGGTGATTGTGAACCTGGATAAAATGCCCCACTTGCTGGTGGCTGGTACCACAGGTTCGGGTAAGTCGGTTGGTATCAATGCCATGATCATCAGTTTACTTTATAAATCAAAACCTGAAGATGTGCGGATGATCATGATCGATCCCAAGATGCTGGAATTATCGGTTTACGACGGCATACCCCATCTTCTGGCACCGGTGGTTACCGACATGAAAGATGCCGCCAATTCCTTACGCTGGTGTGTGGGTGAAATGGAGCGTCGCTACAAATTAATGTCGTCCATGGGTGTACGAAACCTTGCTGGATACAATAAAAAAATTCGGGATGGTATTAAAAAGGGCACGCCACTGGTGGATCCCCTTTGGGAGCCAACGGACAATATGTTGCTGGATCCGCCTGAACTTGAAACCCTGCCATCGATAGTGGTGATCATCGATGAGTTGGCTGACATGATGATGATTGTTGGCAAAAAAGTTGAAGAATTGATTGCCCGGATTGCTCAAAAGGCCAGAGCAGCTGGCATCCATCTTATTCTGGCAACTCAGCGCCCAAGCGTAGATGTGTTGACGGGGCTTATCAAGGCCAATATCCCAAGCCGGATGGCGTTTCAGGTATCAAGCCGTATTGACTCGCGAACTATTTTAGATCAAATGGGTGCAGAGCAACTGCTAGGTCAGGGCGATATGCTTTATATGCCTGCTGGTAGCAGCATCCCCACAAGAGTACACGGTGCCTTTGTAGCAGATCACGAAGTACATAAGGTGGTGGCTGATTGGCGCAAAAGGGGACAGCCCGAATTTATTGAAGAAATTACCAATGGTGGCGGAGTAGCTGATGCTATTCCTGGCATGCCTCCTGAGCCATCCGATGACGATGTTGATGTGCTTTATGATGAGGCAGTGGCATTCGTTACTCATTCCAGAAAGGCATCTATTTCCAGTGTGCAGCGACGGCTCAAGGTGGGTTACAACCGAGCTGCGCGGATGATTGAAGAGATGGAAGCAACGGGTGTGGTCAGTGAAATGCAGTCCAATGGTAGCCGCGAAGTACTTGCTCCAGCACCTCCAGCAATGGATTAATCAATGAAATTAATACAATCTTTGTTACTGTTAGGCCTCGCTGCTTTTTGTTTGCTTTTGCAAGCCCAGGAACAGGAACAGCGCCCTGATGGATTATCACAATTAAACGGCTATCTTGAAAAGCTCGATAGTTTTGAAGCCAATTTTCAGCAAACACAAATGAACAGCAGCAACCGGTTGATGGATATCACCAGTGGCAAATTTGTGATGAAGCGTCCCAATCGCTTTCGCTGGCAGATTGTATCTCCCTATGAGCAGCTGATTATTGCCGATGGCAAAAGTATCTGGTCTATTGACAATGAACTTGAACAGGTCATGGTTGACGATATTGGTAGCAGCCTTGCCAATTCACCAATGATGATCCTAAGCCAAAAGAATAGCCATATCGAAAACTATTTTTCAGTGACCAAGATAGAAAGCAAAAAGTCACTGGAGCAATTTTTATTAACTCCTAAGGATCCAAGCTCAAACTTTGAATTTATCCAGTTGGGCTTTAGACAGGGTATTTTGCAAACCATCGAGTTACACGATAGCTTAGGACAGGCAACCTTGGTGACAATGACCAATATCCGCAATAACCCCATTGTTGGTAATAGTCACTTTATCTATCAGGAAATTCCTGACTTTGATCTGATCGATTCCAGAAAGAAAGAGCCAGATGGTGACTGATACCGATTTCAGGCCACTGGCGGATCGACTCAGGCCGAAAACACTGGAAGATTACGTTGGCCAATCTCATATCCTCGGCGAGGAAAAGCCTCTGCGCAAAGCCATCGAGTCGGATCATCTGCATTCGATGATTTTCTGGGGCCCACCGGGCACCGGCAAGACCACACTGGCACGATTAATCGCAGAGCTTAGCAACAGTCATATCGAGCGCCTGTCTGCGGTACTTGCAGGAGTCAAAGACATTCGAGCAGCGGTAGAGCGGGCACAGTTTAACCAAAGTGGTGGCAGACGAACCATCTTGTTTGTTGATGAGGTGCACCGCTTTAATAAGTCTCAGCAAGATGCCTTTTTGCCCTATGTTGA
>Ga0164313_10005426_pt1 | contig 11283 bp, 8 predicted proteins | sample GuaBasSedimGuay4_FD_113735 | JGI IMG/M metagenome (GOLD analysis project Ga0164313, IMG submission 113735) | Subseafloor sediment microbial communities from Guaymas Basin, Gulf of California, Mexico - Guay4, Core 4569-4, 0-3 cm | ecosystem: Environmental > Aquatic > Marine > Hydrothermal vents >...
TCCTGCCGGTTGTTCTGGTGGTGATGATGGTGACGGCGGGCAACGGCTCTGCCCAGGAACCCGAAACCGGTCCGGTCGCTCCGGAGGACAGCACCCGGGTTGACATTCCGCCGGTGCTGGTTGACGACATGTCCCTGCGGGCGAGCGAGACCAAGGGTTGGCGCCGTTCCCTGTGGACACCTTTTGCACCGACGGCCCTGACCTGGCTCAATTGGTATTCCCCCTGGGTTCCGGTGACCGATGGCGGGCTCGGCGCGTCCTCGGTGGTCCTCGGGGAGGCGGGTACCAGTTATTCGCCCATGTTCCTGCGGGACGGGATTCCCGTGGGGACCGGACACGTCCTGGCCGACGACCCTTCCCTGGTTCCGACGGAGGGTCTGGTGCTTCGGGATGGGGGCATGGGAGCTGACGGCTGGGGAGGCACTGGAGGCCTCGTCAGACTGGAAACCGAGGATCCGGACCCCGGCAAGGCCGTGTCCGCCTACCGCGGCGTAAAAGGCAACCACGAGACATACTTCCGTGCCATACATGTCCTGACACCCGAGGCAGCCTGGCGGGCGGCGTTCGAATTCGAGGAGTCCCTGGATCGCGAGGGATACAATTTCACCGAGGATCCGGACGAGATATTCCAGGGATCCAACCCCGACGGGTTCACGGGCCATGCAAGCATCCGGCAGAGCCGAACCCGTCTTTTCAGGCGCCTGGACAATGACAATTCCCTGGTGGTGGAATATTCCAACGGCCGCAAGACCAAAGACAGTCTTCCCGCCCTTGGCGCCGAACAGCAGGAGATCTGGGACGACGGGATTGCCGCTACCATGACCGCCCGTACCGGTTCCCTGAGCTGGCGGACTTCGGTGTTCTGGAAGAACCGGGATATCGAGTGGGGTGACCGCGACACTCTCGGTGTGGACAGGACCCGGCGGAAAGTGGAAACCGGTCGCGAAGGTGTGAGCCTCGACCTTTCCCGCGCAACGAGGTCCGGGGTGGACCGTCCTGCTTCACTTACCGGTCTTTCGGCCCTGTTTACCCGTTGGTCGGTCTACGATACCGGCACCTCCGCTGCCTGGGCCGTTCCCTCGACCGGCAATGGAAACGGGGAAGGTAACAATGCTCTGTTAAAGGCCAGGACGGGGATCCGGGCCGGGTCTTCCCGCCTTGTGCTGGGGGTGGGAGGCCTGTGGGATAAACATGCCGGTTTCGGCCCCGAAGTGGATCTGGCCTGGGGGGCCGACGACCAGGAGCCCTGGTGGCGTATCGACTTGTATTACGGCGGTCGCGCACCCCGCAGTGACGAACTGTTGACACCTCTGCTTCATGTCGTCGACACCGAGCGACTGGCCCTGCTGCCCAATCCGGACCTGAATCGCGAGAAGACATTGCGGGCCGGGTTGTTATTCAAGAGGCGCCTGTTGGGAATCGATCTTGCGGTTGACGGCAGCGTGCGGCGCCTGACCGAGGGAATCACCTGGGAGGCACTGGTCCCGAACGGCGACCAGGGTGTCTGGACCAACGGATTGGAAATGGATGCCGCAAAATTGACCGGAAGCCTGGGCAGGGAGGGTCGGTTCCTCGGCTGGGGCCGGGTGAAACTGGAGGGAACGTGGCAGACCTTCGACGAAAAAGTGGGCAGGGCGAGCCTTTTGCCTCCCGAAAAGTATCTTCGTCTCCACGTGATGTGGGAGAACCACTTCTTCCAGGAGGACGGCATCCTCCAACTGGCCCTTTACAGCACCCATCAGGGAGAGATGGCAGACCCCTGGGACGTGACCAGGAACTACATACTGCCCACGCGGACGGTCCACGATCTGCTGGTGGGGTTCCGTCTGGTGGGGGCGAACCTGTCCCTGGCCTTTCGGAACCTGACGGGCGAAAAGACCCGGATGACAGCCGGCGCCCTGAGCCACGAACAGGAACTGGACCTCCGACTCCACTGGACTTTCCGCTACTGAAACGTCTTTCCCGCCGCCAGGCCCTGGGAATCCTGTTGGTCTTTTCCCTGTTGATGGCCGGTCGACTGATTCGCCACAAGATGCTGATCACCCCCGGCGGGCAGTGGCGTGAACACATGTGGCTGGACGGGATCGTCCTGGCGCCCGGTGATGCGGAGGCCTCCGAGAAAGCTCCCAAGACGGTCTTGACCACTCCCTTACCCATCAATATCTGCAGTGAGGACAGCTTGACACTCCTTCCGGGAGTTGGTCCGGTCCTGGCCAAAAGGATCCAGGAAGCAAGGGCAGAAGGCCACATATTCCTCAATGCCGAGGATTTGCGCACGGTTAAGGGCATTGGCACGGTGCTTTCCGCCCGGTTGGCTCCCCTGGTGGATTTCGCCATTGAAGAGGTGCCTGACTCCCTTTCTGAAGATTCCCTGCAAAACTAGGTAAAGTCCGCTGTTTCCCATCCGAAAAAGAGGTGGAACGGATAGACCGCCGGGGCCTCCGGTTTGGAGGAGGGAGGCGGAAAGTACGGCCGACATCCGGCTCATGCCGCCGGTTTGAATATGGAAATTACGAGAGCGGAGTCATCGCAACATGAATTCAGGTTCCACCACTGCCGCCAAGGACAAGATTGCCAGCCATTTGCTTGAGGCGGGCCTCGTCGATGAGGCCAGTCTGGCGAAGGTCCGGGAACTGCAGAAGAAGGAAGGCGGATCCCTGGGCCAGGCCCTGGTCAAGATCGGCCTCATGGATGAAACCACCTTTGCGGAGTTCGTCGGCAAGATCTACAACCTGCCGGTGTTGAGTCTGGAAAAGACCGACATCGAAATGGAATGCATCGACATGATTCCGGGTGACGTAGCCCGGAAATTCCAGGTACTTCCCATCTCGCGGGCCGGTCGTGTCCTGACCGTGGTCATGGCCAATCCGAGCAACATATTCGCCATCGACGACATCAAATTCATCACCGGCCTTGACGTGCAACCCGCCGTCGCCGGTGAAAGGGCGATCAAGAAATACATCGACAAGTTCTACGCCACCACTGATTCGCTGGCCTCGATCATGGAGGGAATCGAGGACGATATCGAATTGGTGGAGGATTTGGAGGACGAGGACATCGCGGGGCAGGATGGTCAGAACGCTCCGGTCGTCAAACTCGTCAACACCCTGCTCGCAGAAGCGGTCAAGCTCGGCGCCAGCGATATCCACATCGAACCCTACGAGCGAAACATGCGGGTGCGCTATCGCATCGACGGGATTCTGTCCGAGGTGATGGAACCGCCCATCAAACTGAAAAATGCCATCACCAGTCGTTTGAAGATCATGGCCGAACTGGATATCGCGGAACGTCGCATTCCCCAGGACGGCCGCATCAAGTTGAAGATCGGAAGCAAAAAGGTCGATCTCCGTGTTTCGGTTCTGCCCTGCATTTTTGGCGAAAAAGTCGTGATGCGGATCCTGGACAAAAGCAACCTTAACCTCGATCTGTCAGATTTCGGCATGGAGCAGAAGGCCCGGGATGATATCTACGAAGCCATCGCTGCTCCGTTCGGCATGGTCCTGGTTACAGGTCCCACCGGGTCGGGTAAGACGACGACGCTGTATTCCTGCCTGGCAAAGCTGAACGACAGCCAGCGCAACATCATGACGGCGGAGGATCCGGTCGAGTACAACATCGACGGCATCAATCAGGTCCAGGTCCGCGAGGCGGTAGGCCTGACTTTTGCTACCGCCTTGAAGGCGTTCCTGAGGCAGGACCCCAATATCGTGATGGTTGGTGAGATCCGGGACCTGGAAACGGGCGGAATCGCCACCAAGGCCGCTTTGACCGGTCATCTGGTTCTGTCGACCCTGCACACGAACGATGCTCCCAGTACGATCAACCGGTTGATCGACATGGGTATTGAACCGTTTCTGGTCGCATCGTCGACGGTTTTGATCATGGCTCAGCGGCTGGTCCGGCGGATTTGTTCGGGCTGCAAGGAAGAGGTCAAGTTGTCGGACGAGGCTCTAAAGGACCTGAAAATGCCTGCCGGCACTCCGGTCTTCAAGGGCAAGGGTTGCGACCAGTGCAACGGCTCGGGTTATTCCGGGAGGCAGGGCCTGTACGAGGTAATGCCTATCACTTCGGAGATCCGGACGCTGATCCTGGATCGGGCCTCGACTACCGAAATATGTCAGTTGGCCATCAAACAGGGCATGCTGACCCTGCGGGAGGATGGCCTAATCAAGGTTGCAAAGGGAATCACCACCGTCGAGGAAGTGTTGCGCGAGACCGCCGTTCCGGATTAACACGGTTAATCGTTCAACCACACGACAATTCGGAGGAGAGATAACGTGATTGGAATGCGAGAGCTTCTCGAGGAAATGGTTGCCAAAGGGGCCAGTGACCTTCACCTGACGGCAGGCATACCGCCGCAATACCGTGTTGATGGCCATGTCGTAGCTTCCCAGTTCCCGGTAATGACCGGAGATGAAACGAAACGTCTGGCCTACAGTATCCTCAACGAAGAGCAGAAAAAGCGCTTCGAGAGGGACCTGGAGCTCGATTTCTCCTTCGGTGTGCAGGGTATAAGCCGCTTCCGGGCCAACGTATTCCAGCAGCGCGGTGTGACAGCCATGGCTATTCGCCAGATTCCCTATGAAATCAGCACCTTTGAAGAATTGGGTTTGCCACCGATTTGCAGGGAATTGATTACCAAAAACCAGGGTCTGATCCTGGTCACCGGGCCCACCGGCAGTGGTAAGTCCACAACTCTGGCCACGATGGTTGATTCCATCAATACCAATTTGAGGGGCCACATCATTACGATCGAGGATCCCATCGAGTTCGTGCACCAGCACAAGAACTGCATCATCAACCAGCGCGAGGTCAACAGCGATACACACAGTTTCCCCGATGCGTTGAAGTACGTGCTGCGGCAGGATCCGGACGTGATCCTCATCGGTGAGATGCGCGACAAGGAAACCATCGGCGCGGCCCTGACGATCGCGGAGACCGGTCACCTGGCCCTGGCTACGCTGCATACCAACAGTACGTATGAAACGATCAACCGTATCGTCGATGTCTTCCCTTCGGGACAGCAGAACCAGGTTCGTTCACAGCTGGCTTTCAGTCTGAGCGGGGTGTTTACCCAGCAGCTCATTCCGAGGGCACGCGGCGGCGGCCGGGTGATGGCCATGGAGATCATGGTCTGTACCCCTGGTATCAAGGCGATGATTCGCGACGACAAGACACACCAGATCTACGGTTTGATGCAAGCAGGCCAGAAATACGGCATGCAGACCATGAACCAGTCCCTGCACCAGGCGGTGCTGAACAAATGGATCACTTTGGAAGAAGCCCTGGGCCGGACATCCGATGCCCAGGAACTATTAGGAATGCTCGGTGAACCCGTCGGCATGCCAACCTGAGGAAGGGGAGGAATCCCGTGAGCGCAACGACATATCTCTGGAAAGGGAAAACAGCCAAAGGCGAGTCCCTGACAGGCGAATTCGAAGCGACCGACAAGGCAGCGGTAGGGGAATACCTGCGCAAACGCCGAATCGTGATTACTTCGATAAAGAAAAAGCCCAAGGACATCCAGATCAAATTCCTGCAGAAGCAGGGAGTTTCGGTCAAGGACCTTTCGGTTTTCACCCGGCAGTTCGCCACCATGGTAAACGCCGGTCTGCCGCTTGTTCAGTGTCTTGACATTTTGGGCAAGCAATTGGATAAGCCACACTTCAAGACGGTTGTCCTGAAGGTCACAGCCGACGTAGAGGGCGGTTCCACTTTGGCGGAGGCACTGGATAAGCACCCCAAGATCTTTTCCGACCTGTACGTCAATATGATCGCGGCCGGTGAAGCCGGCGGTATCCTGGACGTCATTCTCAACCGCTTGTCCGTGTTCCTGGAAAAGGCGGACGCCCTGCAGCGCAAGGTGAAGGGCGCCATGACTTATCCCGCCATCGTGCTGACGGTGGCCGGCGGTGCCTGTATCTTCATGCTGATGTTCGTGATTCCTGTTTTCGCCAAGATGTTCTCCGATTTCGGGGGCACACTGCCGGCGCCGACCAGGATCGTCATGGGCATTTCCGATTTCATCCGTGGTTACTGGTGGGCGCTTATCGGTGGCGCCGTGGGCTTTACCTGGGCCTTCAAGTCGTACCGCGCCACCATTAGCGGACAGCGCAACACCGACCGGTTGGGAATGAAGATTCCTATCATCGGTACTGTTCTGCTCAAGTCGGCCGTGGCACGATTCACGCGCACCCTGGGTACCCTGATCGGTTCAGGTGTGCCCATTCTTCAGGGCCTGGAAATCACTTCCCGCACCGCGGGTAACCGGGTGATCCAGGAAGCCATCGATGAGACTGCCAAGAGCATTGCTCAGGGTGACACCATCGCGGCTCCCATGAGGGAAAGCGGCGTGTTCCCGCCCATGGTCGTCCAGATGATCGGCATCGGTGAACAGACCGGCGCCCTGGACGAGATGCTGGCCAAGATCGCCGACTTCTACGACGACGAGGTCGACGCTGCGGTGGACAATCTCACCGCGGCCATCGAACCGATCATGATCGTGGTCATGGGTACCATGGTCGGTGGCATGCTCATCGCCATGTATCTGCCGATGTTCAAGATGTCCAGCGTTGTAGGTGGGTGACGGCTTTGCCCGAACCGAATGACGGCAGCCGGGTCCCGAAAAAGATTGACGGACCCGGCGGTCGTGATCCCAATGCAAGGTTATTGATCTGGCGGCTGCTACTGGCCGCCTTCCTCACTGTCTGCTCCCTCTTTGTCCACAATTTCGGGTCCAATGACGTTTCAACGCCGGGCCTGATGGGATCCCTCGGATTACTCTATACCACCATTGCGGTTTGTTGGGCCGCGTACCTGGCCGGAGCCCCGCGCCGGCTGCTTCTCTCTGCCCAGTTGGCTGCCGACACCCTGTGCATAGGGTTTCTGGTCCACTTCTCCGGTGGACCCTATTCGGTTTTGCCCCTGGCGTTTCTGGTGCCGATCATGTTGGCCGCATACTACCGGGACGCCCGCTGGGCGATGGCAATTGCCGGCACGGCGGCCATCCTGGTGGGGGGAGGCCACTTCGGCCTGGCCCTGGGCTGGCTATTGACGGGGGCCACCGCCAGAGTGGATTACCTGGAGGGCTGGCCGGTTTTTGTTACCGCACTGCACATGTCGCTCTTCCTGGTGACTGGGATGATCAGCGGGGGGCTTGCCCGCCGCCTTGCCCTCAGGAGGAAAGACCAGGCACGCAGCCACATCATTGCGCAGAAGGCCCGCTGCGAAGTTCGCAACATCATGGACAACATCCAAAGCGGTTTGATCACTGTCAACAGCAAGGGCGTGATCACCAGGGTCAACCCCTCGGCCTGCAGGATACTCCAGCTCGGACCCGGGCAACTCCTGAAGCAGGAAATCCGCGGTGTGATGGCTGACGGAATGCAGGAATTGTCGGATATCATCCTGCCCGTGGCGACGGGAGGAGAGTCGGTCAGCCGGGGTGAAATCCACATTCACCGGAAGGGCCGCAGCATTCCCCTGGGCCTGAATGTCAACCACGTCACTGCACCCAGTGGCAGGGTCATCGGGGCCATCACGATCTTTACGGATTTGACCCGGGAAAAAGAAATGAGCGCCCGCATCCGCGAGTCCGACCGTTTGGCCGCCATCGGCGAACTGGCCGCCAGCATTGCCCATGAAATCCGCAACCCCCTGGCCAGCATCCGGGGAAGTGTCGAGATCCTGGCGGGCGAACTCGAGTTGGAAGGATACCAGGACCAACTACTGGGCCTCGTGCTCAAGGAGAGCGCCCGGGTCAATACGATCATCAACGATTTCCTGGCCTATTCCAGGATGCCGGCGGCCACCAAGTCCTGTTTCGGGGCCGAAGAATTCCGTGACCAGATTTCCCTGCAGATTCGCCAGCACGTCGCGGCCAAAAAGGGGCTTGTAAGGATAACCTGCGAAGCCGATCCGGCGGACATGATGATCGTGGCCGATCCTGGGCAACTGACCCAGATGACACTGAACCTGGCGATCAACGCCTGCCAGTCCATGGCGTACGAAGGTGATCTGCGCATCGGATTGAACCTGGTGGGTGACGGCGACACCTACGAATTGATTGTTACGGACAATGGGCCGGGCATCGAACCGGATATCCGTGAGCACCTGTTTTCACCGTTCAAGACCACCAAGGAGGGTGGCACCGGGCTGGGGTTGTCCATCGTCGCACGGATCGCCAGCGCCCATGGAGGCAGTGTCAGGGCCGAGGATAATCCGAATGGCGGAGCCATCTTCAGGGTCCGCTGGCCAATGGACCGGCAAATGCTGGAAACCGGTAAAGAGCTGTTATTGGCCGACTGAGATGGGGATAATTTCCCTCCGCCAATGCACATTGCAATGATGAATGATCAGCCATCCGTGCAGGGATGGCATTTTTTTGGAAAAGAACTCCACTTTTTCGCATTTCGCGTTAAAGAGTCCCGCCACGCTGACGATATTCATTCAACAACTGCAACATGCCTCCAGCAACAAGGAGATTTCAATGGCCCTGGGCAGGATCCTGGTCGTTGACGACGAGGAATCGATGTGTCAGTACCTTTCGATCCTTTTGCAAAAAGAAGGTTACGAGGTAACGACGGTCAATTCCGGAGTAGAGGCTCTAAAGGTCTTCGAGAATGACCCCGTAGACGTGGTCATGACGGATATTCAGATGCCGAAGATGGACGGCATCCAGCTCCTCAAGGGGATCAAGAGTATCGACCCCGGCACCCCGGTGATCATGTTGACGGCCTATGCCAGCGAGCAGTCGGCCATCGACGCGGTCAACCTCGGCGCTTTTTCCTACATGCAGAAGCATTGCAAGAACGACGAGATCAAGATGGTCGTTCGCAACGCCCTGGCTCTGCGCAAGGCAAAGACCGAAAACATCAAGCTCAAGAAAGAGCTGACGCGCAACAAGCGCCGCAAGCACATCATCGGGCAGAGCACCCGCATGCGTTCGGTCTACAAGATGGTGGACAAGATCGCCTCCACCACTGCAACGGTTCTGATCAACGGGGAAAGCGGCACCGGCAAGGAACTGATCGCCCAGTCCATTCACCATCGCAGCGATCGCGCCGACGGTCCATTCGTGGCCATCAACTGCGGCGCCATTCCCGAAACACTGTTGGAAAGCCAGCTCTTCGGACACGTCAAGGGCTCTTTCACCGGCGCGGACCGCAATCATGACGGATTCTGCCGCCAGGCCGAAGGTGGAACGATCTTCCTGGATGAAATCGGGGAGACCCCGCACACCATCCAGGTGAAACTCCTGCGGATGCTGCAGGAGCGGGAAGTCTATCCCGTGGGAAGCAGCAGCCCGGTCAAGGTGAACCTGAGGGTCATCGCGGCCACAAACCGGGATCTGGAGCATGAAGTCGCCGTGGGTAACTTCCGCACCGATCTCTATTACCGGTTGAACGTGATTCCCCTGAATCTGCCCACCCTGCGCGAACGCAGCGATGACATACCCCTGTTGGTGGACCATTTCCTCAAACGATGCTGCCCGGATGAATACCAGGGAAACCTGGGTTCCCTGATCGAGGACCGGGCAATTACCGCCCTTCAGGGCTACGAATGGCCCGGCAACGTGAGGGAACTGGAAAACGTCATCGAACGCGCCAGCATCATCCGGGATGGCGACATCATCACGCTCAAGGATCTGCCGACTTTTGTCACCAGTTTGTCGGGATCCGAAACATCGGTCTCGAACCTGGTGGTCGGGGGACGGGTCACGCTCGACGATCTGGAAAAGGCCCACATCCTGGGTGTGCTCGAGACGACCGGCGGAGCTCGCAAACAGACCTCCGAAATCCTGGGAATCAACGCCTCGACGCTTTACCGCAAACTGAAAAAATACGGTTTGCAGGATCCGGATTCCGACGAGGGCTACGAAACTGAGGAAAAAGACCAGGTTCCAGGGGAAGAATTGCTCGAAGCGGTGGAATCGGTGATCCGGGAAACCGGGGAACCAGTTGCCGAACCGACCGAAGTCTGAACTGGTCCGGCTTTTGATTCGCACGGAAAACCACATGGAATCAAGAGGAAATAGGCAATATGCAAGGATCGCAACGTGAGAATATTGCCGGGTTCCTCTAAGACGAGTTTATAAGTCATACAATTTCAACTAGTTGGAATTGTAGGCTGATAAAGGGGCAAATGGCACGGCCATTGCTTCACTGGGACTGCCGTTGGCAGGTAGAGAGCCGGACAACCCGGCAGCAAGCACCAAGAGGTCTACCCTCACAAGGATGTGGGCCGAATCGAAGGAGATCGATGTGTTGAATCGTAAGGGATTTACTCTGATTGAGCTGATGATCGTGGTCGTCATTATTGGTATTCTGGCCGCCATTGCCATCCCCAACTTCATTAGCATGCAGGATCGGGCCAAGGAAGCCAAGGTTAAGGGCGCTGCCCATACCGTGCAGCTGGCCGCCGAGGATTTCGCCGTTCGCAACGATGGTATCTACTCGGATGCTGCGGCTGATATCCAGGCCTTGCTGCCCGCTGGTGTTCAGAACAACAACCAGCTGCAGAATGCCTTCACCGGCAACTTCACCGAGCCCCAGTATGCTGCTGCCGCCGGTGCTGCCGGTCAGGTCGGTATCGTGGCCATTCTTGACGCTGCCAATACCCCGGTTGGTTACAACATTACCGGATATGGCAAGGACGCGACCCAGGGCCCGAATAATGACGGCATTATCCTGACCCTGACGAGTGGTCAGTAAGATCCATTCGGATTGATTCGAAGGGCGGGGTCGTGCGAACGACACCCGCCCTTTATTTGTTTGTAGGGAAGCATGGAGATGGATATGAAATCTGAATTGATAATGCCTGCGCCTAGTGCATCTGAAGAAGAAAATGTACTCAACAGTAAAGGGTTCACGCTTATTGAATTGATGATTGTTGTGGTCATCCTGGCCCTTTTGGCTTCCATCGCCATTCCCAACTTCATTAAAATCCAGGACCGGGCCAAGGAAGCAAAGGTCAAGGGAGCTGCCCACACTCTGCAACTGGCCGCCGAGGATTTCGCCGTTCGTAACGATGGTATCTACTCGGATGCCCAGGCTGATATCCAGGGCCTGCTGCCCGCTGGTCTCCAGAACAACAACCAGCTGCAGAACGCCTTCACCGGAGCCTTCACCGAGCCCCAGTATGCTGCCGCCGCCGCTACGGTGGGAGAGGTTGGAATCCTGGCGGTCCGTGATGCCCAGGGGACCAACATCGGCTACACCATCACGGGCTGGGGTTATAAGGAGCTTATACTCACTATCTCGAGCGGTAACTAGCGGGACAACA
>Ga0164313_10005427_pt1 | contig 11281 bp, 6 predicted proteins | sample GuaBasSedimGuay4_FD_113735 | JGI IMG/M metagenome (GOLD analysis project Ga0164313, IMG submission 113735) | Subseafloor sediment microbial communities from Guaymas Basin, Gulf of California, Mexico - Guay4, Core 4569-4, 0-3 cm | ecosystem: Environmental > Aquatic > Marine > Hydrothermal vents >...
AAATACTATGAAGAAGCTTTGATTCTTATCCAAAGTAATTGGAATTGATGTTCGTCCGTTTTGACGTGCAAATTCGGATAGCAAGCGCGTTTCGCCGGTAACGGGATCCCATAACTCAGGCGCTCCTGTTCCATCCCGGAATGTACAAATATCCTCAACCGGTAAGTTTGTACGGTTGGAAATAAAATAGATATCCCAATCATTGGTGGTACGGTGAGTGTATCGAATTGACCCGGAAGCCACAAAATCTTTTTCTACCCCCATTTTTTTAAATAATCCTGCTATAGCCTCGTAGCGTGGATAAAGTTCTGTTGTATCCGTTTTCGAAAAGTCGCCTCCCCAGTAGATTTTACCTTTCCCATGTGTCGTTACAGTTTCTTTTTCGGGTGTTTCCATCCCGCCCCACAATATTTCTGATAATGAACTAACTTTTTGATCACATTTGGGAAATCCTGACAGACTTGGTGATTTCACCGGCGGATTTCCAATAATAACCGCACCTTCTTGTAACAGCGATTCGATTTTTTTCAGTAATTCGGGAGTCATGGTTTTAAAATCTGGCAGAACCAATAACCGGTAAGACGCCCCTTCAGGGAAAACAATCCGATTGTTTTGAACCCTGGCCATATCCATCAGGGCAAGCGGTGAACACCCGTCAAAATTATACCCACGTTTGTCGGGCAATACATCGTCACCTTCCAAAGCTGACAATGGAGGGCGGAATACATGAGGTGCTCCTTCAGGAGTTAAATATAAAATATCAGCAACTGTACGTCCTTGTCTTAAAATATGCTGACACCTTGTGACATAAGTATGATAAGCCGAAGCCATTGGCCACCATGTTTGCCCCCGATCATGGTGTATGCCATAGGGGCCCATGGTCATCCCGGGACGAAGCTCATCATTGAGTGGCTGATGCGCAAAAGTGTGGTAAACAAACTTGTTTATACCCATACAAAATGCCCAGTCGCCCTGGTTTTTCATATTCCCCGGATACATTACCCATGGTTTAGGGTGGGAGGTAAATGCCTCTGCTGCAACAACAGGCCGGCCAAATACGTGTGCTATGGATGTGGCCTCAATACAGCTAAATGAGGAATTGAATCCAAGTCCTTTGGTCCAGAATTCACACATTGGCACATCTGCCACCGCTCCCAAATCGAGGTCGGAAGCAGGATTCATATCATAAGGTTCTATAGAAAGTGTAAATCCATTACGCCGGCCAAGCTCTTTAAAATGTTCCGCATGATTTTCCAGAATAAGCTCCTGAGAAGTCTGGCGAAGATCCCAAAGAAAACGCTCGCTTAGTTCCAGACTACCTACGATACGGCCGGTATATACAGGTAGGAAGGGTAGCAGCTCATAGCCCCGGCGTTTCCGGAACTCTTCCCTAAATTTTCCAGTCCAGTTCTGTGCCCCCATCTCCCAACTGTCGATATGGATCATAGTCCAACCTCCGGATATACTTTTATTGCGCGGTCCGACTTTACGGATTAGTTTACCAATATATTCATCAAAATGGGCATTAAAAGCAACGGTATCGAACTTATCGCATTCAAATCCCAATCCTGGTTCAGGCGCCGGGCGGGTAACAGCGCCGTTATTTCGTTTTCCGAACCGCATTATTGTATAGTTTCCTGGTGGAATCTGCCATTCCAGAGTGCCGTCAGGTTGAAGATGCTTTGAAAGATCAATAATGTCACTTTTACTTATAGCAGAACCTGGTAATTCCTGGTATTCAGCAGGAGCCGCCAGATATGGCTTTACTCCTTTGCGAGAGGTGTAGGGAGCGCGATAGTAAAGTGCTTTTTCATCAATATCTTCGATTCTATTATCCATAGAGGGCGTTGGAAAAGCTAAAACAATCACATCTTCATAATATTCATTCCACTGTTCCTTCAATTCTTTTGTTAAAGCTCTTTCACCAAAATAAGGCTTTTTCGGAGCAGGCTTTGGCAGCAAGCCTTTAAAATTTGCCGGACCTGTCACTTCAGTTGATGAGGCGACCAAATGTTGCATCGACTGCTCAGGTGATACCCATGGGCCTCCGCTTCCTGCCCATCCGGGTCCTGAGCCCAGTGTAATTTCAATGCCCAGTCTTTCCGCCTCACGTACAGCATGCTCATACAACTCCTGCCACTCGTCACTCAAAAAATCAACCGATCCCCGGGGAACACCAACATTTACTTCAAGAAAAAGAACATTGCCTATGCCTGCTTTTCTCATCGATTCCAGATCGGCCGTCATACCTTCACGGCTGAGGTTGCCATCCATAAAGTACCAATAAACACCCGGCCGGGCAGAATCGGGTGGGTTTTTAAAGTCTTCTTTTAGTTCATCAGCTGGCGTTTTGACACAGCTTGATAGTGTTACAGTTAAAAGTAAAAATACAGTTGCTAATCTGATCATCTTTTGGATTTTTAGGACTTTATTAACTGACCTTATTTGGTCATTACTTGTTGCTTATTTATCCACAACTCAACGGGTTGGTAATCTGAACTCCAGTTTGCTCCAAAAATATCTAAAACATGATCATTATTCACATCGGCAACCCTGATACCATGAGATCCTTTGTTTGAAAGAACTTGTTTTTCCCAAAGTGCTCCGTTTTCCCTGTTTAGAAGAACCACTACTTCATCAGGGTCTTTCCCCTGATGCATTTCCGCATATATAATATCAATTGCATTGTCCAGATTCAAATCACCAACGGCCAGAGAATGAATCACACATTCGACAGAATCGAAGATTATATGTTCAGTCCAGTCCTCAAGGTCCCGGTTTGCAGGTGCTTCCAGCCAACTGATCCTGTAATAACTTCCGGCCAGCTCAGAAGGTGTAAGTACGACGTCATTACGACCATCGTGATTAATGTCCGCGATCTGAACATTTGCATTTGGATACCACCTGGTAAAATGGTGCTCCCTCCATTCTGTGTCATGATTTTCAAACCAAATCCCTCCTGTAACGATATCCGGGTCTCTATCCCCGTCGAGATCACTTACTACAATTCCCTCACCATGTGGACATTGCAGTACCTTTTCATTCCATTTATCAGTTCCCGTATTCATCCATATATGAATGGTGTTGCCAGCTTTGTAGCCGAATTCAGATTGATTTCTTGAGATCACATCCAGGCGCCCGTCTCCATCGAGATCAGCAATTTCAATGTCATGAGTAGGGTGATCAGCAATCAGATGAATTTCCCAGGGTTGGGTTGGATCTTCACGTATGTTTCCATTGTTTTCATACCAGAACAATCCTCCCATTACAATATCCAGGTCACCATCTCCATCCATATCACCCACTTCACCATCCACGGTATTATAACCGCCCTCTGCAATGAGAAATTTTGACCAATCCGGGTATTTGTACCAAACCAGGGGCCCTTTTTGCCCACCGATAATGATATCCTCCATACCGTCATTATCCAAATCTCCGCTAAATTTTGCCCATGGATTGAATGGCCCTAATGAATCTACAATGACATATTCAAAACTCAAATTATCGAAAAGAGATGAATTTTCACGGGTTTCATTTTTCGATTTACAACCTGTCCATAAAACCAATAGTACGAGTATGATACCTATGCATCCGTAATTGCAGGATTTTATGTGTTTTAATGTATTGTTGTAATGATGCTTCATGCTGATTTTTATAAAATTATCGTTCCATTCATTCATGATCCAGCTGAATTTAAAGTATATAAAGATATTCTTTTCGTTATGACTTATCAAGTTATCTAATCGATTACAAAGACTTTAATACTGAGATGAATTACTTTTCCTTTCAATTTTTATTGTTTAAATTTATTACTTACTAAACCTGACATATTTTTTATGGTTTAAATCAGTTTTTTCTAACTATTAATTTTATGTCGCAGAAAGAAATCTATTTTCAAAAGAGACAATAATCATGAAAAATTTAAACAGACGTACATTTGTCAAGAAATCTACGGTAGCATCAGCAGGGATAATGTTGAGTGCTCCCTTTATTAAAAATTCAATGGCTTCAGCTAATGATACAGTGAATGTTGCCGTAATCGGTATTAGAGGCCGGGGAAGAGCTCATTACAATGCCCTTGCAAAAATTCCCAATGTTAAAATTGTTGCAATATGTGATATCGATCAAAATCTTCTTCCAAAAGCAGTCAACGATATTGAAAAACTGACAGGCAGCAAGCCGGCTACAGAAACAGAATACAAGAAAATTCTTGAAAATGAAGACATTGATGCCGTATGTATAGCCACACCAAATCATTGGCATGCCCTACAAACTATTTGGGCCTGTCAGGCAGGTAAGGATGTGTATGTAGAAAAACCCGTTTCCCATACAGTTGAAGAAGGAAGAAAAATGGTGGAAGCGGCCAGGAAGTATAATCGAGTAGTCCAGACAGGCACACAATCGAGAAGTCACCCGGCTATATTGAGTGCCCAGGATTTCATGAAAAAAGACGGACTTGGGAAAATATATATGGCCAAAGGACTTTGTTTCAAACCAAGAGGAAGTATCGGTCGTGTGAAAGATAGTGAAATACCAAAGGGTGTAAATTGGGATGCCTTCCTTGGACCGGCTCCTTACAGGCCTTTTAATCAAAACCGGTTTCATTATAAGTGGCACTGGTTTTGGGATACTGGTAATGGAGACTTTGGCAATCAGGGTATTCATCAGGCTGATATTGCACGATGGGCATTAGAAAAAAACACTCATCCGGTAAGAATCCAGAGCACTGGTAATTATTTTATATGGGATTCCGATCAGGAAACACCTAATATCCAGCAAGTGGAATTTGAGTATGAAGATGGTTCTATATTACAATTTGAAGTACGGGGATTAGGTACAAATTCTGAAGCCGGGGTCAAAATTGGAAATTTGATTTACGGATCGAAAGGTTGGTTAGACCTGGGTAACGAAGATACCGGAGGCGGTCAAGTGCATTACAGCGATGTTAATATCAAACCGAGCGGATATTCATCGTACACGGAGGAAGACGGCCATAAATTTACTGTTGATGATCCTGCCACTGCCGATTCAGTACAAAATCATTTTGTGAATTTTATCGAGAGTGTAAAATCAAGAAAGTGGCAAGACCTAAACGCTGACATACTGGAAGGGCATTTATCAACTTCTCTCTGCCACCTTGGAAATATTGCCTGCAGGTTAAAAAAGACACTACATTTTAATCCGGAAACCGAAAAATTTGTTAATGATCCGGAAGCGGATGCTTATCTAACCAAAATTTACAGGGCTCCATATATATTGCCGGAAACTGTATAGGGTATATGGATAGATAAAGACAAATTCTGGAACCATCACGCAGGGGGAGGCTTATGTGCCTTCCCTTGATGTTTTTATGTAATGCTGTCGCTATTAGAATATTTATTTTCTTAGTTTTATAACAATAGTAACTTTTAAACCAGATTATATGAGAGTTTTTTTACTTTTCATAGCATTGGCATGGGTCATTTCTTCATGCGAACAAATCAACCGTTCCGGTAAAGGTCAGAAAGGGAAAGTTGAAAAAAGCAGTAATAAGTACAATAATAAAACGAAAACCGGACTCCGGGAATCTCGTTATCCAGGTGGCGAACTGCGATCTGCTGTCAATTATAAGGATGGCATAAAACACGGTAAAGCAAAAAACTACTATAAAAATGGCAAAGTGAAAATGGCCATGACCTATTCGAATGGTATAAAACAAGGCAAATCGTTATATTATTACGAAAATGGAGAGATATATCGCGAATCAAACTACCTCAATGGTAAATTGGATGGAATCAGAAAGATTTACAGAAATGGCAGGCTTACAGCAGAAATACCATATAAAAATGGTAATCCGGGAACCGGACTCAAGGAGTATCTAATAAATGGCAAACTAAAAACTAACTATCCGAAAATAATTGTCAATCCTGTTGACAACCGTCAATCATCCGAAGAATATCATCTGGATATTTACTTTTCCAAAAAGAACCCCAAGGATGAATTCTATTTCGGTAAATTGGTAGAAGGAAAATTCATCCATGATGAGTTATACTCTTTCGCGGCAACAAATGGTCAGGCAAGATTCACTATCCCTGTTGTACCGGGGACTACTATCACGAAAAAGCTGAACATTGTAGGCGTTCACAGAACTAAACAAGGAAATCCTTATGTTACTACAAAATCCTATAGCCTTTCAGTTAAATAGTGTCTGGTCATAAAGTCCGCTATTTGCGTTACGCTTGCCCTCAAAATGGTCATTTACGAAATGTAAATTCACATTTTTCGTGCTGCGCAAGCCTTGATATCAAACTTTCTGATTCAGACACCAACTTTATGACAATTTCTTAATAAAGGATTTACCATTTTATGAACCATTAAATGTGCTATTTTGACTTCTGTTATTATATTAAAACCAAATGTATTATTCTACCTATCATGTTAAAAATATCTATATGCCACCTGGAGCTCAAGCCAGATTATATTTATTGGTGTTCTTTGTTTTATTTTTTACACATGGAAATAGTTATGCCCAAATGAATCATCAAAGTTTTAAACTGGCAATCGTTCAAATGAAAGTTGAAGGTGGAAAGAGATCGAATAACCTTCAAAGGGCTCGTCTTCGCATCAAAGAGGCAGTTGAAAATGGGGCTCAGGTTGTGTTGCTTCCCGAAGCTATGGACCTTGGCTGGACAGATCCTTCTGCTTTAACTGAGGCTCAGCCTGTGCCGCAGGGAGAAACCGCTGTACTTCTTTTGGAAATGGCCAAAAAACACGGAGTGTATATTTGTTCAGGTTTAATTGAAAAGGACGGCGAAAAAGTTTATAATTCTGCAGTATTATTCAATCCGGAAGGGGAATTGATCTTAAAACATCGTAAAATCCATGAACTTGATATTGGACATCCATACTATGCACTTGGCGAAAAGCTGAATGTAGCAGAAACTGAATATGGCACTTTTGGCCTGATGATCTGTGCTGATGCCACGGCAAAGGATCATGTGCTAACCAGGTCATTGGCATACATGGGGGCAGATGTCATTTTATCGCCATGCAGCTGGGCCATGCCTGCTGATCATGACAATGAGGCCGAACCTTATGGAGACACCTGGCGCAATGCCTATATACCAGTTGCAAAAAACTTCAGGATCTGGATCGCAGGTGCGAGCAACGTGGGCTGGATTACCGGAGGTCCATGGAAAGGCTGGAAAGGAATCGGTTCGTCACTGGTAATAAACCCCGATGGGGAAGAGGCGCTTTTTGGACCCTATGGTGTAGATGCTGATACGGTGATGTATGTCGATGTAAAGCCTGAAGACCGCCCGGGACAAGGAACTACATGGGAAGACTACTGGCAAAAAAGGAACAAAAACTAAATAACATTTATATAACCTAAAGTAGTTACAATAAGTCCGATAGCCATCGAATGTAGGGTATCAACCATAATTTAGAATAATGAATGTGCCCTAAATAATACACATTGGATAAAAACCTATATAGTTGAATCAAAAAGAGTCATGAACAAATTATTATTGGTTCTATGTGAAATACAGTGGGCTCAGGGTTATAAAAAGCAAAATATCGTTCAATAGAAGTAAAGTATTATGCTGCTACCGTAGCACATATAGCGGATATTTTGAATGCAAAGAAGAAAATTGTAACCGGGGATAAAAAGAAAAAAATAGTTAATGATTGAAAGTATTATATTTGAATGATAAAATTATTTCAACGAAGGCAGAAAAAGCAACAATAGTTCATTATGAAAGAGAATGAAGATCATCAATTAAACCTTACAAAAGTAGTTTTAACCGTTTTACGTGTATTGGTGGGATGGCATTTTTTATATGAAGGATTATCCAAACTCGCTACACCCGGTTGGTCAAGTGCTTCCTATTTAATGGAATCAAAATGGCTTTTTTCAGGGTTTTTTCATTGGATAATTTCCAGTCCAACAACTTTGGCAGTTGCTGATTTTTTCAATATCTGGGGGTTGATTTTAATTGGCTTAGGTTTGTTTGTAGGACTTTTTACAAGACTGGCCAGTATTTCAGGTATCCTGATATTGCTTTTATATTACATAGCAAATCCTCCGTTTGTAGAGTCAAGTATGCCTGGGCAGGGGCAATATTTCTTTGTCAACCTAAATCTGATTGAAGCCGGAATCTTATTGGTATTTGCTTTATTGAAAAAAGATTACCTATGGAGTCTTGACCGCCTTTTCAAGGGAATATTTCAACGGCAAAAGGAGAATGTATTCCCTCAGAAGGAAAACTCTGAAACGGGAATAAACACCAGAAGAGAGATGATCAAAAACCTTGCTTCGATACCAGTGCTTGGGGTTGCATTTTTTGGAATGGCAAAAAGAAACGGCTGGTTAAGTTTTGAGGAAAACAATTTAGGAAGGATTGATAGCATAACAAGCGCCTCGCAAATAAGAGCAAAAACTTATGATATAAGCGAACTAAAAGGAGAAGTGCCAAGAGGTAAGATCAAACATATTGAGATGAGCAGAATTATTCCGGGAGGAAACCTGATCGCAGGATTTGCCCATGCAAGGGACTTGATTTATGTATCAAATATGATTAAAAATTACTTTACTGATGAGAAAGTGATTGAAACCCTTTGGCTATATGAAGCCTGTGGTATTAATACCACCATTTTGAGAACTGATGAAAATACCATTAGAATACTGGATAAATACAGAAAAAGAGGTGGTAAAATACAGTGGATAGCACAGACATATCCCCAAAATGATGACTTCACCAACATTCAAATGGCGATCGATAACGGAGCTGTCGGAGCATTTGTGATGGGAAACATTGCTGATAAACTGGTTTACGAGAATAATTTGGATTATCTCGCAAAGCAAATTGAATTTATAAGAAGTCAGGGTTTAATAACCGGAACAGCTGGTCATGCAATCCAGGTACCAATGGCATGCGTCGAAAATGGAATTGAAACTGATTTTTTCATGAAAACCATTCATCACGACAAATATTGGTCTGCCACTCCAGCTGAAAACCGAAATGAATTTATGCATGACCTAAGGGAAGACAGTCTGGACCGAACGCAATTTCATGATAATAGCTGGTGCGCTTCATCAGAAAAGGTAAGAGATTTTTTCAAGACCTGCAAAACTCCCTGGATAGGTTATAAAGTACTTGCTGCAGGAGCCATTACCCCTGAAGACGGATTTAAATACGCATTTGATAACGGTGCAGACTTTATTTGCGTAGGAATGTTTGATTTCCAGGTAATCCCAAATGCCAATATTGTTCACAACATTTTAAATTCAAATTTAAACAGGGAAAGAAGCTGGTTTGCTTAGCCTACTTAGGCTCTGTCCATAATGTCCGCTATCTGCGTTACGCTTGCTCTCAAAATGGTCATTTACGAAATGTAAACTCACATTTTTCGAGCTACACAAGCCTTGATAGCGAACATTCTGATCCAGACCCTGACTTTATAGACAGGCTCTACTTATAATTTCTATATCCGTCGCTTTGTTTGAACGGATTGACTTTCAGGAAGTTCAATTATATTACTCCGGCTCAACTACTATTACATTTTCTTCAATGTCATCAGCTCCGTGCGTCAGTTTTTTTAGTTTCTTCACAAAGAGAATCAATACCAGGCCAAACCCGACACAAAAAATAAACACACCCATAAATATTGTTAGCTCACCTGCCTTTTGGGCAATTTCTCCTATAATACCGGCAATTTTACTTGCTATTCCTGTGGCCAAAAAATAAGCACCCATCATAAATGAGACGTATTTAGCAGGCGACATTTTAGTAATAAATGATAAGGCCACCGGCGAAATACTCAGTTCTCCTACCACATGCAAAAAGTATGCTCCAAACATCCAGTAAATAGAAGCTTTTCCCGTAACTGATTCCATTGTTTCCATGGCTGCCCCTGCCAGAAAAAGAAATCCAAATCCGGTAATGATCGTACCGAGACCCATCTTAAAAAGTGATGATGATTCCCATCCCTTTTTGCTCCACTGCACCCAAAACCAGGCCATCGGTGCACCTATCAGGATCACGTAAAATGCATGAAGTGATTGGAGAAAACTGGCCGGAACCTCAAAACCCAACATAACACGATCTATTTTTTCCTTGGCATATAAGTTCATCAAACCCCCTGCCTGCTCATAAGCTCCCCAGAATACAATTACGATGATAAATGATAAAAGCAGAACAATCATTCTGTCTTTTTCTACGGAAGTAAGCCTAATCCTTTCCTTTGTCCCTTCATGAATTTGATGAGGCACAAGATTGCCAACATCTTTCAAATATCTCTGCCCATAAATATATACGACCTGGCCAATTGCCATACCTATTCCCGCCAGGCCAAATCCATAATGCCAGTTGATCACTTCACCGATGTATCCAACGAGCAAAGGAGCTGAAAAAGCACCAATATTAATTCCTACATAAAATATTGTAAAAGCAGTATCTCTGCGACCATCGCCTTTTCTATAAAGACTCCCAACCATAGAGGAAATGTTTGGCTTCAAAGCACCAACACCCAAAATTATAAATACCAGGCCTGAATAAAACGCAACAATGGAATCAAATGCGAGAATAAAATGACCGAAACAAAGTAAAATGCCCCCAAGCATCACAGTTTTCTTTTGGCCCAGCAAGCGGTCAGCCAACAAGCCACCCGGAACTGACATCGCGTAAACGAGCATTGTGTACCACCCATAAAGTTCGAGAGCGGAAACATTGTTCCAGCCTAAACCCGGGTTAAGTCTATCGGCATTGGCAGTTAAGTACAATACGAGAATGGCTCGCATTCCATAATAGGAAAAGCGTTCCCACAGTTCAGTGAAGAACAAAATATATAATCCTTTGGGATGGCCCCACAATGTTTGCTGCTGCATAATTATTATCTGTATACTTCGGACCTTGCGCCCTTTTGTCATGTTAGTCAATTAACACAGGACTCGTTTCACTTGATCCTGTGCTTTGCCTTTCATCCCTTCAGGATTATGATTTAGATTTGTTTTATAAATAAGGAGGGTTAGATACGGGGTAAATATACCATTAATCCCGAATTTGAGAATGATTAGTCTGTTCAATTATCAAACTCCACGCGATTTAAGATCAATCCTGAAGCCGGGGCAATATAATCCAAAGGAATTTCATCAGGATATAGTAGCGAAATTTTTATATCATCTAAACGGATTTCTCCCCTTCCAAGTTTTATTAACTGACCCATCATCAACCGAATCTGATTGCGCATAAATCCTTTAGAGTGAATATGGTAAGCATAGCTAATAGCGCGAAAGAAATTG
>Ga0164313_10005428_pt1 | contig 11279 bp, 9 predicted proteins | sample GuaBasSedimGuay4_FD_113735 | JGI IMG/M metagenome (GOLD analysis project Ga0164313, IMG submission 113735) | Subseafloor sediment microbial communities from Guaymas Basin, Gulf of California, Mexico - Guay4, Core 4569-4, 0-3 cm | ecosystem: Environmental > Aquatic > Marine > Hydrothermal vents >...
AGCCGCCGCCGGAGCGGGGGCCGGCGTCAAACTCGCCGCTGTAGATCTCGACGCGCTCGCGAATTCCAATAAGCCCGTTGCCGCCACCAGTCGGTGACATCGATGTGGCCGCTCCCGCACCATCGTCGATTATTTCGACCGTAACGGCTCCGCTCCCGTAGGCGATGCGAACGCTGGCCGACGCGGATCGACCAGCATGCTTTCGTACGTTGGTCAGCGCCTCCTGGACGATTCGGAACGCCGCAAGCTCGACGCCGGGCGGCAAGTCCCGTTGCTCACCGGTAACCACGAGATCCACCGCAACCCCGGCATCAACCGACTGGTCGACGGCCGCGTCGACAGCGGCGAGCGTGGGCTGTGGCGAGAGCGAGATCTCCGCAGCCTCGCCGCCGCGCAACACTCCGAGCATCCGTCGCATCTCCGATAGAGACTCACGGCTCACGTTCTCGATATTCTCGAGAATTTCTACGGTCTTATCGGCGTCGACATGAGCGATCTCCTGCGCAGCCGATGCCTGCACGGAAATAATGCTCATACCGTGGGCGACCACGTCGTGCATCTCCCGGGCGATCCTGGCGCGCTCGCTGACCACAGCTAGCCGAGCGCTGGCCTCGAGTGCTTCCTCCGCCCGCGCCGCGCGATCCTGAAGATCGACGATCCGTTGACGTCGTTGGTAGAAGAGTTCGCCGAGGAGCGCAGCTGCAACGTGGAGGCCAGCGAAACCAAGCGCGATATACCACGGATCCTCATCGTCGCCAACCGAAAAGTCGATAGTCCCGAGAGTCGTGATGGTCACCGCCACCGCACCAAGGTTGATCCACGTCCTGTGACGATCTACTCCATACTTCGCAGCGGAGTAGATCCCGATCATCGCTGCCGCGTCGAAGCCGAGTGGATAATCGATGATCCAATACAGCCCAATCGAGGCGGACACCAGGTACATGACCGCCACCGGATATCGACGCCGGTACGCCAGTGGAAGGGTCTGCCCCGCCAGCAGTACGTAGGTGATTGCGTTGGGCTGCGTTTCAGGACTCGTGCCGCGCGTCCACATGGCTACGTCAGACGCTGCAAGGACGAACAACACGACCGCGAAGACTGCATCGATCGTGAATGGGTGGGACTTCCACCATCTCGCGATCCGGAGATTCATGTTGTGGCTTTCAACGACGCCTCATTGGCTTGCGAACTCGCGGCGGCCACGCCCGGCCGGGCGCGAGCATCGGTGACGGGGAGCACCGCTCGCACGACGTAGCCCCCTCCTGTCTCAGGTCCCGCCGAGAACTCACCTCCGTAGATATCGACGCGCTCGCGTATACCAATGAGCCCATTGCCGCCACCCGACCGAGACAACGCCGTGCTAGCCCCCACACCGTCATCACTGACCTCGATGGTCAGAACATCGTCGCCGAAGTCGATACGGACGACCGCCGAAGCGGACCGTCCGCCGTGTTTGCGCACATTCGTCAGCGCTTCCTGGACTATTCGAAATGCGGCCAACTCGACACCCGGCGCAAGATCACGTTCTTCCCCAGTGATCTCGAGTTGTGTGGGGACACCCGACTCGACCGATTGGGCGACGGCCCGGGGCACGTCGCCCAGCCTTGGTTGCGGCGCGAGCGAGCTGGTGGGCTCGTCGCTGTCACGAAGTACGCCCAGCATGCGCCGCATTTCTGACAACGATTCTCGTACCACGTTCTCGATCCGAGACAATACCTCCGCGGCCTTCTCTGGATCGGTGTGAACAATTTCCTGAGCGGCTGTCGCCTGCACGGCAATGACGCTCATGCCATGGGCGACCACATCATGCATCTCACGAGCGATCCGACTGCGCTCTTCCGCCACAGCGCGTTGGGCCTCCGCCAGGCGATCGGCCTCAGCCACTTCGGCTCGGCGCTTGGTGTCGACGAAGATCCGTTCACGGTTGCGAATGACGACGCCGACCGCGAACCCACCGCATATATAGGCCAGCATGCTCACCGCGCTGGGGTAATCGAACCCTTCGGGAAGATTGAGGATGCTCGCACCTGCGCCGACCATCAGGACGATGATCGACAACCCCGCTGCGGTCCAGGCGCGTCGACGATTGTCGCAGTGCACGGCAACGGCGTAGAGAGCGGGCAGCCCGATCAAAGCAAGGAATGATGGGCGATCGCGAAGCCAGTACGTCACCATCGCAATCGTGACGACCGTTAGGACCGCGATGGGAGCGTGGCGTCGCCACACCAAGCTCGCTCCGGCTAGAAGCACCAGGGCAAAAGCGAGAAAGTCGGGGGCCTGTTGGCCTGCTGACACATCATTGCCTACGACATCGACCAAGGCGAGCACGGTGATAAAGCCGGCGAACGCCAAATCAACGAAGACACGCCGGTCTTGGAACCAAGGCCTGTTGGCGCTGAGTACGCGTGCCAGCGGACCGCTCATTCCTCGATGGTAGTGCTAGCCGGCTCGGCGGTAGTCCGGCATTCAGCTGATCCCATATCCCCCAATGTGATGAGTCGCGGGCCGCAGAGAACCGAGGGTTTCTCCAATGTGATGAGACCAGAACGCCAAGGGTCACCACTTGGATGCACACCCAACCACCCCTTCGCCGGACGACATGCAAGGCGCCATTTTTTACGTTGGAGACACAAATCAACTCTCACGAAAGAGCAACCAAAATGACACTCCTCCTTGACCCACCAAACCCGCAAACTGAGAACGCTATAGCAGCATCGGCTCGCGGCGCCACCAAGACCTACGGCATGGGCGACACCGAAGTGCTGGCCCTCGACAACGTCGACGTGGACTTCGCTGCTGGCCAGTTCACCGCCATCATGGGGCCGTCAGGTTCGGGCAAGTCGACCCTCATGCACTGCATGGCGGGCCTCGACAGCCTCAGCTCGGGCTCCGCGTTCATCGGCGACATCGATATCGCCGCGGCGAGCGAGAAACAGCTCACCCGGCTGCGCCGCGACCGTCTCGGCTTTGTCTTCCAGGCGTTCAACCTGGTTCCCACATTGACCGCCATCGAAAACATCACACTCCCGATGGACCTAGCGGGAAATAGGCCCGACAAAGAGTGGCTCGACAACGTCGTGAGCACCGTCGGCCTGGCCGATCGGCTCAACCATCGTCCTGGCGAACTGTCGGGTGGTCAGCAGCAGCGTGTCGCCGTGGCTCGAGCCCTCGCGAGTCGGCCTGAGATCATTTTCGCCGATGAGCCGACCGGCAACTTGGACAGCATCACGGGCGGCGAGATCCTGGCGTTCATGCGCCACGCCGTCCGAGACCTCGACCAGACGATCGTCATGGTTACGCACGATCCGGTCGCTGCCAGCTACTCCGACCGTGTGGTGTTCCTCGCCGACGGGCACATCACCGATCAACTCTTCGACCCGACTCCCGATTCTGTGATCGGCCACATGCGTCGACTCAGCAACTGACCCGCGACATACCGCACCGAAAGGAACACAATCATGTTACGACTAACTCTCAGAAGTCTTGGAGCGAATAAGGTACGTTTCGCCCTCACCACCTTCGGAGTCACGCTGGCCGTGAGCTTCGTTGTTGCCGCCTTCGTCCTTGGCGACGGCCTCCGAAGTAGCTTCACCACTGTCTCTGAAGACATCACCTCCGGGGTCGACCTGGAAGTTCGAAACGTCGTCGAGTTTGGTGATGCTGCCCCACTCGCACCCGAAACGGTGGCCACCGTTGGAGCCGTCGACGGCATCGCCGATGCGGTCGCCAACCTCGAGGCTGCAGACGACGCGGTCCGCCCGATCAAGGGCAACGGCGACAACATCACCACCGATGGTCCGCCCCAGTTGGCCTTCAACTGGATCGACAACGAGCAACTGAGCCCGTTCAGTCTGGTGGAGGGCGCTCCGCCCGAGATCGGCGAGTTCGCTATCGATTACGACTCGGCCGACAAGCACGACTTCGTGATCGGCGAGAGCTACGAACTGATCACCCCCGACGGGCGTGTCAACCTGACACTGTCGGGCACGTCGTCGTTCGGCGAGGACAACTCCACGCTCGGTGCCGTTCTCATGCAGATGAACACCGCTCAAGCAAGTGAGATTTTCGCCATCAACGGCATCTCCAACGTCAGCGTCGAGCTCGAAGAGGGTGTCGACGCCTCGGCCGTCTTGGACGACGTCGCCACTGCTGTGCCAACGGCCGAAGTTATTGACCACGCGACCGTTCTCGAAGAGACAAGATCAGAGTGGACCGACGAGATCGACATGATCGGCAACATTCTGTTGGGATTTGGTGGCGTCGCGCTGTTCGTGTCGATCTTCATCATCTACAACACATTCGCCATCGTGTTGAGCCAGCGCACTCGTGAACTCGCCCTGCTGCGCACCATCGGTGCCGGCCCGAAGCAAATCCGCCGTTCTGTACTCGGCGAGGCCCTCGTCATTGGCGTTCTCGCCTCAATTGGAGGCATTGCCGGTGGCGTTGTCGTGGCCAAAGCGCTCGAGGCCCTATTCGGCCTCATCGGAGCCGACCTACCGGAGTACCCGATTGTCCTTGCCACCCGTACCCTCGTCGCAGCAGTGGTGATCGGCATCGGTGTCACGATGCTCGCCGCGATCGGTCCGGCACGCAAAGCATCAACGATTCCCCCCATCGCCGCGCTCCGCGGCGGTGCCGATGCCAAGGCTCCCGGTAGTCGCACCCGCAAGATTTCCGGGAGCACTCTGCTCGGCGCCGGCATCGGTGCTGGAACCCTGGGTCTTGCCGGCGTGGGCTCGACCAGCCTTACCGTTGCGCTCATGGCCTTAGGTGCCATCGGAGTGTTTCTCGGGGTCACGATTCTGAGCCCACTCGCGGTTGGATTCGTGACCGCCGTGTTCGGTTGGCCTATGCGCAAGCTTGCCGGTGTCGCCGGCAAACTCGCCCAGAAGAACGCTGCCCGCAACGCCCGCCGAACTGCCTCCACGGCAGCAGCTCTAATGATCGGCCTGGCGCTGGTCACCACAGCGTTGGTCTTCGGTCAGTCTGTTAAGTCCACGATTGCATCCACGTTCGACGACGTGGCAATCGCCGAGTACTACGCGACCGACGACCTCCAGGAGGTCGACTTCCCCACCACACTCGCGGCCGAGATTCGAGAGTCGGACGCGGTGGATGCCGCCACTGGCTTCCGCTACGTCGAGGCACGGGTGAACGAAACGATCACAGAAGTTGCCGCGGTCGAGTTCGATCAGCTTCCCGTGCTGCTCGACATCGACATCGGAGAGGGCGGCTTCGACACCTCTGTGGCGAACCCAGTGCTCATCTCCGCTGATGAAGCAGACACCCTCGAGTTGGGCGTGGGTGACACCATCACCACAGAGTTCTCGTCCGGAACCATCGTGGAGGCAACCATCACAGGAACCTTCCACGATCAGGTCATCATGGAACAGGACTACGTGTTCGACACAACCGTGTTCGACAGTGCCGGAGTAAACGCGGCTGATGAGTGGCTGGCCTTCTCGATCCCCGACGGCGCCGACACCGCCGCCGTCGACGCATTGATCGTCACCCTGTCAGAGCAATTCCCTCAGGGTTACTTCGAGACCGCTGACGACTTCCAGAAACGCATCGTCGGATTCATCGACGAGACACTTGCTGTCGTGAACATCATGGTCGCTCTCGCGGTGATCATCGCCCTCATCGGCATAGCCAACACTCTGGCTCTGTCGGTGTTCGAACGCACTCGTGAGCTCGGCCTCATCAGAGCAGTGGGCATGTCCCGCCGACAACTGCGTCGCATGGTCCGATTCGAAGCGGCGCTCGTTGCTACCTTCGGCGCTTTGCTCGGAGTCGGCATCGGGATCCTCTTCGGCTCAGGCATCGTCAAAGCACTCCCCGACTCCTACGCTTCGACTTTGTCGATCCCGGTCGGCAGCATCACAATCCTGATGTTGATCGCCGCCGGCGCCGGAGTGATCGCGGCATGGCTACCGGCACGCCGAGCGGGACGACTGAACGTTCTCGACGCCATCGCCAACTGAAGACTGGGCGCGGAGAGATTCGCCCAACAACGTAAAAGGCCCGGAAACATGATGTTTCCGGGCCTTTTCAATTGGTGGCGGGGGCAGGATTGGAGCCCGCGACCTTCTTCAGTCAGGCCGCGGCGGCGTCGGGACCTTTCGAAACGTGCCGTCGGCGACGGCGAATGGTCGCCGTCTCGTAGGTAACCGTGTGGGTGCTGAGCTCCTCGAAATCACCCCCGGCCGAGTGATGAACGCCTGTCCATTCGAGGCTGTAGCCGACGAGTGATGCAGGTGCTTTCCTCATAGGTCTGGGGCCGATCGCACCAATGTCGGCCGTCACGGTAGAGCTATGCCAATAGTGCTCTGTCCAATGCAAGAGTGTTGGGCATGGCTACCTGGTTCACGGCCGACCTGCACTTCGGCCACCGCAACATCATCGACTATTGCGACCGGCCATTCACTGATGTCGGGGAGATGAATGACGCGCTCATTCAGAACTGGAACGACACAGTCGCTGACGGCGACACGGTCTGGATTGTCGGGGGCTTCGCTCTCGGCAAGATCGCTGAGACGCTCCCGATTGTTGGCATGCTCAACGGCACGAAGATCCTCGTTGCAGGGAACCACGACCGTTGCTGGCTCGGACATGGCAAGCGTGCTGAAGGATGGGCCGAGCGGTACATCGAAGCGGGCTTCGACCACATTGTTCACAGGTGCACACACGTAGCGGTCGGCGACCGACGTGTGCTTGTTTGCCACTTCCCGTATCGAGGAGACAGCCACAATCAGGATCGATTCGTCGATGCTCGTCCGATCGACAAAGGCGAGTGGCTCTTGCACGGACACGTCCATGAGAGATGGATGAGCAACGGCCGCATGATCAACGTTGGCGTCGACGCCACCAACTTCACACCGATCTCGGAGGAGACAATCGCATCCATAATTTCCCACGGTCCTGAATACGACCCCATGCAACCGTAACCTCACCGGCCCCGCTCGTTCGCCGAGTGCGAACTCGGCTAATACAAAGTTGAGCTTGTATTAGCCCCAGAACAGACCGCTGTGATCGTTGTCGACGTCTTCGAGGTCAGGAAGCACAACTCCACGTTGGTGATGGCCTTCGCTAGCCGATGGCAGCGGGCAGAAGTTGAGTAGTCCGTTTCGGTTCAGGATCGCCGTATCAACTTCGCACTCAGCCGCCAACGATCGGCAGGGTGGGTTCCGGCCCGGATGTCAGCGTTCGAGGATCTGGAGAACCCCACATCTTGCTAAGGACCCACGTACGACCGCTCTCGTGCAGTGGCGACTCGAAGAACCAGCGATGGAAATTGTTCTCAGCGACCGTGTTCCGGCTGATGAAGAAATCGATGAATTCGTCGTCTTCGAGCTCGCCGTCCAGACACAAGAACTTCGAGTTCGGTAGAACTTCGTCGAGCGACTCACATGGCACTCCCGTCAGTGCTGGTCACTCCGCTCTTGGGTATTGGTTCGTGACATCACATAAGGCCAAATCCGGCCCGTCGTGAACGGTCCGGTGGGCTGGTAGATCATCGCGTGAGTGCTTCGGTGTTTGTGATGACCGATGTCGTTGGGTCGACTGCGTTGTGGGAGGTCCACGGCGATGCGATGCGGACGGCGTTGGAGGTCCATGACGGCTTGGTGCACGGTGCGATCGAGTCTGCTGGTGGCCGGGTGTTCAAACACACCGGAGACGGAATGATCGCCGTGTTCGACGATGCCGATGCGGCTGTTGCCGGATCGCTGAGGTCGGTCCACTCGCTGGCTGGTGGTGCTTGGGGGCGACGGGTGCGTTGGAGGTGCGGGTGTCGGTGCACGCCGGATCAGCATTGGAACGTGATGGGGACTTCTTCGGTTCGCCGGCGAACAAGGTCACCCGCATTAACGGGATCGGCCATGGCGGTCAGGTGTTGGTGTCCGATGTGGCCCACCAGTTGATGCTTGAACCATCCGGCAACGCTCGCACGCCCTCTGAAGGCGAAGCGCTGATCAAGTGGATGAAGCAGAACGAAGGGCGGTGTCGTACACAACATCTACGAAGCGCGCGCGTGGAGAAGTAGATATTCCCATCACCAATGGAACAACCGTTTCTATTATGAGCGATATCTAGTACTCTTGGGGCATGGACTTTGTCCGACCGATCGAGGCTGTCATTCCCGGCGCTCAGGGCCGAATTCTCGCCGTGCTCGTCGAGACCACCGCTCCTCTGAACCTACGTACGCTGGCTCGACTCGCAGGAGTGAGCGCAGCTCAAGCTTCGAGAGTGATGCCCGGCCTTGTCGACCTCGGTCTCGTCGAACGGTATGAGGTGCCGCCATCTTCGCAGTTCCTCCTCGCCCGATCGAACGTCGCCGCGCAGGCCGTGATCGAGCTTGCTCGCTCACAAGAGACCGCTTCCGAGCGGATCGGTCTGGCCGCTGCGTCGATGCCAACCCCACCCGAGAGCGTCATCGTCTTCGGGTCCTTTGCCCGTGACGAAGCTGGCGTCGACAGCGACATTGATGTCGTCGTCGTGAGGTCAGACTCAATAGACGAAGAAGACGATGAGTGGGCGGCCGCTCTGGAAGCCTGGAGAGATGAGGCGAGAGCGGTCATCGGCAACCCGGTCGAAGTTGTCGAGGTGAGTCTCAGCGAAGCCAGAGCGAAACTGAGAAGCGGAACCGAGTTCTGGCGGAACGTTCATCGAGACGGTCTCACCGTCCACGGCCTGAGCACCGACCAGATCGTCGAGGCGGTACATGCCTAAGCAGGCGAGAACGAAGAAGGTGTCGGCCGCACAGGTTCGTGCGTACGCCGGCAAAGCTCAGGAGTACGTAGACGCGGCGGCGAGCGAGATCGAAGCTGAGCGCTTCATCGCAGCGACCAGCCTTGCGGTTCACGCCGGCATCAACGCATCGGATGCTGTGTGCGGGGCACGGCTAGGTGAGCGCGCAGCTGGGGACCCCCACGATCAGGTGCTTGCGCTCCTTCGAACCGCAGGCAAAGACGGCATGGATGTCGAGAAGGAACTGCGCCGCCTCCTCCCGCTCAAGACGAAGGCCGAATACGAACCCGACGATGTGGCGGCTGGCGTGGCGATAAAGGCCGTCGAGCGCGCTCAGAGATGTGTTGCAATTGCTCGCGCCGTAGCGGCCACTGTCCGCTGATCGATCGCGATCGCAGCCCCTCAAGCAGTTCCGGGCATTTTCAATTAGTGGCGGGGCAGGATTTAGACCTGCGACCTTCGGGTTATGAGGGACGATTGCGTCGTCCCTCTCGATTTGACAAGTTCGTGGAGTCCGCAAATTCGTCTCCTGTCCGGAGCTTCGTGCCAACCAGTACGGCAAGGGTGTCCACGTCCGTGACATTTCTGTGACTCGGGGGTCCTGACGATGAAGCTCGATTTTCCAAAGGCTTTCATGTCGGCCGATGGTTTCATCTACTGCACGAGGCATGCGTCCAGGATCGCCTCGACTTCAGCCCGGTCGACTTGTTGGCCGTCGGCGATGATGACCAGGGCTGTCGTCGGGTGCCTGTCTCCCCATTCGTCGAACGGGACTACTTCGCCGCGCATGCCAACAGCTTGAAGCAGCATTCGGTGATCGGGCTCGTCGGCGGCGTTCAGGAATCCCTTGATTCGGTACACGGATCGAGGGAGGAGTTTGATGGCTGATTCGACGGCAGCAGAGTCGAAGAGGCCGTCTCGGCGGTACACCCAGCTGACGAATCCCACATCGTGATCGTGCTCATGCGATTGGGACCAGCGAGGGTCGTCGGGGTCAAACGAGCCTGAGCCGACGAGGATTTCGTAGGGGACCGCAGCCCTTTCGGTTTCGATGATTCGCACTGCCGGCATTCGACTGAGTACAAAGTCTCGTACCTCGTCGATTCGTGAGCGGTCGGCCAGGTCGATCTTGTTGAGAATGACCAAGTCGGAGAACCCGATCTGGGCGTAAACAAGGTCTCGGGTGGCTGGGTCCTCGGTTTGGGCGGGTAGTTGTTCGGCATCGACAACAGCAACTATCCCATCGAGGCGGATACGTCCGCGGTAGGCGGGTGAGGTGAACGTGCGGGCGATACCTATTGGTTCGGCTACCCCGCTGGCTTCCAACACGATCGCGTCGAGGCTGTCATCAGCGCGGAGCACCGAGTCGATCGCTGAAATGAGGTCGTCGCGGACCTCGCAACATACGCAACCGTTGGCGAGGCTGACTGTCCCGGACTCGACGCCCACGATGAGTTCGGAGTCGATGTCGATCTCGCCGAAGTCGTTGACGAGCACGGCAATTCGTAGCCCGTGCTCTTCGGCCAGGATGCGATTGACCAGTGTGGTCTTGCCCGCGCCGAGGAAGCCGGTCAGCACCGTCACTGGTTTGGCGTTGGCCGTATCGAGGTCTGGGCTGAGGTCGTCGAGGATCCAGTCCAGGTTGTCGTCAGCCATTACGTCCGTCTCGTTCTAGTCGTGTTGAGTTAGTCAAAGAGTCGTTGGGGTTGCTCAGCTTTCGCCCTCGGACTCTCGACGTTTCATCTCTGCCTTGTAGGCCTGATTGCGACGCCAGTTCTCACCCATGCTGTCAACAAGCTGAGGCGGTACATCTTCGATGGGTATGACAAGCGTCGTGTCGAGTGGCCATCGCGGGACCAACTCTGGTTGGTATCCCTCGGGATAGTAATCGCTCGGGTCGATCTCGGAGTCGCGAATCCCGTGGTCCTGGATGTCTTCGCGGTGGTGCAGAGACGGCGGGATGACGAACTGGCCACTCGAGAAGTCCTGCTGCGGAGACCGGTTGTTCGGATAGTCAGGGAGGATTCCTTCTCGTATCCAGATCTTGTCCTTCGTGACGTTCACAACGATTCCATCAGGTGCTCCGAGGTGGAATGGTCCCTTCCAGTGCTCGCGAATCTCGACCACTGTCTCGTCGTTCTGATAGGGGTCGAACGCCATGTGAGTTGTCATCAACAATCGAGGTTCGATCAGGCTGGCCACGTAACCGGCAGCGTATGCAGGCGTGTGATGGGCGTCGATCGTGAGGCGGCCGATCACGGGCGGCACACCGGCCACACCGGAACTGATCGACATCAAAGATGCCTGTGTCTCGGTGATGTACACATCGCAGCCCTTGGCCCACTCGACATCGTTGTGGTTGGGGCGACCGTCGCCGGTCCAGACCACGCTCAGGCCGTTCCAGTCGAGGCGGTAGCCAATGGCACCGTCCATGATGTGGAGCACGGGGAAGTGCTGCCACAAACTTATACGAACTTTCTTCTGGCGCGAGGTATGCATGCTCTGGGCATACATGAACACGCCGATGAGAT
>Ga0164313_10005429_pt1 | contig 11279 bp, 8 predicted proteins | sample GuaBasSedimGuay4_FD_113735 | JGI IMG/M metagenome (GOLD analysis project Ga0164313, IMG submission 113735) | Subseafloor sediment microbial communities from Guaymas Basin, Gulf of California, Mexico - Guay4, Core 4569-4, 0-3 cm | ecosystem: Environmental > Aquatic > Marine > Hydrothermal vents >...
TTTCCCGTTATCTGCAGTCCAGACTGCCTGAAGTGAAATAGGTGGGCCATCGCTTCTGGCGGCGGATCCAAATTTGTACATCTCCAGATACCATTGCTTTTCTAAAAGTTGATCAGGCAGTTCGATCCCGGATCTTTGCCAATATTCACTCCACCATGTTTCATGGCTTTTAAAGACATTCTCAAATTGAAGTTCCTCATTTTCTGTCACTATGGCTTGCGCATTGGGTTTTTGATCCCAGCCGGGAAACTCAGAACTTATGCTCCAACATCCTATGACACCGGAACTGGTTTTTTGCCAGGATACATGGATCTGATATTTAAATCCTCCCCAGCCATCCTGGGTATATGTGATACTATTTTCTGTCTTTTCAATTTTCCCCTGTGCATAACCAAGGCGTTGAAGGTTCTGACCGGTCACAGAATTAATAGCTTCCTTTTCAATTTCCTGACTTTGATAAGCAGGAGGAATGAGATGAGGGACAAAATCGTCATCAAACCCCTGAAATCTAAACCATCCTATTGGTTTTGAAGCATGGACAAATGCCTGCATATACTTTCCATCCTCCCATATAATCTCAGAAACAGCTTGCTGAGTGTGCAGACTTATTGACTCAACCTTACCATATTTTTCCAATTCAAATTCAAGCGCTCCAGCCGGTATTTTTGTTGGAGCTGGCGACAGGTTATACGGTTTGTCAAATTGGTTCTGGACTTTGCGATACTTATTTTTTTTCCATTGTTCGTGTACCCAGCTGAATTTCCATTTATCTGTTTTCAGATTCTCCATTGGGCGCAAATCCCATAAATCAGCCCGGTCGAGCGAGAACCGTAGTTTCCCTTCTTTTTCCCAAATCAAGGTCCCCAGCATACCATTACCTAGAGGAATTCCCTCATCCCAGGAGGCAGGTATTTCATTGAAAACCAGATCATGCGAGCTTTTAATAATCTGAATGCCACTTTCTTTGCATGATGACGTGACAAAAAGAAACAAGAAAAATAATAAAAGAAAATTTCGTGTCATGACCATAAACGTTAATCTTTCAAATACACTTCAATCACAGGAATCTCAACTTTTGGTTTGTTTACGGGCAAACTAAGATTGATATCATTTTCACCCAATTCCTGCTTAATCCAGTGACCGCGGGGTTTTGAAATTTTGATCTCAGAAGCATCATGTAAAAACTGGGCATATTTCACTTTATCACCAAAACCCTGAAGAAGGAAATTTTGCAAGGGATAATCCAGCAAATGAATATATAATCTGTTTGTCTTTGGGTTATATGTTAAAAGAGTATTATCAGGCGCTTCGATACCAACAGGTGCCTGGGTACAACCATAGATCGAACGGCTGTTATATTTCATCCACTCCCCCATTTCAGACAAGGCTTTATCAGCCCGATGATCAAATGTACCGCGACCGGTTGGTCCGACATTCAGCAAAAGATTCCCGCCCTTGCTGACCGATTCGATCAAAAGGACGAGCAACTGTTTATTGTCTTTCCAGGTATGTTCATCTCGATGATAACCCCATGAACCGGAGAAAGTCTGGCATGTTTCCCAGGGAATTTTCTTACCATCAATTTCAGGCCATTTTTGAACTTTAAATTGTTCCGGAGTTGTGAAATCCCAGCCCCCCTCATAATCTTTCAGATCGGCGCGGTCGTTAACGATTATTTCCGGTTGAAGTTTACGAACCATTTTCATCAATTCAACAGAATTCCAATCGTTCCTGTCTTTTCCAAATTCACCGGGAAACGAATAATCGAGCCATAGAATATCAACTTTTCCGTAATTGGTAAGTATTTCTTTCACCTGGTTTTTTAAATATTCCCGATAAATGCTCATATCCCTGCCTTCATTCAGCTTATCATATTCTTCCTGAGTTTTGGCGCTCTGAGGGTGGACCCGGTCTATAGTATAATTCGGATGATGCCAGTCGATAAGTGAATAATAAAAACCAATTCCCAGGCCTTCAGCCCTGAATGCTTCAACCCACTCTTTGATTATATCTTTACCGTAGGGTGTATTCATAATATTGTAATCGGTAAAATCAGATTTAAACATATCAAACCCTTCATGATGCTTGGTTGTGATCACTGCATACTTCATGCCGGCAGCTTTCGCTTTTTTTGCCCATTCAGTCGGATCAAAAAGGTCAGGATTAAACATTTCAAAATACTTTTGATAATTTTCATCGCTAATCCTTTCAAGTTTTTTTACCCACTCGTGACGGCCCGGCTGCGCATACAGCCCCCAGTGGATAAACATACCAAACCGAGCCTCTTGCCACCAGGCCAATCGTTCCATTTTCTCTTTTTCGGTTTCATTCCATATTTTTTTCTGAGAGTAGCCTAACTGACTGCAAACAGCCAGGATCAACGTGATAATTATAATTTTTTTCATTGTAAATGTGTTTATAAAAAAATTCGTGTTTTTAATATTTAATACCTCCTGCTAATTTTTGATAATTTAACAATCTTTTTGATTGCAATGTCTTTTCATCTATTATTAATCACAACATGAAGATGGGCAGTTGCTGATATTCCGGTTTCATCCGAACGTTCCACGCTAACAATATAATGACCCGGCTCTGAGAATGAGTGGACTGTTTTCGCAAATTTTCCCTTATTACTATTTTTCCGGTCAACAAATTCAGATTTAACTGTAACTTGTGGGGATCCGTCTCCGAAATCCCACACTTCATTACCAAAGTCAGTATTAAATGTTCGAACGAGAAAAGTCACAGGGTCACCCGGCTTAATATTTAAGGAAGGATGATAAGCCGGTTGCATTGCAGGTATGGTTTTTTCAGGGTTATCCCTGTCATAAACCTGCACAACTGTAAAATCATAATCAACATTGCCTTTGGAATCAGTTACCTTTAATATCTCGCTATACTCTCCGGGTTTGTCATATAATTTCTCCTGAACAGCTCCCTCTGCAGTTGTTCCATCACAAAATGTCCATTCATACGACACAATATCTCCGGCAAAACTTTTTGACTTTCTGCCATCAAGGGAAACACTCTGCCCTGCCCATATAAGCTTATGAGGTCGTGCAACGGCTATTAAGTCAGGTTTATATTGTTGTATATAAGACTCCCAGGCATATGGGTATGCTTCTTCAGTTCCCCAATTGCCGGAGCTTGTCTCCTTATTTTTTATTTCGAAATGAAGATGTACCCAGCCTCCACTATGGCCCTGTTTTCCAATAAAGCCAATTTTTTGTCCCATTTTAACCCTGGCGCCAGGTTTAATCTCCGGATCAGTACTGTCGAGATGGCTGTATCGAATACACCAGTTACGATTGTCAACCACGTAAACCACATCCGGCCGGACATCCCCCGGCAAATCATCATATCCGTCAAGCACTTCATTATTTGCAGAAACTACAAGGCCGTCTGTTGCGGATATAATCTCATCCATTCCCTCAGCACCGCCAATATCATGCCCAGCATGGTAGTATATTTTTTTAACCGCCAGGTTTTCACCCCAGTCAACATAGCAAGGTTCATTACCCAATTGCGACATACTCGCCAGCCAACGCTGTTTAATTGGGTATACAAATGTTCCCGGTTTGATATATGGCTTTCCTTCAGGCCAGAGCCTGAACCGTGCATCCTTTTGCAATCCCCATGAGTCACTACTGCTATTTGTGTAATAGTTTTTAACTACAGGACAGTCAATCTGTACTTTTCCAACAACAACAGGCAAATTATAATTACCTGAATTCAGGGTGATCTTTTCATCGTCAACAGAAATCTTCACATACACAGAACGTATAGCATCGCGAAGACTATCACGAACCACATCGACCTGCAAAAGTTTTAGTTTTACGATATCACCATTATTTAGCCTTATTTCCTGTGAATCGCCAACATTCATATCTACGACTACACGGACAGGTGTTAATTTTGATGTATCATTGCAGGATACACTCAGAGTGATTAAAAGTAATAGTCCCAATAAAAATCTGATTTCTTTACTTTCTAAAAATAATTTTTTCATTGTGATTTAAATTTGTGTAATAAGTGATTACTTAACAGGCAAAATCTCAAATATTTTTAATTTAAACGGTTCTAATTCTATCATTGCATTGTCATCTTTGGATATTTTTACCGATGGCATTTCTAAATCTTCTTTCCACGGACTTTTAAGTTGGTATTCTGTGCGATCATTCTTGGTCAATTCAAGGTCCCTGGACAAATTCAGATCATAAGTTTTCTTTTCAGAACTGGGATTGCGAAGCATTATGATCCCCTTGCCGGGCATCCAGGATGCAAAACCATAAACTTCAAGGTTTATTGGACTGCCACCAATCCAGTGGGTGTCCTTCAATATATCTTCATTTGCCTTCGCCCACTTTGCCGCTTCGGCCAATACCGGCCAAAAACTATCCTTCATTTTGTTGTGACTGATGTACAATTCCTGCAGGCTGGATCCCGCAGCAAAAAATGACCGAACCATATCCTTAAAATCATCCAATTTATCATTTATATATAATGAAGGAAGTCCGAGATTAGCATAGGCAATACCTACTACCATTATAGAATTGAGGGGATAATAGGGTGCCCGGTTAACGATATTATTATGCAATGTGCCATCGCGGTATGTTATGTACATTTGGGTGAAACTTCCCTCTCCGGCATTATGCAGATCTCCTGATCCACGCCATGTACAATCAGCATATTTCAACCAAAATGGTGATGGCCATGAGCCAACGGTAATGTTGATAAAAACATCCGGATTATGTTTTCTAAGCTCACTTATCAACCGTGTCCCCGCTTCCATATCCGGAAGATACTGTGGATTTGAGCCCCCAAAACCATCGAATTTAAAATAATTTACCTTGTAATTGTCAAGCATATCAAGGGCCCTGTATAAAAACCGGTTATTGTAATTAGGCCCCGCAAGGCTTAATCCTTTATCATTTGTTTCCAAACCTTCCTTTTTTGCAGATTCAATTCTTTTCTTCTTATTTTCCCCATATCCACCAAAAGGCGACATCCAAACACCGATCCCCGAATTGTACTCCTTGCATAAAGCTGCCTGTGGGGCAAAGCCATTTGGAAATTTTATGGGATCAAAATACCAAATATGATCCAGATCATCCCAGCCATCATCGAACACAAATGATTTCAGGTCAACATCATAAGGTTTAATAAATTTTTGATTCCATGCGTGCATCCGCTCAATTAGTTGCTCAGAGGTGAAACTCGGTATGCCATCGGATGTTATATCCCACCAGCAGTTATAATGGAGGAATTGTTTGTACGGACGTGCCCGCTCACGTTCAAGATAATACAGGAAAGCTCTCCTTTTCTGATTAAGAGGCGCAGCCACAATTACAGACCATTCAGAAATGAATTTGCCCTGGAGAAGCTCATCAGTCCGGTTAACATAAAAATTCAACAACGAATCAGTTTTTCTGTAAATATGAAATGTTCCGGTGGCATTAGCAATATTAAATATTTCAGCATGGACGTGGTACTTCGCTTCAGAATTATATTTTTCAAGTTTTAACCGATACAAGCTGCTTCCATTTTCCCCATTTAATGGGTGTTTGTCAAAGCTCACCGTATTGTCATTTTCCAATAGTGATACAGAATGGATATTAAACCCAACCGGGCCACCGCCATGTTCTACGGAGATAATATATTCCCCCGGTTCATCAATGATTTTCGAAACATCAATTAATTCTTTCGTGATACTGCCAATATTCATGGCCAATAGAGCTTTGCTCTTGGCAATTGGATGTTCAAAACCGAAAATGAAATTTTTATATTCAATAGGAGAGCCAAGAACAGATCCTGCGTATGTTGCTCCATCCAGTTTTCCATCGAATAACATGACTTTACTGATCTTAACCGGTTTATCAACAGGTTTAATCTTAATATTCTGCCTGATATAGTTTGACCCATCGCGAAGTATAGCCTTCCATTCAATTACAATATTTCCTTCCTCCCCAATCATTGAAGCAGTGATTTCTTTCCCTGAATAGCGCAATGCCTGAGTTGGCAGGCTGTCGGTTTTTTCAATATTCCGTATTTCAGGCCTGGTTAACAACTGAAAATCTTTGTTGGATAACTTTCGTTCCCCATCAAGTTCAATAGCAAAAAGCAGGATATCTTCCATACTTACTGTTTGCCGGTCGTATTTGTTAGTGACCTCCTTTAAAACAATAGAATTATTAACTATTTCCCATTTTGCTTCAAGTGCCCGGTTAGATAATACAAATTTATTTTCAAAAGAGGTGCTTTGGGCTTCTCCGGGATATTCCCCGGGAAAATATGGAGTGGAAGTATTTTCATTTGTGCAGCTTCCCTCAATTAATAATAGCATCAGCAATAAGGCTGAAATATATATTCTAAGAAGATTCATTTCAATATCAATTGTTATAAAGCAATTTAAAAGCTAATATCGAAATTTACCATGAGAAACTTTTCATACTTAACAGTAAAAATAATTATCTTTTTTTATTTATGAATCATCTTAGTTTATGGACATATTCTGGATAGTGCAACAGAGAAAACACCATTTCCCGACGACTTATACATACTTTTATTAGGTCAATGTAAGTGTACGATCCTGTTCGTTTTCAAGCTATAAGTGTGCGTAAACGTACGCCGCTAAATAATTTGCAAATAGCATATTTAATATTAACCTCTAAGGTTCAGCCATTTAGATAAAAAAGCTAAAATATGGCCTGAAATTTTCTTATAATAGAGGAAAAACAAATAAATCTGTATGATGGGGACATTAACACATATTTTTTATTCGGCAATTTTAGTAATTTTTGCATTTGCACCGGCCTTTGCTCAAAAGGACTGTGACGATGAAGATGTATCCATAACTATCCGTGTTGATGGAAAGGATAGAGATTTGGAAGAGTACTTTGAAGAATGGGGGGAAGAATTTGGTGAGAAAATGGAACATTTATTCGAGGAGGATATTAATATAAATATCAATCTTGACGATGAAGATCTCCATATTGCTATCGATGAAATCGCTGAAAAAACCGAAGCGCTAGGCGAGGCCATCGGCAAAGCCATTAAAGAGGCCGTCACACATATGAATATTGAGATTGAAGATTTAAGCCGGGAAGATCTTATGGATCACGACTTCGAATTTAACGACACTGAAATATCTGATATCATAGATGAAATTGAGGATCGCTATGGTTCAAAAGTTAAAAAAGTAGATCAGTTGAAAATCAATATTCGTGAAGATTATGTGAAGGTCAAAATGAAGGTCAAGTTAGAAAACGGCAAAAGAATTGAGAAAGTCAAGATCCTGAATCATAACTGATGTGCGATGAATAAAGAATGTTTCAGTTTAGCGTCAAAGATCTTCCGCACATATCTTTTAACATTTTGGTCTTTATCTGAATATCCGAAGTTATTGCATATACAGATATCGTTGCACCTGAAATAGTATCAATATCTTTGCCTATTTGCAAATTATCCCGGCCATCATAACCAATAAACTGTTTCAACCAGCCCCTAACTGTAACTTCCTGTCCATGAGTGGCCTGATAGTTAAAAACCTTAACGAGTTTTATTATGATGTCACAATCATACAATATATAATAATCAAAATATTCCTGGTCAAGGTCTGCTGACAGCCCTCCCGGTATGGCGCATCCTCCCGCACGGCAACTGTTCACTCTGCCAATGTATATATATTTAATCCCGTCTTCATTATTACTTTCCGACATAAAAAAGATTTTTCCCTTAACATGATTTTCATTTACAATTGAATCGGGGATTTTAATTTCATCCAAATTGTAATTTTTCGACAAATTATATTTTCCCAATTCTTTAAATAAGGATTTAGGATGATAATCTATATTTTCCTGGCTGAATGAATCCAGCCAGGAAAGGACTAAACAAGCTGTTAAAATCAATTTAAACATATCTTCCGATTTAAAACATATACCCAAAACCAACATTAAATACATTTGCATATTTATCATCGGCTTCAGATTTTAAAAACTGCACATCGGCTTTCAGTACGGCTCCTTTTACTATTTTCCATGTGATTCCTGTTGTAATCATTACCTGATTATATTGTTCATTTTTCACAATGTCTTTTTCAACCGTATTTTGAGTATCTAATGCTTCATATCTAAGAAAAGGTATCAGCTCGGTTCCGATTCCATCCAGAAGCCTGAAAACATTATAACCTACCTCAACATAATAACCGGTCATCGAACTCCCCAAGTCATTAACTATACCGTTATCAGCCGTAAAAACATTATATTGATTCGTATTTGAAATGGATGTAAAATAATACTGCCCTCTTAACTGAAAACCTTTCATGGAATAGCGGGCATCTAAACCGATCATTGAAATTTTCACTACTGAAGAATCTGCTTTTGCCATGATTCGCTTGTCATCCTTTGATACGCCTTGAAAGAGCGAACTCTGTGTTTTACCGAAATAACCAGATAGTCCAATGTTCAGCCCGCGCATTCCGTAAAATTCAATCTTACCCGAAAAATTTGGTGAACTGGCAAACGCTTCAGCTCCTTTTTGTCGACCGTTTCGTAAACCGTTTTGCCCATTCAAATTGGCTTCACCATCATAACTTTTAAAGCCATTCACTATATATGCCTGATACTTCATCTTCAACGGGTATATATTTCCGCTCAAACCCAAACCGATTTCACGCCAAGTAGTCGGTGAGATATATTTATCACTAAGAGGTCTTTCAACCCCATTAAATGCAGTTGGTTCATGGTACTCATTGATAATTCCCATTGGTATCAATAACAAACCACCTCTTAAATTGATGAAATCATTAATTTTATATTGCATGAAAGCCTGCTCCACAAATACTTCTTTTACATGCTCGAATTCAATTTCGGAAATAAATTGGATGCGTTTATTAAACCTATATCCGAAGAGCATCACGATGCGGTGCACATCGAACTTTCCGTTGTTCCGTGTGACGGTATTCATCAGCTGGTTATAGTGAACCTCTCCATATCCGCCGATTAATAAATTTCCATTGGTTGAAAGCAACCGCTCAGCACTGTTTTGATAAATATTTTGTAAACTATCCCCTGTTTGTGCGTAAAGTGAGGTGGCAACCATTATAAAACCCGTAATCAATATAATAATACTTTTCATAAGCTTGTTATTTAGAAAGTTTCTTAACAAGCACAAAAGTAGTTACAAAAATATCTTCTGGAAATCCCTAAAAGTTGGGATTTTTCTATAAACGGAATTGTATCCTTCCGACCCAAATGGATATTTTACCACCTTCATCCTCTCATTATGCGAAAGAGAACTTTGTCCTCCATATTTTCATCTGAAGGAGGATCAAATAAGATCTTCGGGATTCATGTTTTCAGTATCAATTAACTTGTTCAGAATAGCATAAACTGTTAAACCTGAAATTGATTTAATACCGGTTTTTTGGGTGATCTTTTTTCGATGGGAAATTACTGTGTGAGTACTGATAAAGAGACTTTCAGCAATTTTTTTGTTTGAAAAACCGGATGCCACTAGCTTAAGTACTTCCTTTTCACGCCGGGTCAGTTCTTTTCCTTCCGTATGATAGACTGGATTATTTTTTATACTCAAACCTTTTTGAATAATTCCAATAATCTCAGATGACTCCGTTTTCACCGTGATAAGGTGATCGTACCTGAAAGTATGAGATTGAGCATCCTCAAAGCCAACTATTAACATATCATTTTTTTTGTGAAGTGAATTAATCAGATCTTCTTTTGAAGTATGATTTTGTTCATAAAAAAGAATGATTTTGCTATCAGAAATATGCTGGTAAGCCCTGATCCCTTCAATATCCGATAGCTGAATAATCTCAATATTAAAGTAATTATTAACGATTGACCCCAGGCCTTTCCGGACTATTTCATCCTGATGAATGATAAAGACTTTCTTATTCATCTTGCCAAATCTTTTTCAATCCTTATTACTTGCGGAATAAGAATTTTATCTTCAATTCGCGCATGGTCCTTGAGATCGTTTTCGAACTGGAATAAAGTAATCAAAAATTCATTGCATATATTCTCGTCGTAAGTGGGTTCTATATACTTAATGACAAGGTTTTTAAGGTCATTTAACTTTATGTCAATATTGGTATGCTCTTTTTCAAAAGAATGTACAGTAAAATTTGTTCCAGTGGGATTCTTATTATCCAGCAGATTCAATACGTATGGGAAGACAAATTCTTCTTCATTGTCAATGTGAAATAACAACTCATTTTTATATTTTTTGTAAAATGCATTTATCAGTTTTAATTCCTGGAGTTCCGAATTGCTTCCCTCTATGAGCCGGTTTAAAAACCCCTCAATTTTTGGTAATATATAGTTGATATAATATTGATGTGTTTCAGTCAGGTACCGAACAATTAATCGGGGAGAAAAAGACGACAACTCATTCTCCGGAAAGTATTCAGGATCTTGAAAGGTATTGATAATTGCAAGAAAAAAGTTGGCATCAATGTTTTTTTCATCACATATCTCTTCAACCGTTTTATCCTTAAATCCGAGTTTTATGCCAAACCTGTTGATTACCGGCAGCAAGTAACAATTACGGCGGATCAGAGTGATCATTTTATCGGATCTAATAAATGCTTCCATATACAGGTGATTATATTAACTTAACCAAAGCCATGTCAAATTGTTCCAATCTTTTTGAGAGAACTTGCTTTTTAATAAAGGATCATCACCTCTACCCAGAGATCCGTTCTTAGCACATTTGTACTACTTCTTGTGCCTGATATACGGGTATAGAAATAGTTGTTCTTCCATTCCTGCATCCATTGCAAATAAGCTATGATCACAGACAACATATTAATTTAATTTTTACTTTTCAAACGAACATATCTGGTCCTGGCAAAGAGTATAACAAGCGATACGGCAAATCCGCCTGCCAAAATGTAATAATTGACATTAGTCTTCAAAACTGCTAGAAATACTATGGCTACTAATAAAACAATGAAAATATCATTCATCAGCCCAATATGAAAAACCGAATATTTATAACTATCCCTTTGCATTTTTCTATATGTAAAATGGACCCAGTGATGAAAGATATAGAGGAATAAAACCAAGACAAGTTTCACCTGAAACCAGCCTTGTGACAAGTATGGATGCATCATGCCGGCACCAAAAATAAACACGAGCACCGCTGAGGTCCATCCTACCGGCACCCAAATCCTTTTTGCCATCAGTTTTAATTGCCCAATAAGAAGGGATTTATCAGGATCGGTTTTCTTCAAAGCCTTAGACTGGTGCATAAACAAA
>Ga0164313_10005430_pt1 | contig 11275 bp, 9 predicted proteins | sample GuaBasSedimGuay4_FD_113735 | JGI IMG/M metagenome (GOLD analysis project Ga0164313, IMG submission 113735) | Subseafloor sediment microbial communities from Guaymas Basin, Gulf of California, Mexico - Guay4, Core 4569-4, 0-3 cm | ecosystem: Environmental > Aquatic > Marine > Hydrothermal vents >...
ACCGCGGTTTCCCCGCAAGGAAGGAAGCCGAAGGAAATGCACCGCATTTTCGAGGTTTCCTGACGCCGCGGGGGAGCCGTGGGACGAGCGAGAAACCTTCCGTGACCGTGGATCGCGCACTAGGGGGGCGCCCCGGCGTCGGCGTCGGCCCCGGACGGTGCCGGGGCTGGTGCCGGTGGACCTTCCTTGAGCGCCAGGCCCAGAACCGCCAAGAGCCCGACCACGAGGATGAATCCGATCGCGGCGACAGCGATGGTCTTCCGGCGACCCCGCCGGGCCATCTCTTCCTCGACGTCGTCGAGGTCGGCGTTGAGGGCGTGCAGCTCGGTCACCGAAAGATTGGGCCCGGTCGTATCGACCTGGTTCTTCAGCTTCTTACGATCGAGCTTTGGCCCTCTGGCGTACTGCTCGGCGAAGAGCTGCTGGACGTAGCGCGCCACGTCCGTGTCGCGCAGCACGTTCTGGCTCTCCGTGAGCCAACGGCGGAGGGCCGCTTCCATCGCATCGGCGGTCGGGAAGCGCTGGAGGCGGTCCTTGGCGAGGGCGGTCTGACACACGCTGTCGAGGTGCTTGGGCAGCTCCGGCCGCACCTCCCGGGCAGAGGGCGGCGGCCCTTCGAGGACGATCGCCGCCACGGTCTCGAACTCGTTGTCCCGAGCGTAGAGCGCTTGGCCGGTGAGGGCCTCGTAGAGGCAGACGCCGAGAGAGAAGAGGTCGCTGCGTCCGTCGAGGGTCTCTCCCTGGTATTGCTCGGGGGACATGTAGGCGAACTTGCCCTTGAGGGCGCCGGTCTGGGTCTTCTCCTTTTGCGTCGCCGCCTTGGCGATACCGAAGTCGAGGAGCCGGGTCACCCCGTCGTAGCTGACCATGATGTTCTCGGGCGTGACGTCCCGGTGCACGATGCCGAGGGGCCGGCCGTCGGACCCGGTCGCCGTGTGGGCATGGTGGAGGGCCGCTGCGACGTCGGCGATGATCCTCACGACGACCGGCAGGGGGAGCCCTCCTCGGGCCTGGGCCTTCTTGGCGAGCTCCGCGAGGGAGACCCCTTCGACCCACTCCATGGCGAGGTAGACGTCACCTGCTTCTTCGCCAAACTCGAAGATCGGGCAGATGTTCGGATGCCGCAGGCGCATGCAGAGCTTGGCCTCTTGGACGAACATCGCCACCAGCGTGGGGTCGTCGGCGACGTGGGGCAGGACGCGCTTGACCACCAGCTCCCGGCTCGCCGACCGCGGTCCGCTCTCCCGGGCGAGAAAGATCTCGGCCATTCCCCCCGTGGCGAGCCGCCCGAGGATGTCGTACCGACCGATGCGGCCGACGGGATCGAGGTCATGAACTGCGGAAGGCGTCACCGACAGGTCGCATCCTAGCAGGAAGGGGCCACCGGGGGTCCAGTGAGTCGCCAGAGGGGCGAAACCGGCCCGAGCAGCCTTCTTCCGTTATGCTGCGCCCATGCGCCTCGCTCTCGTCTCGATCGCCCTCCTGCTGACCTCCGCCTGCGATGGCGATGGCGACCCCGGACCCACGGACAGCGGGGTCCCGACCGACGCCCCCCCGGGCACCGACACCGGCACGGGAGTGGTCGCCGGGGATGTGCCCTGTGAAGTGGCTGACATCCTCGCCGACCGGTGCAACGGCTGCCACGCGGACACTCCGCGCTATGGCGCGCCGATGCCGCTGACCAGCCACGCCGCTCTGCACGCGGCAACGGTCAGCGACCTGTCGACCTCGGTCTACGAGATGATGGGCCGGCGCATCCACGACACGTCGCAGCCGATGCCTCCGACCACGAGCACGCCCCTGTCCCCCGATGAGGTGGCCGCCCTCGACGCCTACGTCGCGGCGATGGGTCCCGCGAGGCCCGCCGGCGACTCCTGCGAGGCGGCGCCGGACGCCGGCGTGATGCCGCCACCCCAAGTGGGGCCGGAGCACCTGCCCTGCACCCCAACCCACACTTTCCTCGCCCACGGTCCATCGACCGACGCGCCCTTCGAGGTGCCAGCAACCGCGAGCAACCTCTACCAGTGCTTCACCTTCCGCTCCCCCTTCGCCGCGGGCGCCCAGGCGACGGCTTTTGCCCCGGTGATCGATGACGAGCGCGTGGTGCACCATTGGATCCTCTACCGCACCGAGACGCCCCAGACCGACGGCGCGGTGGGCCCTTGCAACATGCCCAACGACGCGGCCTTCGTCATGGGCTGGGCCCCCGGGGGGACGAACACCGTGATGCCCGCCGACGTCGGCCTCGAGCTCGGCGGCCCCGACGACTACTACCTCTTGCAGATCCACTACTGGAACGTCGCCGGTCTCACCGATTCGACCGACGCATCCGGCGTAGCGATCTGCGCGGCCGACACTCCCCGCGAAAACGAAGCCGGGGTGCTCTGGCTGGGCTCCCCGCGCATCGACATCCCGGCCCGAGCGACGGACCACGTCGTCGAAAACGTCTGCCCGCCGCTGCTCACCAACCAGCTCCTCGGTCCCCTGACCGTCATGTCGAGCTTCCCCCACATGCATCAACTCGGGACGAAGTTCATCACCGAGATTCATCCGAGCGGAGATGCGAGCCGGGCCGAAACCCTGGTCGAGATCGAGCGGTGGGACTTCAACAACCAGACGAGTTACCCCCACGTGGGACGCACCCTGAACCCGGGTGATGCCATCGCCACCCGGTGCACCTACGACAACCCGTCGGATACGACGGTCAGCTTCGGCGAGCGCACCGAGGACGAGATGTGCTTCAACTTCCTGACGGTCTATCCGCTGAGCAACTTCCCCAGCGCCGAGCGCCGTGCCTGCCTCATCTTCTGAGGTGGCCTCTCAGGGGGTGTCGTAGGGGATGACCTCTACCGAGCGCACCCCGGGAAGGGCCTCGAGGCCTGGGACCACGTCGTCCGCCGTGGCGGTCAGGGCGATGATCAGGTCGTCCGGAGACAGGACCTCGGCGAGGGCCGTCTTCGCCGGGCCGAGCTTGACCCCACGGATCTGCTCCTCGTAGCGCTCCCAGTAGTCGTAGGGCAGCCCGAAGAGCTCGACGTCGAGGCGCGGCTCGAGGCGCTTGGTCGCCGTGTCGACCTCGAAGCAGTGGCTGTTCAGGAGGTACTTCTTGGCGAAGGAGATTTGCTTCTGGCGAAGCTCGCCGCCGACCCAGCGCTCGAGGAGGTCGAGTTCGAGGGCGATGCAATCGACAGCGTCCGACACCCCGGGATGACTCCACATGGTGAAGGTCTCGCGCTGCCGGTCGGCCCCGAAGCGGCTGTGCACGCCGTAGCTCCAGCCACGCTTTTCACGGACCTCCTGCATGAGGGTCGAGGTGAAGGTGCCGCCGAAGGCGGTGTTGGCCACCTGAAGGGGGAAGTAACGAGGATCGCCCACGGCGATGCCGAGGGTGCCGATGCAGACCTGCGTTTGGGTGCGCGCGGGCTTGTCGACGACCACCACGTGGCGACCCGCGCGCTTCTTCGGCCGGGGGAGCCGCTCCGTCGGCGCCTTCCGCCGCGACAGGCCCGAGAGGTACTTGGTGACGAGGCGCTCAGCGTCCGCTCGGTCGATGTCCCCGGAGAAACCGACGAGGATGTTCGAGGCGACCATGTGCTTTCGGTGGTGGGCCCGGAGATCTTCGACGGTCAGTCGGCTGATCGCATCCGCCGTGCCGGCGAGGGGCCGGCCGTAGGGATGACCGGCGTAGATCGTCCGCCGGAACCAACGCCCCGCGAGGGCGCGGTCGTGATCCCGAACGCGCAGGAGCTCAGCGCGGGTCGCGCGCTTGATCTGGGCGAGATCTTTCGCCCGGAAGGCGGGCTCTCGGAGCAGCTCGGCGACGAGGGCGAAAAACGGCTCGATGTTCCGTTTGATCACGGCGCCGTGGACCCGGACGAAGCTGGTCGAGATCTCGAAGCCGAGGGCTCCCCCGAGGGATGCGATTCGCTCCTCGATGGCGGCGCTGCTCACGCCGCGCGTGCCCTTGCGCAGGGTGCGGAAAACCGCCCGGGTGAGCCCCTCTTTGCCGGCAGGGTCGTGGGTCCCGCCGGTGCGCAGGAGAATCTCGAAGTCGACCAGGGCCAGGGCGTGGCTCTCTTCGACGGTGACCGGCAAGCCCGCTGCCTGGAAGAAGCCACCGGAGGCCTGACGACGCCGCGTGCTACGCCTCATGATGCGGCGACCTGAGTATCTTGGGGCAGCACGAAGAGCACGGTGCGCTGCGACGCCTTGAAGAGCTTTCGAGCGAACGCCTGCACTTCCTCCCGGGTGACCGAACGAAACGCCTCGAGGCGGTCGAAGACGATGCTCACGTCATCGACCACGGTGGCGACGAATCCGAGTTGCTCGGCCTTGCCGCTCGCCGTCTCCATCGTCGAAAGGAAGCCCAGCTCGAGTCGGTTGTGGGCCTTTTCGAGTTCGACGGGGGTGATGCCGTGGGCCTTCACCTCCGCGATCTCGCGGTCGACGATGGCGAGTAAGCCCTTCGCGGTCTGCCCTGGCCGGGCATCGGCCCAGAACTCGAAGAGCCCGGGATGGGCAAAGGGCGCCGGCGACGCGTGCATGGTGGTCGCCACCTCGCCCTCGCTCACCAGCGCTCGGAAGAAGCGCGACGAACGGCCTCCGGTGAGCACCTCGTTGAGCACCGTGAGCACGACGTATTCGCGGTCGCCCCAGGCCGGGCCGCGCCAACCGATCGAGAGTTTCTCCGTGTCCGTCGGCTGCCTGAGGGTCACGCGGCGCTCGCGGCGCTGCGGCGGCTCGACGACCCGACGCTCTTTCGGGATGCGTGCCGCCGACATCTTCCCATAGTGCTCGCGAATGAGGCCCAGGGTGTCGTGCTCGTCGAGGTCACCGGCGACGACGACGGTGGCGTTGTTGGGCGCGTAGTAGGTCCCGTAGAAGGCTCGGCAGTCCTTGACCGTGTAGCCTTCGATGTCCTCCATCCATCCGATCGTCGGCCAATGGTAGGGGTGCTTGGCGAAGGCGCGAGAGTAGAGCACCTCGTTCGCTTTGCCCTCGATGTCGTCTTCGACGCGGTAGCGCCGCTCACTCACGACGACCTCCTTTTCGGAGGCAACGGCGGGGGCCCGGAGAACCAGGTTCTGCATGCGGTCCGCCTCGAGGTGCACCGCGAGCTCGAGCTCCCGGGCGGGCACGTTGTCGTAGTAATAGGTCCAGTCGGTCCAGGTCGCGGCGTTGGTCTCTCCCCCGGCCGCCTCGAACAAGCGGTCGAAGTCCCCAGCCTGGTGGTTCTTGGTCTCCTTGAACATCAAGTGCTCGAAGAAGTGCGCGAGGCCGGTCTTGCCCTTCTTCTCGTGGCGGGAGCCGACCCGATACCAGCTCTGGTAGCTCACGACGGGTGCTGCGGGGTCGACGAGGAGGTGCACGTCGAGGCCGTTGCCTAGGCGATAGCTGCGCACGCGCAGGTCCCCGCCGAAGGGCACGTCACCGCGGGCCGTGAATCGGGCGCGACGGCTTCTCGTTTGGCGGTTCAACCGCTGGGTGATGGCGTCAGCGCGGGTACTCACGAGCGGGCAAGCCTGGTTTCGAGCGGTGATCGCGTCAAGGGGTTATCCCGGACGCCGAGCACATCGATCGCGCTACGCTCTCGCCCATGTGTCGTTGGCTCGCGTACGCAGGAGCGCCCATCTTCCTCGATGAGCTGATCTTCAAGGCAAAACACTCCCTCGTCGACCAGAGCAAGGACTCGAAGCTCGGGGAGCTGCCGATGAACGGCGACGGCTTCGGTGTCGGCTGGTACGGGGGGCGGGATCGACCCGGCGTGTTCCACGACACCCAGCCGGCGTGGAACGATCGGAACCTGCACGAGATCGCGTCCCAGATCGAGGCGCCGGTCTTCCTCGCCCACATTCGAGCGACGACGGGCACCGCGGTGCAGCAGACGAACTGCCATCCGTTCCGCCACGGAAATTGGCTCTTCATGCACAACGGGGTGATCCGGGACTTCGACGTGATCCGGCGTGAGCTGGTCCTCGCCGTCGACCCCGACCTCTTCACCTGCATCGAAGGCACGACCGACACCGAGGTGCTCTTCTACCTCGCCCTCACCTTCGGTCTCACCGAAGACCCGCATGGCGCCGTCGCGAAGATGGCGGGCTTGGTCGAAGCGGTGGGCCGCGAGGCGGGCATCAAAGACCCGTTGATGATGACCCTCGGCATCAGCGACGGTGAACGCCTCTACGCCGTGCGCTACTCGTCCGAGGCCGACTCGCGCACGCTCTTCTACAGCAAAGACATGTTGGCGCTGAAGCAGCTCCACCCGAGCATCGACCGCTTCAGCGACGACGCCCGAGTGATCGTCTCGGAGCCGCTCTCGGGGGTGGACGACTGGGTCCCGATTGACGAAGGCACGTGGATTGTCGTCGACGGAGGCCACGTCGAAACGCGCGCCTTCGCCCCGGCGGCTCCCTGAGCATACCCGCACCCGAATCGGCACCGGGATACGGTTGTTCGTCGAAACCGGTCAGCTGGGGCTTCATTACGCCCTTTTCACTCACACCGGGGCCTTTACGCCTGGCCGCCTGTGAGTATGTATGGTCGCCATGAGCGACACCGTCACCCTCACGATCGATGGTAAATCCGTCGAATTGCCTCTGATCACCGGCTCCGAAGGGGAGCGCGCGATCGACATCGGGAAGCTGCGCGCGACGACCGGGCTGGTCACGATCGACGCCGGCTTCAAGAACACAGCCTCCACTCTGAGCGGGATCACGTTCTTGGACGGCGAGAAGGGCATCCTGCGATACCGCGGGTATCCGATCGAGCAACTCGCAGAAAAGTCGACGTTCGTAGAGGCGTCGTACCTCGTCCTTTATGGAGAGCTCCCGACGAAAGAGCAGCTCGCCAACTTCCGCGAGCGGCTGACGATGCACAGCCTCCTCCACGAGGACATGAAGCACTTCTTCGACGGGTTCCCGGCGAAGGGTCACCCGATGGGAATCCTGGCGGCCATGATCGGGTCGCTCTCCGCGTACTACCCGGACTCCCTCGACCCGGACTCGGACACCGACCTGCACATCGCGCGGCTGATGTCGAAGGTCAGCACCATCGCAGCGTTCGGCTACAAGCGCAGCATCGGCCAGCCCTTCATGTACCCGAAGAACTCCCTCGACTACGGAGAGAACTTCTTCCGGATGATGTTCGGCGTGCCTTCCGAAGACTACGAGCCAGACCCCCTCGCGGTCGCTGCTCTCAATGCGCTGCTCATCCTGCACATCGACCACGAGCAGAACTGCTCGACCTCGACGGTTCGTCTGGTGGGATCCAGCGACGCCAGCATCTATGCATCGGTCAGCGCGGGGATCTCCGCGCTCTGGGGCCCACTCCACGGCGGCGCCAACCAAGCCGTGATGAACATGCTGCGCGAAATCCGTGACTCTGGCGGTGACTACCGCGGCTTCATGGAGCAGGTGAAGGACAAGAGCTCGGGGCGCCGGCTCATGGGCTTCGGCCACCGGGTCTACAAGAGCTACGACCCCCGGGCGAAGATCCTCAAGACGATGGCGGACAAGGTCCTACCGAAGATGGGCGCCAGCGACCCGCTCCTCGACATCGCCCAGGAGCTCGAGCAGATCGCCCTGAAGGACAGCTACTTCGTCGAGCGCAACCTCTACCCCAACGTCGACTTCTACAGCGGCATCACCTACCGGGCCCTCGGGATCCCCGAGAACATGTTCACCGTGATGTTCTCCCTCGGACGTCTGCCCGGCTGGATGGCTCAGTGGCGCGAGATGAACCAGGACCCGCGCCACGTGATTGGGCGGCCGCGGCAGATCTACACCGGCGCCGGAGAGCGTAACTACGTGCCGGTCGGCGACCGCAAGGGCAAGTAGGCCGGCTGAAGCGACGACCCCGGCGACTCCTGCGGGGCCAAGCCCCGCGCGGGGGCAACCTGAGAGAGTTCGCCTGCGCGAGCCGCGAGGGCGGCGCGCACCTCGTCGTGGCTCTCCCGGGTGAGTTCGAAACGCCGAAAGAGCAAGAGCGCGCCCACGACTAGGATCGTCGGGGGGACGGCGAAGAGCAGGCGTAGGCCCTCGACTGTCCCGGCGGAAGGCGCGGCGTCGGCCTGATAGCCGACCAGGGTCAGGCCCACGCCGACCCCTGCCGCGGCGAGAGCGAAGCCGACCTTGCGCACCAGGGCCGCGAAGCCGGCGAAGAGGCCTTCGCGGCGCTCGCCGTGTACGAGCTCGTCGAGATCCGTCACGTCGGCGTTGAGGGCGTGCAGCATCATCCAGAAGCCGACGTTGGCGGCACCGGAGAAGGCCATGACCACGAAGAGTAGGACGTGGGCGCCGGGGCCGACGAAGAATACGGAGGCGAAGGTCACCGAGGACAGGGCGAGGCCCGCGCGAAACGCGAAGGGCTTTCCGAAGCGCTCGGCGAGGCGGGTCCAAAACGGGTAGGAGAGGATCGCGAAGACGGCGTTGGTGACGAACGCCGCGAGGTGAACCTCGGGGTCCGACTCGCCCATGACGTGCTCCATGACGTAGATCACGAGGGACTGAACGAAGGCGAAGGCGAGGGCTCCGAGGCAGCTCGCTCCGAGCAGCGCGCGAAAGGCGGGGTTGTCGCGGAGAGCGCGGAATACGTCACCGAGGGGAGCGGCGGGGGCCCGGGGAGCGAGAGCGCGCTCCCGGGTCCCGAAGACGGTGATCAGGAGCGCGACCGCGGCCAGGCCGCCGCCGATCCATGCGGCCCAGGTGAAGGCCCGGGCCGAAGCGGCGCGGGCGACGACGGGGTCTGCGGCGCCGTCCGACCCGCCTTCGGCGCCCGCGATGGTCATCACCAGGACGATGGGCAGGAGCAACCCGACCAGGTCCCCGACGTTGCCGAGGAGCTCCCGGGCGGCGGCGAGGCGGGTGCGCTCGTGGTAACCGCCGGCGAGCTCCGGGAGAAGGCTCAGGGCCGGGACTTGGGTGACGGTCTTCGCGGTGAAGAGCAGAAGCAGAGCGCCGGTAAAATAGAGACCGAGGGCGGCGCCTTCGAGCTCGGCGGGGGGCGAGAGCAGCATCACGAAGGAGAGGCCGACGGGCACCGCGCCTAGGAGGATATAGGGACGGCGACGACCCGCGGCGAAGCGCGTCGCGTCGGAGATACGTCCCATGGCGAGGTCCGACACGGCGTCCCAGAGGCTCGCGACGATGAGCCCGGCGCTGACCCACAGCGGCGCGAGGCCGGCGACGTCCGTATAGAAGACGAAGAGGTGCACGCCGAGGCAGGTGCCGATGACGTTCTGAGCGAAGCCCGACGCGCCGAAGCTGAGCAGGGTGCGGCGCTGCATCACGCGCCTCCGAGGTCGTAGCGCAGACTGATGCCGCCGAGGATCGTCGCTCCGTCGAGACGCGAGCCATGGTGAGTGTAGTAGCCGCCGCGGACGAATGGCTCGACCGCCGACAAGGCCTTGCCGGGGCGGCCGAAGATCATCATGACCAGGGGCCCGACCTGATTGTTCGCCTGACCCGAAGCGGGCAGGTAGCGCAGGCTGTCGTAGGCCCCGGCGCGCAGGATGACGTTTTCACCGACGACCACGTCCACCCCGAGGAACGCCTCGTTGGTCAGCAGCCAATCCGCCCGAGCGCGGCTGATGTCGTGGCGGACGTCGTAGTAGAATGGCTCGGCGCCGATCTCCGCGAACTCGCCGCCAAACTTGTTCAGGAAGAGCAGGCGCGCCGAGCCCATCGGCACCATGCCCTGGAGCGTCCCGGTGAAGTGCGCGCGATAGCCGGTTGCGCTGCTCGCATCGGCGGCTGAAAAATGCTGGGGGCAGAGGTGCGGGTCATAGGTATCGAAACCGTAGTAGCCCGCGCCGTCCATGCCGATGGGCCAGATGCCTTCGCCGGTGAGTTGGGCCCGGAGCACCAGGAACGAGAGCGGGCTCAGCTGTAGGTATCCGCCCCCCGCCGCGTAGACCGGCGACACGCTGCTGACGGCGCCTACCTCGAGGTGGGCCCCCGTGAACCAGAGCGAGCCCTGGTCGCCAACCCGCGTCCGGCTCGCGAGCTCGATGTAGTGCTCGGCCCCCATCGGATTGAGCAGAGCTACGACGCGCTGCCGCACGATGAAGCGCGTGGCCGGGCTCTCGACGCGCAGGGACTGGGCTTGGACGACGCTGGGGAGCAGGCAGACCCCCATGGCCGCGATGCTCAGGAGAAGGCCGAGGGCGATGTGCTGGGTGGAGGGGTGAATGCGGTGGACCATGCCCCTCCCCCCTTCAGGACCGATGCCAAGGCAAAGCACCAGGAAAACGCGAGGCCAACGAAGATTCTGGGGCGCGGAGCGTGCACCCAGCTGCACACCCGGCCGCCCAATCCGAGCAGCCCCCTGCACAGGTGGGCGATACCGCGGCCGGATCGAGCTGTCTTTTCGAGGCCGCCCGACCGGCACGAGCGATGCACTACCCGGGACACCATGTTCACCTACGACACCACCCGCGCCACCGCCGAAGCCTTTGCCGTGGCTGCCCCCATCGACGCGCCCGTCAGCCGAGGCCGCCGCCGCATACGCGAGCTGTGCGCGGACTGCGTGAGGATCGTGCTGGCGGACCTCTTGCTGGTGCTCTACCGCCTCCGCACCGTCGGTCTCGAGAACATCCCAACCGAAGGGGGCGCCTTGGTGATTCACAACCACGTTTCAGTGGTCGATTGGCTCTTCGTATTCGTCGCCTGTCCGCGAGTCCCGCGCTTCGTCATGCACTATCGCGACTACGACCGTCCCGGATTCCGGTGGCTCTTCGACGCCTTCGGCGTCATCCCGATAGCACCTAAGAAAGAAGACCCCGAGCTCCTCGCCCGAGCCGACCGCGCCATCGACGAGGCCCTCGCTGCGGGCGACCTCGTGGTGATCTGTCCCGAAGGCACCATGACCCCCGACGGGGAGCTCTCACCCTTCCGCGAGGGCGCGACCCGGATCGCTCGCCGATGCAACGTGCCCGTCGTTCCGGTGGTCCTCGTCGGCCTCTGGGGAAGCATCTTCAGCCGGAAGAACGGCTCGCCCCTCAGCAGCCTCCCGCGCGCCGGGCGCGCTCAGGTGAGCATCGTCGCGGGACCCCCGGTCGCCCCCGGGCGGGTGAGCACCGCCTACCTCGTCGAGATGGTCACGCTGCTCCGCGGCCGCCATCGTTGAAGCCTGACGCTCATGGCCAGTGTGTGATCCAGAGACATGGGAGGGAGGATCGCGACGGGCCGCGGTTTCCCCGCAAGGAAGGGAGCCGATGGAAATGCAGAGCATTTTCGAGGGTTCCTGACGCCGCGGGGGAGCCGCGGAACGAGCGAGG
>Ga0164313_10005431_pt1 | contig 11273 bp, 12 predicted proteins | sample GuaBasSedimGuay4_FD_113735 | JGI IMG/M metagenome (GOLD analysis project Ga0164313, IMG submission 113735) | Subseafloor sediment microbial communities from Guaymas Basin, Gulf of California, Mexico - Guay4, Core 4569-4, 0-3 cm | ecosystem: Environmental > Aquatic > Marine > Hydrothermal vents...
AAATATCTTGTGATCTCGGTGTCTAACTGATTACACTGTCCTTTCAGTGATCTAAAGTCGGCTTTCTTCAAAAAGAATATTGCTGCCTTGGTCTTTAATAATTTCGACTTTTGTATCGGATCGCTATCAATAATATAAGAGCGATCGTTGCGACCAAAGCGGCTAAATAGAAAACCGCTGGAAATCTTGAAGCCATATTGTTGTACAGATAACCGCTACAAACAGCTCCCATCATTATTCCAATTTCGAGTCCAATGAACATTGTGCTCATAGCTCTACCACGGTGTTCTTCGATCGCATCATCTGCCACCCAAGCAAAGATGGTTGGTGAAATGATGCCGACCGCAATTCCATAGATCCCTGCGGATATCAGGAACAAAGTGCTTGTTGTTGAGGCACCTGTCATTAGCATTGCGACGATCAGAAAAATGGATCCAACAAGGACCGTATTCACTCTACCGAATTTGTCCGAGGCTTTTCCAGCGACCAAACGAACGACCAACGACAACGCTAGAAGTACGGACATGTAGAGTCCTTTATTCATGACCCCAAGGTGAATGCTCATATCAGGGATTATGGTCAGCATAAGTCCGAAAGGGTACACGCAAAGCAACATTACGATAGATGGCTTCAGCACTTTAGGCTCAATGATCTCGTGCTTATTTATGATCAACATTTTCGGGCTGAATGGTTTTGGATCATCCAATGTTTCTTTAAGCTTGAATATCGCTAAGAGAGCCAGAAAGCTTACGAACGCAGAGCAATAGAACATCATATCGATCGAGTACTGGTTGGCTACAGCGCTTCCTATCACAGGACCCAAGGCCATTCCAGAACTGTGGGATACCCCTAAGATCCCCATTGCTTCGCCTCGCCGTTGAGGTGGAACGATATCGGTCATGTACGCAGTTAAGCCAGTTGGTTGGAAACCAGTACTGAACCCATGGAAGAATCGCAAGATGAAAAAGGTGAATACGGTAGTAAAATATGGATAGATCAAACAACACAAAGCTGAGACCACTACTCCTATCATCATTACCGGTTTTCTTCCCATTTGATCAGCCATCTTGCCGCTGAAAGGTCTGGATAACATGGCCGACAAAGTAAAAATGGCTATGATCAATCCAATGTGTTCTTCACCCCCCATGTTCCTTAAAAAGTCTGGCAATTCAGGAATGATCATATTAAAACTGCCCATGAACAAGAAGGAACAAAGGCATAACACCAAGAAGTCGGGCGTGAGAAGAGTGGTAGGGCGATGGGTCACTTATACAAAGTTATTCAAGGCTGATCATCGCTCTCTATCCATTTCTCTGAGTCATTTGGGCGAACATTTTCTGTTGGCGTCTTTTTCCCGCCAAGCATCATTGTCCATTTGGCTGGCATTGACCAAACGAAAGCGAACCACGGTAAACAAAGCACAAGAAGGATCAAGATCTTGTTGTGAAAAATGCTCCAAAACCAACTAACGTAACATCTGTTCAGAGTGCCATCATTATTCAGTGTGAATCGAATGTTCACCACCTCATCTTTTTCAAATTCTGGAATACCGCCAGGTGATCGTACAATAGAGTTGAACTCTTTACCATTCAATACGAATTGTATTCGATAGTTCCCATTCCGACCAACCATAGTGACGAACCCTTCTGTGCTTTGAGAATGGAAAATAAATCGCCATTCTGCTGAAGTCATGATCAAAATTGCAATGAACAGAACTGAAAAGAAAGTAACAGCACGGCTCGGAGAGCTGATCTTCATGACGGAGGCTCAAGCTCGCGCCATTCTCCGTTCGCATCAAAAAGATCTTTCAATCTGCGCTCGGTCACGAAGATCAGAGCACCAAGAACGATCAGTTGTACAACAATGGTCGTAATGATATCCGCAGGTGGTGCAAGTAAATATTTGCAAGAAAGTCCTGCATTCATCCCTATCATTCCTGCAACGATCATTAACCAACTGGAGAATCGATTAGCTACATCCCATGTGTCATGATTCCGCATAGAGCGAGGTGTTCGGTAACCATACCAACGGTTGATCTTTTTTGGTGGAAAAAAACGGAATATCACACCGAAGAACATTACGATAAGACCTGGGAGAATAAGCTGCAGAGTGTGCATAGCTATCAGCTTCCTTTTACGGAACGCACCATTTGTTCAATAGAATCCCACATTTCCTCAGGCACTTTGTCAAGCATATTGAATTGACCAGCACCTTTTAACCATTCGCCGCCATCAATGGTCATAACTTCACCGTTCACATAACCACTATGATCAGAGATGAGGTAGGCCGCTAGGTCCGCCAATTCTTGCAATTCCCCTAATCGACCAAGCGGTACTTTTTTCGACAGGTCGAATTTTTCCATCATTTCCCCAGGCAATAACCTGCTCCAAGCGCCTTTGGTAGGGAATGGCCCTGGTGCTATGGCATTAGTTCGAATACCATATTTCGCCCATTCAACGGCCAGCGAGCGGGTCATAGCAAGTACACCAGCCTTAGCACATGCTGAAGGGAGTACATAAGCCGAACCTGTCCAAGCATATGTAGTCACGATATTCAGGATGCTCTTGTTCTGTTCTTTTTCTTTTATCCAATGTTTGCCTAGAGCTAATGTGCAATGAATGCTTCCCATTAGAACTATGCCTATCACTACTTCGAAGGCTTTGGGAGAAAGCCTTTCTGTTGGACTAATGAAATTCCCAGCTGCGTTATTCACTAGACCATCGATCTTTCCAAAATGTGCAATGGCCTTTTCTACCATTTCATCAACCTGTTCTGCTTTACGAACGTCGCATGGTAAAGGAAGCGCCTCTGTCCCGAATTCAGAACTCATTTCCTGAGCCGTTTTTTCCAACACATCCATTTTCCTACTGGTAATGACCACGTTGGCGCCTAATTCCATGAAATACTCGCTCATTCCTCTACCTAAACCAGTACCACCACCGGTCACCATTATCGTCTTTCCTTTCAGGCTGCCATCCTGCAGCATTCCTTTATTCATTCTTCTATACTTGTTTAAGGAGCATTCCTTGGTCGTGATGGACGATTTATCTTTTTGGCACAATTCTCTTTCATGAACAGTTCCATTTCGTCCCCATATTGAGCACTAAAATTATTGGCGATCGCTTGTTTTGCATTGCCGCAAGCTCCATTCTTATTGCCTGTTTCAATGTTAATGACAGATAGGTTGCGGTATGCCCATGCGTTATCCGATCTCTTATTCAATGATATATTTATGTCTTTGATGGCCTTTTTTATATCTCCCGTTTTATACCGGGACCAGCCTCTATTGTTAAATACAAAAGCGTAGTTAGGATTGATCTTGATCGCTCGGTCATAATCTTCGATCGCCCCAACATGATCCCCGTATCGCGCTTTAAGATGAAATCCCCGGCTATTGTATCCGACAGGATCTTTAGGCGCTAATTCAATGGATCTATTAAGGTCTTGTCTTGCCATAGCTGTATCACCATTTACCGCATGGATAGTACCTCTTTCTCGATATGCACGATAAGCTGTACTGTCGTGCCTGATCACTTCGTTAAGATCTTTTAGCGCTTCTGTTTTATATCCTTTTGCGGAATATGCCAGAGCACGAGCGTAAAAGTACTTTGCTCGGTCGGGTTCCATTTTTATTACCCGGTCAAGATCAAATAGTGCTTTTTCATATTCGAAAAGAGCAGTGTACACTTTACCTCTATTAAATATGGCGAATTCCATATCTGGTGCCAATTCTAGAGCTTTGCTAAGATCTGCTAACGCAGGCGCTAAGTTCAGCAACTCCAACTTTGAAGCACCTCGGTACGCAAAGGCTTGAGCTATGGACGAATCCAGTGCAATGCTTTTATCTAACCAATTAATAGCAGATGAATATCCAGCGCGTTCGTACTTTGACTTTCCTTGAAGAAAATACCTCTCTGCCTTGCTTTGGGCGAATGTTTGAGTGCACACAAGCGTAGCGAAAAAAAACAATAAGATGGATCTTTGCATGTTGTATCAGGTGGTCATAAAGTTAGTGATCGATGCCATTAAGAACGAGCCTTAGATTAATTTTGAATTATGCGTTTAGAATATCCAACAAAGATATTAGTAGCTTGGGGTGAAGCCATCAGCGGTAACCGAGAAATTCGTGATTGGCTCATTAAGAACGGCTATCCAGAATTAGGGTTGTTCACTCATGCATTAAGGAACATCGATGACGCCAGGGAATGGTTGGTTAAAAATGATCACCCACATTTGATGGCGCTAATAAATGGAATAGAAGGAAATAAGCAAGCCTTGAAGTGGTTGGACAAGCATGATCTTCCGATCCTTAAGCACATGGCCCTCACTGGAGATTGTGATGAAGAAGCTTTTCAATGGTTGCTGAAGAATGGTCATAGAGAATTCGCAATGTTGGCCAAAAGAATGGAATCGGTTAAGGTTGAAATTGACAATGACAATAGCAACGTTCACAAATTCCGCTTGTAGAAAGATCAGATCGATCGCGTCATTTTAGATCATTTTCCGTCTATATAGATGAAAACAAATTCATCATCATGACAAAAGAAAAAGTAAAGTGCGAATGCACGAACTGCAATTGTGAAGACTGCAACTGCAGTATAGAGCCCAACGGCAATGGAGAGAAAGTGATCCATTGTGACTGCAACTGCAACCGCTAAAAAAGAGGGGCGGGGAAGCCCTCCCTTTTTTAATGACAACTGAAGCGATATATAAAGAATTGCACAAGGGCATAGAAGGATACGTTCGAAAACGCGTCAATGATCCTTTGTCTGTTGAGGATATAGTACAAGATATTTTCCTGAAAGCGCATACAAAAGCCCGTGACTTGAGAGATGACACCAAGATAGCCCCATGGCTTTATCGGATCGCTCGGAATAGAGTGATCGACCATTACAGAGAACACAAAAGCACCAAGGAGCTTCCTGAAGAAATGCCGGATCCGACAGATGAAAATGATGGGAAAGAGATCTTCACCTGTCTACACACATTGATATCTTCATTACCGAACAAATATCGTGAACCTCTTTTTCTGAGCGATGTTGAAGGGATCAAACAGCATGACATAGCCACGCAACTCGGGCTCTCACCGAGTGGGGCAAGAAGTCGGGTTCAAAGAGCTAGGAAAATGGTAAAAGAAAGGTTCGATGCTTGTTGTGTTCATTATATATGTGGAGAGGGTCATTCTGTACATTCGGGTGATGAAGATGCAGCTTGTCCTGCTTGCCACTGCTAGCCATGACTTCCAGTGATTGAATAATAACACCAAGTGAAGGTTGTCAGATATAAATGGATGCGATTTAACTTTGCTTTAAGCATTTATAGATCACTTCTCCTTTAGGAAGACCATTCTTGAATATTTGTTTTTCTGTAAACCCATTTACAAAGTCATCTTCTATAACATTAAATCCCGCTGCCGCCAATCTGTCCTTGTAATCTTTACCGTACCAACGTACATGGTCACTCTGTCCAAACGCTTTCAATCGTTCTTCTGGCTCTGTAATTGAGGGATCCTCATAAGTGCTTTCAAATTCATCATTCATTGGAACTTGAAAGATCCCTGTTCCGTTTTTTCGTAGGACTCTGAATAGCTCTGATATTGCTAATGCATCATCAGGGATGTGTTCTAAAACGTGATTGCATATGATCGCATCAAATTGATCATTGTCGAATGGGATCGAGGTGATATCAGCTGTGCCAATTGGAACCGGACCATTGTAATTATACAGATCCGGACAAAGGTCAACAGGGTAATATTTAATGTTCGACTTATTTGAAAGAAGGTCATAAAAAACTTTTTCAGGAGCGAAGTGAAGGACTTTTAATTCTTCTCCTTTAAAAAGGTCTATCGACTCAAAAAACAGCCAAAGCAATCGATGTCTTTCAAGTGACCCACAATAAAGGCAAAGTGCATTTTCGCGAGGGTTCAATCCAAAGGGCTCGAATTTGCTATAGTGGCTGGAACATATTGGGCATTTTACACCGGTGATACGATGTATAATATCCAGTGCTGAATGTTTTAGTTTGCTTGCTAGCGGTCTTATAGACATGAATCGGTGTTGTGCTTAGTGACCTAACGGCAAAAGTAATACTAGAGATCTTTGATCGGTTCCATCTGGTCTGTATTGATATCAACTGGACCTTTTAATGAGCATATCTTTATGAGGTATTCCATCCCATAGGTATTCTTCTCCAATGATTTTGAATCCATGTTTTTCGTAATAATCTGTAAGAAGAGATTGGGCCGCTAATTCTACGTTTATTTTGGGAAAACGATCTACTGTCTCTATCATAGTTCGACTCATTAATTCATGACCAATTCCGGAACTGCGGTAGTCCTTCTTCACTATTACTCTCCCAACATGAACATGTGGGTCTTCTGCGGTCGGTGGAATGATCCTAGCATAGGCGATGAGTTCGTTTTCCTTAAAGCCTGTTACATGCAATGAAGGTCGGTCGAGGTCATCGACTTCAGAGTACGGGCAGTTCTGCTCTACAACAAAAACATCCACGCGCAATTTTATAATGTCGTGGAATTCATCTACCGTAAGTTCATTGAAATGTTTTGAAGACCATCTTATCTTGTTCATGCTCTAACAGCTTTTGCAAGATCAATATATAAAATGAGTTTGTCGTTAACTTCATATCCCATTTCTTCTAATTCTGTTGCATATTTGTTGATCTGATCCAAATGTTTGGACCTTTCTTCACCAGTTTTATATTCAATAACAACAGCCGCGTTATCTTTAAGAACAACTCTGTCAGGACGTAATGCATTACCACCAATTGTACAGATCTCACGTTCATCAATACAATTACTGGTAGGATCAAAATAGGGTGTAACTTCAGGAAGGTTCAAGATTTGCTCGATCTTTATTTGAAGCTCTTTAGCCGTGGTCTTATCGATCTTTTCATTTTGTAGTGCTTTGTTAAGAGCTGGTTCAATATCGGTTTTTATACGAATGTTGGTCATGAGTTCATGAACTATTTTTCCGTATTGCAAATGTTCTTTTTCAGGTCGCTCTTCTAATTGGTCGATCGATGAACTATCGATCACAGCACGTTTGAACCATGAAGTTGGACGCATTGGTTCAAGGGGAATTTGGTCGGTCTGTTCATTCTGTAGTAGATCTTCAAACTCTGGAAGTTCACCCTTTATTAAGGTGTTATCTTCAATATTCCATTCTGGGTCAGATTCTAATGCGGGTTTTAATATGCTCGGGATCGTATTCTTGTTCGCCTTTCCAAAATAGCTGATCAACACTCGCTCAGGGCGGGTATAAGCGACGTATAATAGGTTCAAATTATCGAGCATGTTCAGCGCTCGCTCGTTTTTGTATTGCTCCGAATAACGGGTCTGCTCAAGATCTTCGGTGTACTTAACAAGCAGATGTTCTGGCCCATAGGTACGGTCTGGGTCATCAAGCCACATATCATATCCACTCTTCGGACTAAATCCCCAATCGGCGAATGGAACAATGACCACGGGGAACTGAAGTCCTTTGCTTTTATGAATGGTCATAATGGTCACGGCGTTTTCACTTTCAGGAACTGCAAGACCTATGGAATCCTTTTTGATCTCCCACCATTCCATTAATAATTGCAAGCCACCTCCTTGTTGTTTGTTCACCTGAAGCACTGAATCCAAGAAATGGGTCAAATAGCGGTCATCATTTTGAAGTAAGCCAAGTCCACTTGCAAGAGTAGTCGCAAGCTCATAACTGGGTAACGAGCGCATGCTGGCGCTATGTTCAATATTGAATTCCCTGAACAACATTTCGTCAATATCGATCTGAGTCACCTTATTTTTTCTGCTCACATATTCTCTGTTAAAGGCGTGCATATTCTCGGAATGTCCTGAGATCTGTGAAGCCTCGGCAAGAGCTCTGGTGGCGGCAATAAGATCTTCAGGTTCATACATAACCCTCATTAGATCGATCAATAAATTAACGCCGGAATGTGCACTTAAAAGCAAAGCTTCTGAGCTGATAACATTAATGCGTGCAGCTTCAAGTGCTCCAGCAACTAATGCTCCATCCTTTTTCCCTCGAACAAGAATAGTGACGTCCCGAAGTGAGACGTTATTCTCTTTCACGCTGTTTACATCTTCGACTACTTTTTGAAGAACGCGTTCCTTGCTTTTGACATCGTCTTTGTCTAGAACTTGTTCGACCCGAACATATCCTGGAATGTCTTTTTTTCTCACATTTTGGGCGTGGTCATCATAAATACCTTGTAATGTTTCAGATAGATTTTCAGCCAATTGCTCGAACAGTTCATTGTTGAATTCGATGATCTCTGCAGAAGAACGCCAATTATCTGCGAGATGATCGAATTCCGTGTTCCGAATAAGTGCTGCTTCTTTCTCTAGAATATTCGGTTCGTTATTATGTCCAAAAACATTAGGAAGGTTCAGGAATTGTTGAACTTCTCCATTCCGCCATCGATAGATGGCCTGTTTGCCATCGCCGACCACTAAACTGAAACCATTTTTACTTAGAGTATTCTCCACAAGTGGTAGAAAATTCCACCATTGCATTACTGATGTGTCCTGAAATTCATCAAATAATAAACTGCTATAACGCTCTCCGGTACGTTCGTATATAAATGGCGCAGGTTCATTTAATACAACCTTCGATATCATTTTGTTAAGGTCCGAAATGAGCAAGATATCCTGCTCGTCTTTAATGTCTTTAAGTTGCGTTTCAACTTCGCTAAGTACACTTAACGAAATGAGTTTCTCTGCTATTAATTTTCTTTCAATGTAGCGTCCTTGTCCCTTTTCAATGAATTCAGTGACCGAATTGAAAAGTGATCTGAGTTCATCCCTGATCCCTTCTATCCCTGCTATGTCACTTTGGTCGGCTTTGCCACTATGCCATTTATCTTGGTCCGTAATCTTCCTGTGTGTCGCACTTGGTTCAATTCTATCAAAGCGACTTATTCTTTTAAAGTATCCGGGCAATCCTGTTGAAGCACCACTCGCGAAACGATCAAGTGGAACTCCAGAAGAAAGGATCAATTCGGTGCCTTTTTCCCCAATTTTCTTTATTTCATTTTGGAACACCTTCATTTTGGCATAAAGCTCGTTCCGGATCTTCTGATAGTCCTCAATACTAAGGTCTTTTTGATCCGAAAGATTTTGATGGCCTTTCTCGTTCAAAATGTTTTTGGCTACCTGATTCAATTCGCCTTCAATTCGCCAATTACGTTCTTCGTCGGAACGGTCCAACATGAGCTTGACAAGGGCATTCGCTAACGGTGATCCCTTATCGATCTCGCTAATGCACCTATCCACGGCCTCTTCCAGCAATCGGGCCTCGTCTAGCTCCACCTCGTAGTTGGCCATTACTTTTAGGTCGCGGGCAAAAGCACGCACCACTTTGTTTACAAAGCCATCTATGGTGGAAATGGAGAGGTCTCCGTAATTGTGGAGCATGTGTTCCAATACCTTCTTTGAACGTTCGCTCAGGGTTCTTTGATCTATTGACAACTTTTTACAAAGAGTCATAGCCATTGGATCATGGTCATTGGTACCAAGTTTAGATAGCAATGCCAATTGGTCGATCACCCTTTCCAGCATTTCCTGGGCGGCCTTATTCGTGAAGGTAACAGCGAGAATTTGGCGGTAAGCCCAAGTATTTGAGTTCTTAAGAGCTAAACGCAAGTATTCTTGAACTAGACGATAAGTCTTACCACTTCCTGCAGAAGAACGGACTATGAGGAAGTTTCCTTTGGTTTTATTCATAGAGATGATATTCTAGTTCAAACTTAATGACATCCATCATTGTCTGAGGTCATATTTTACAATTTCTTTGTACTAAGTTAAGACTTGGTCAAAGTCAACGACTGATTATTTTGTATTGTGAATTTATTCAACCGCATAGCATCCATTGTTCTCATCGCCATTTTGGTGATCGTTCTGGGTATGCCTTCTTTATTCGTTGGTTGGTTCAAGATCGATCAAGATAGAATAGCAGCAACTCTTTGTGTTCAAAAGGAGGACCCGAACAATACTTGTAAGGGTTCTTGCCATATGAACAAGATGTTGAAGAAAGTGGATAACAGAACGGACAATAGTACGGCTCCTGATCCTAGTAGAATTGAAATAAAAGAGATCCAAATGCTCTTAGAGCAGAATGGATCCAATGTGTGTGAGTTCGCCAGAACTGTTGCGCACTATATTGCTTCAGAAAAAGTTCTTTTGGGCGTTAAAGAGAGCATCTTCCGACCGCCCGTGACTCCATTGGTGGGCTAGACCTGCCACCAGTGCCTACTTGGTACGTACAGTTTTTGAACCATTTTATTTATGCAATGAGGACATTCCAAACCTTGGTGGTCATCTTGCTGATGACGACCAGCACATTTGCCTGTGATGTTTGTGGCCTTTACTTGGGAATTCAACCTAAGGATAGGACGAATTCGCTTTCATTAATGTATCGGAACAGATACATGTTAGGCGATATTACCCCTGAAAGCACCTCGAAACATGCAGGACACGGAGGCTCCGAACTTATGTTCGGCACCTATAAAGAGATATACAATGTTTATGAAGTTCGGGGCCGCGTATTCATCGGCCAACGCTTCTACTTTATGGGCATGCTTCCTTTTGTGAATAATTACAGGAGCATAAACGGCCAAACGCAATATGATGTAAGTGGCATTGGTGACCCAATGGCAATGGCGAATTATCAGTTGTTCAATACTAAATGCTATGAGGATAGCATTCGTTTCATTCACCGCTTAACAGTTGGTGCTGGTGCGAAGGCTCCTGTTGGACGAACAGATGTTGTTGTTGATGGAGAAACACCAGATCTCGACATGCAACCTGGGTCTGGTAGTTGGGATATGCTTTTTAGTTTGGAATACATTCTTCGTTACGATAAGACCGGTGGAAATTTGAATTTGGTATATAGAAAGAACAATTCGAACCCTGAAGGTTATCAGTACGGAGATGCATCTTCGCTAAGGTTGGATCTGTTCCACATGTTGGAAACAAAAAAAATGACCATTATGCCCAGCATTGGTGGATATGCGGAATATACCGACCCGGATGCTACTGATTCCGAGAAGATCTATGGAACAGGTGGATATTCGGCTTTCGTTACTGGAGGCGCCAAGGTCTTTCTTAAGAACGTCGTATTACACGGGCTATATCAACGCGCAGTGTACAATGATGTTGGAATGCTTCAGGTACCGAATTACGATAGGCTTATAGTAGGCCTCACTTATAATTTTAATTAGAACAACATATTAAACCACGATATATTATGAAT
>Ga0164313_10005432_pt1 | contig 11271 bp, 8 predicted proteins | sample GuaBasSedimGuay4_FD_113735 | JGI IMG/M metagenome (GOLD analysis project Ga0164313, IMG submission 113735) | Subseafloor sediment microbial communities from Guaymas Basin, Gulf of California, Mexico - Guay4, Core 4569-4, 0-3 cm | ecosystem: Environmental > Aquatic > Marine > Hydrothermal vents >...
CCAACCATCTCCCACCAAATTTGAATAATACTTATCTGGTTAATTCGGGAAGTGAGGCTATTGAAGGTGCTTTAAAATTGGCAAAACGATATACCGGCAGGGGTGAGGTAATTGCTTTTAACAATGCCTATCATGGTAGTACACATGGGGCTTTAAGTGTTTTAGGAAATGAAGATTTTAAAAATTCATTCCGACCTCTGGTACCGGGTGTTAAATTCCTGAATTTTAACCATTTTGAAGAGCTGGAAGAAATAAATGAAAAAACAGCCTGTGTAATAATGGAACCGGTTCAGGGTGAGGGAGGAATCATTCTTCCTGAACCAGGTTATCTTCAACGAGTAAGGGAGAAGTGTACGGAAACCGGAGCTTTACTGGTTTTTGATGAGATTCAAACAGGTTTTGGTCGCATAGGTTCTCTTTTTGCTTTTCAGCAATTTAAAGTTGTTCCTGATATCCTTGCAATTGCAAAGGCAATGGGAGGGGGAATGCCTATTGGTGCTTTTGTTTCATCCAGGGAAATTATGTCTGTTTTTAAAACAAATCCAGTACTCGGACACATTACCACTTTTGGAGGACACCCTGTTTCAGCGGCTGCGGCATTTGCTTCACTTAAAACCCTAATAGACGAAAGAATTGTTGAGGGAGTATTGCAAAAAGAAACTCTTTTTCGAAAATTTCTTAAGCATCCTGAAATTAAAGTAATCAGGGGGAAGGGCTTGTTTCTGGCTGTTGAACTTAAAGATGAGTCTAAAGTACAAATCTTTATAAAGGAACTTCTTAAGCTTGGAGTAATTGTTGATTGGTTCCTTTTTATGCCCCGGGCATTTAGAATTGCTCCGCCTTTGATAATTACCGGGGATGAAATCAGGGAGGTTTGTGAGAAGATCAACAAAGCACTGGATTTAATTTGAAAGGTATTTCATAATGTAACTTTATGAGGCTTGTTGGATGAAATATGAGTAATCTTTTTATTTTCTTCATTTTCAGGTAAATAAAAAATTTTAAATTGTTGGGGAATAAACTGACATTAATTATTTTAATATCACTTCTGGCTTTTTCTTTTAAGCAAGGGAATAGTCAGTCTTATCAGGAATTGCCTCTTTATGAGCAACAAATATCAGTTTTATTTGATTCTTTAAGAAAATCAGGTGGTGATAAAGTGAAAATGGAAGTCAGCCAGAAGATTGTTTCTTTGTTTGATCGAATACTGCAAGTTGACAGTTCATTTTATTATCCTTTTGATTCTTTACGGAATATGGGTAAGATTTATTCTTCCGATAGCTTAGTCAGAGTTTATTCGTGGAATGTCCCTTTAAAAAATGGAATGCATAAATATGCTGGTTTTGTTCAGTCCCTTAAAAAAAAGAGAGGTAGTGTCCATCTTGTTTTCTTAAATAATGTATCTGGTGTACCACCCGAAATTACTCTTGATTATGATGCAAGTAATTGGTATGGAGCGCTTTATTATAGGATTTTGCGAAATGAATGTGAGGGGGATGTGAGTTATATATTACTTGGGTTCCGGTTTAATAATTTCCAGACGAATACAAAAATTATTGAATTTATGAAGATTCTGGATGATAATGTACATTTTGGGTCTCCTGTTTTTCATATGGGAAAGGTGATAAAGAACCGGGTTGTTTTTGAATATTCAGCCAGAGTTGCCATGATGTTAAGGTATGATGATGAGTTGAGAATGATTGTTTTTGATCATCTTTCACCCACTGAACCACAGTATGAAGGGGAATATCAGTTTTATGGTCCTGACTTTTCCTACGATGGGTTTAAACCTGTTTCCTGCTATTGGGAATTAGTTGAAGATCTTGATTTAAAAAATAAGTTAAAGTAGTTATTTGTAAATTCTTATATTTGGTTTCTTTTATTTTATAAACCTTATGTAGTGCCTGCAAGAAAACACCACTTTTTTAAGTCTTTGATAAGAAGGCGTCAAAGACAAGGCTTTCGAAGACTTGAAAACCAAGGAGTTTACTTTCGTAAATGACTGTTTTTAAGACGAGAGTAACGCAGTATTTGACGTTTTCTTGCAAAGACTATGTAGTAATTTATCTGGAAGTTGATTTTAATTTATATTCAGTGCTTTAAAATTCATGGTTTTTAGATTAAATAAAAAAAAGGATTTATGTGATATCTATCTTGTGGACAGTCACAGGTCCTTGGTGGACAGTATGAAGGACCGTTTTAAGAATAGCCTGAAATACGCATTGAGGTCTTTCTCTTCGCATGACAGTTTGTTAGATGAATTAAAACAATCAATCCTGAATAAAAGAACCATAGTTCTGGTTTACGTTCTTAGGCCAGGAACGTCTATTGATGAAGTTGAGTATGAAGTATTAGATCTTTTAAAGGACATTAAAGATATCAATTCAGAAATTACCCCAATTATTGTTGCTGATAATCTCGAAAGTGATGTTGTGAGACGTTTAAGTATTTCGCCCTCTTATTCGTTTGTTCAAAACAACGATAATGCTATGTTGAAGATTACCAACCTGATCCTTGGAACTATTAGTAAGGATAATCTGGAAAGAAAATTCATATCGGCCAGGAATTCAGCTTTAATGCTTCTGATTTTTATTTTAGCCGTACTTTTTCTTACTATTGCCTTTTATTTTATAAAACCTCAGTATTTTTAAATTCTTGAAATAGTTTTTGCTCTCCAAACACAAAGTAAAGTGACTATTTGTCAGTTTTATGTAATTGGCATATCCTTTGAAATATCCCCTGTGAAAATATTAATGTTTAATTTAAATAATATAGCCGTATGCAAAAAGGAAAGATTAATGTAACATCAGAGAATATTTTTCCCATTATAAAGAAGTTTTTGTATTCCGATCATGAGATCTTTCTTAGAGAGGTCATATCAAATGCAGTGGATGCAACTCAAAAACTTAAAACCCTTCAACGTGTTGGTGATTTTAAAGGCAAGCTGAAGGATGAAACAATTCATGTTAAACTGAATGCAAAGAAAAAGACACTTACAATTTCTGATCATGGATTGGGAATGACAGGTGAAGAGATAAAGAAGTATATTAATCAAATTGCTTTTTCGAGTGCAGAAGGATTTTTGGAAAAGTATAAAGATAAGGCCGATGCTATTATTGGCCATTTTGGATTGGGGTTTTATTCAACTTTTATGGTGTCAAAAAAAGTAGAGATTATTTCCCTGTCTTACAAAAGCAATGCAAAACCTGTAAAATGGGTATGTGATGGAAGTCCTGAATATACACTGGATGATACAACTAAAAAAGATGTTGGAACTGACATTATATTACATATTGATAAGGACTCAAAGGAATTTCTTGAGGAATCAAGAATTAGCGAGTTGTTAAGGAAATATTCCAGGTACCTCCCTGTTCCTATTGCCTTTGGCAAAGTGAAGGATTGGAAAGATGGGAAAGAGGTTGAAACAAAAAAGGATAATATTATTAATATTACCAAACCTACCTGGATTAAAAAGCCTGCTGACCTTAAGGACGAGGATTACCTTGCGTTTTACAAGGATTTGTATCCTATGCAACAGGATCCTTTATTCTATATTCATTTGAATGTTGATTACCCATTTAAGCTTACTGGAATCTTATATTTCCCAAGAATTAAAGATCAGATTGAAGTACAGAAGAATAAAATTAAATTATTCAGTAATCAGGTTTATGTAACTGATTCTGTTGAAGGGATTGTGCCAGAGTTTCTAACCTTATTACATGGAGTGCTTGATTCCCCGGATATACCATTAAATGTTTCAAGGAGTTTTCTTCAAAGTGATAGCAATGTGAAAAAGATATCCAGCCATATTAATAAAAAAGTGACTGACAGATTGATGGATATCTTTAAAAGTGACCGTAAAGAATTTGAAAATAAGTGGGATGACTTAAAATTGTTTATCACTTATGGCCTGCTTTCAGATGATAAATTTTATGAAAGGGCCAGTAATTTTTCATTTCTTAAAAATACAGATGGAAAGTATTTCACTTTTGAAGAGTACAAAAAACTGGTAAAGGATAACCAAACAGATAAGAATAAATCATTGGTTTATCTTTATACCACTAATGCAGAGGAGCAATACAATTTTATCGAGAGTGCACGAAACAAAGGATATGATGTTTTATTGATGGATGGGCATTTGGACACTCATCTGGTAGGTCATCTGGAACAAAAGTTTGAGAATACAAGGTTTGTCAGGGTAGATTCTGATATTGTTGATAAAATTATTCAGAAAGAGGATGATAAAGGATCAAGTTTAAGCTCAGATGATCAAATAGCATTGAAAAGTGTGCTTTTAGGACCACTTCCGGGAAAAGAAAATTTTGATGTTGATTTTGTAAGTCTGAATGAAACTGAGCCACCTATGGTTATCACTCAGTCAGAATTTACAAGAAGAATGAAAGACATGTCAGCACTGGCTGGCGGAGGAATGGATATTTATGGAAGTCTTCCTGATAGGTTTACCCTGGTAGTAAATGATGCGAACAAATTAATTACGAGAGTGGTTGAGGATGTTGAAAAGGTGCAGGGTGTTGAGCTAAAAAGCTATAGGGCTAAGATTGAAAAGTTAGAAAACCAGAAAAATAAGCTAAATAAAGCTAAAGAGGGAAAAAAGGAAGAGGCGGTTTCCCAGGAAGAGAAAGATGAAATAAATAAGATGGAAACCAAGATCAAGGAGTTGGAGGATAAGAGAAATGAAAGTCTTGAAAAATATGGCAAAGACAATAAAATTGTTTGTCAATTGATTGACCTGGCCTTAATTTCCAGTAATATGCTAAAAGGTGAGAATTTAACAAATTTTGTAAAACGTAGTATCGATCTAATTTAATACTTACATTGAAAGTCTTAAAAGGAGGATACTTAAATTTAGTATCTTCCTTTTTTTATTTTATGCCACAGGCAAAAGAATACTCAAATCTAATATTGATTTAATTCATTTCTCAAATTGTCAATAGCTACCTGGGTCGGATGTACATTAGACTCAACAAGCCTTTCAAGGATTAAACTACTTAATTTTAGTGCATGGTCCTCTGGTTTAACCTGATCAGCAGAAGTATTTATTAGTTTAATCACGCTGGACCTGGCATTTTTTACCAATTCCCATGCTTTATGACTAATGTATATTTGTTGAGACATATTATGGTTGTATTCTGATCGGATAGCCTGTAGCATGCCCTGGTGAAGTTGGCTGGCTGTCATACCTGGTTTATTAGTCCTTATAATCAATGAATCAGGGGCGATTCTTTCAAGAAAAAGGGTGAGGCGTTCATAAGCCTGCATTTTAACTGGCAGGGTGACCTTTTGATTCTGCATCATTAAAGCAAACCTGTCTTTTGAGTGTTCTTTTTTAATCATTTCTTTCAGAATAAGGTAGCTGGCCAAAAAGACAATTAGTGACGGCAATACGTATTTAAGTATCTCAAGAAATTCCATGTTTATTTTTTAATTAAGTGGAGATTGTATAATTTGGTTAAATATCTTTAGCTGAATGGGATTGAATATAACTAGTTTGTATTAAATTCATTATCTTGTATTAAATAATGATAAGAAAGATTATTGGCTTATGCCTGATTAAACTGTCCCGGATTAGAAATAAAAATTTCCTTTCTTTTAAAATTTAATAAACCTTCACTTTTAAGTTCATTAATAACAGTAGTGACAGTTTGTCTTGATGTGCCAATAAGGTCAGCAATGTCTTTATGAGTGTAGAAGTGGTTGATCCTGATCCCCTCATTGTATTTTTGTCCGGAAGTTTCAATTAGGTCTTTTATGAAGTCAATAACCCTTGTCCTTACATCCTTAAACACAAGAGAATCCAATTTTCGTTCCAGTCGCCTTATTCTAAGTCCGATTATTTTATTAATTGATAATGCAAATTTTTTATTTTCTAACATTAATCCTTGCAATTCTTCAAGGTTCATTAGGCATATATATGTGTTATTATCAATTGCTTGTGCAAAATCACTGCGTTTTTCCTCACCTAAAACGGCCATTTCTCCAAATATATCACCCCTTGCCAGAATTCCCTTCACAATTTCTTCCCCATCTTCTGTGTAATTAAGGATTTTAACTTTTCCACTGGATATCATATAGATATTATTTGCCGGATCATCAGTGAAATATACAAACTCATCTTTCTTATATGATTTTATTACATGGGAATCTTCATATCTACCAAACTTGGTGGGGCATAATATTTTAAATAAATTTACTCGCTCGAAATACCAGATATTATCCATTTTACCTTATTAAATTAGGTTTTGATACGGTACTAATTTAGGAAAAATATATTAAAACTTACTTAAAAAGGTATTTTTGTATGATTTTTGTAATACATCATACTTAATTGATGTTTTATCAATGAGACTAATTAGCTTAAATTGTTTACAATCATGAATTTTAAAAGAATTATTGTTTTAATTTTATTCATTGCCTTGTTAACTGGAGGCTATATTTTCTTTACTTTTTACCAAAGAACATATTCTTCTATCTTAGTTCCTGAAACGAATACTGACTACTACTTTTATGTTCCCACAGGAATGAATATGAATGAATTGGTTAAAAATTTAAATGAAGAAGGGTTTATATCAGATACTGCGGGTTTCAGGTGGCTTGCCAGAAAAAAGAATTTGCAAAATCATTTAAATCCTGGTAGGTACCGGCTTGAAGAGGGCATGAATCAGAATCAATTGGTTAATTTGATTAGGTCTGGAAAACAACAACCTGTTCAGGTAGTTTTTAATCGTTTAAGAAGGATTGAGGATCTTGCAGGAGTGGTTTCAAAACAAATTGAGGCAGATAGCCTTTCAATTATAAAGTTACTAAAAGATGAAGGTTTTCTTTCGGAAAACGGATGGAATTCAAAAACCTTACCAGCTTTATTTATTCCAAATACCTATGAGTTTTTTTGGAATACTTCTGCCAAAGCTTTTTTCAATAGAATGATGAAGGAAAATAAATCATTTTGGAAAGGGAAAAGAAGCAGGAAAGCAAAGTCAATTGGACTGTCACCTGTTGAAGTATCAACCCTGGCTTCAATTGTGGATGAAGAGACCTATAAAGTGGATGAAATGCCTAGAATTGCAGGTGTTTATATTACCCGTCTGGAAAAACGGTACAAGCTTCAGGCAGATCCTACGGTTAAATTTGCTAAAGGTGATTTTGGAATGACCCGTGTGCTGAGAAAGGATCTGGAAGTTGATTCCCCGTACAATACTTATAAATACTACGGACTCCCACCGGGGCCTATTATTATACCATCTGTAACGGCAATTGACGCAGTTCTTAATCCTGATCAAAGTGGATATTTATATTTTTGTGCAAAAGAAGATTTTTCTGGCTATCACAACTTTGCCAAAACGTTGAAGGAGCATAACCGGAATGCTAAAAAATATCAAAATGCTTTAAATCAAAGAAAAATCTATAAATAATCATTTAGTTTTAGTTTTTTTGATTAAAAAAGTATAATTAAAACCAGATTTTGAATCAGGTATTGTAAAAAAGCGTAATTTTGAAAAAAGTGTGATTCTTGATATGGCCTGATTAATGAAAATCATATAAGATTATTTTTTCGTAAATGAGTAATATTAAATTTGGTACCGATGGCTGGCGGGCAATTATCGCAAAAGATTTTACTGTGGATAATGTTTCCAGGGCGGCCTTGGCAATCTCAACCTGGCTATTGTCTAAGGGTCAGAACCTTTCTGTAGTCATTGGCTTTGATTGTAGGTTTGGCGGGGAAATGTTTGCAAAAGCTGTTGCTAAAGTGCTTGCAATTAAGGGTATCCATATATATCTTGCTCCTGAATTTGTTAGTACACCCATGGTTTCTTATGGAGTTGTTAGCCTGGAAACGGATTTGGGGATTATTATTACAGCCAGTCATAATCCTCCTGAATATAATGGTTTGAAAATCAAAGGGTCCTATGGTGGTCCTCTTTTTGAAACAGAGCTCAAAAATATTGAAAACCTAATTCATGAAACCAACGAGGTAAATATTGAAACTATACAGTGGGAGGATCTTATAGATCAGAATATTATTGAATATGTTGATCTTGAATCTATTTACATCGAATACCTTAAAAGCAACTTTAATATAAAACTAATTAAGGAGTCTGGTTTTAAATTTGCCTTTGATGCGATGTTTGGGTCAGGACAGCGGGTTTTGAGAAAAATTTTACCAGGGATTAAATGTTCACATTGCCAAAAAGATCCTTTTTTTAATGGCATTCCACCTGAGCCGGTTTATCAAAATTTGCTCGATTTTGCAGAAAAGCTGAAAACAAGCTGGAAAGTTGATGCCGGTCTGGCTGTTGATGGAGATGCTGACAGGATAGCAATGTTTGATGCAGATGGGAATTATGTTGATTCTCATCATGTGATTTTACTACTAATTCATTATCTGGCCGGATATAAAAAACTGAAAGGTAAAATTGTAACAGGGTTCTCTTCTACAGTTAAAGTTGAAAAACTAGCAGCTCATTATGGTCTGGAAGTGGAGCGGGTTGAAATTGGGTTTAAGAAGATTGCGGAGGTAATGCTTAAGGAAGATGTTCTTGTTGGTGGTGAAGAATCAGGAGGGATTTCAATTAAGGGAAATTTGCCCGAGAGGGATGGGATCTGGATGGGGCTGAGCCTTTTTCAATTTATGGCTGAAACAGGGAAGTCTTTACGGAAGTTGATTGAGGAAGTTGATAGCATTACCGGAAGTTTTGTATATCAAAGACAGGACCTGAAAATGCCTTCAGACCTTAAAAACAGAATTATAAAAAAATGCCAGGAAGATGGCTTTTCAAAATTTGGGGATTTTGAGGTGGCACATGTTGAGGATTTTGATGGATGGAAATTCTATTTTAATGAGGATGAATGGTATATGATCAGGCCATCAGGAACAGAACCTTTGTTAAGAACTTATGCTGAGGGCAGAACAACCGAAAGGGTTAATGAAATACTGCGTGCAGGTTACGATACTATAATGCATTGTTAATCAGAATTAGCCAATTATCTGTGTTTTTCGCCCTATGAATCCAATTATTTTTATTCTAAGAACAGGTAATTAAGGGGACTTCTAAAAATTAGTTTAAATCAAGATTTTCATCCGCCATTGACAGATAGTCAAATCAAATTTATGAAACAATATCGGGATATTGTGAATAAATATGATGAACGTTATGTTTGGGATTAGTATTTTTTCTGATGGTATAACCTGTCACCCTTTCAGGGTTTTTATTTGGTAATTGTTAAGAACACAGGGTTTTGCTATGCTCCACCCTGCGCTGATACCTTCCGGGGGTTATATCATATATGGGAACCCTGAAAGGGTTTCAGGTAAAAGCACAGGACGAAGTGAAACGAAGTCCTGTGAACTGAAATAAAACAAAAATAAGGGCTGAAAGCCCGTTAGGTTGTTATAATGTAATATTTTAAAGTTTTACAACATTGTTAATTAATATTAGCCAATTACTTGTACCTCTCTTTCCAGTGAAAGGGTAAATTTATAAAAAACAGATTCCTTTATTCTTTCTGAGAGCTCATAAATCTCCTGCCCGCTTGCTTTTCCATAGTTTACCAGAATTAATGCATGTTTGGCATAAACACCGGCATCCCCGCTTCTTTTTCCTTTCCATCCGCATTGTTCAATAAGCCAGGCTGCCGAAAATTTAATATGATTATTTTTATCTGGAAAATGAGGGATATCCGGGAACTTTTGAATTAAGGTAGTAGCTGTTTTTTCAGGTACAACAGGGTTTTTAAAAAAACTTCCAGCATTTCCCAGTATAGCCGGGTCAGGAAGTTTGCTTTGCCTTATCTCTATCACCTTGTTTCTGATTTCTTCTGGCTTTGCGTTGTCAGGATCCCGGAAATGCTCCTTTAACCCACGAAAGTTTAATACAGGTTTTACATGTTTCTGGAATTTAAAAATAACAGAGTCAACAATAAAGCTTCCTTTAAGTGACTTCTTAAAAATACTTGTTCTGTAACCAAATTCACAATCTTTTCCGGGAATGCTTAGCCTTGATGGCTTTTTTGTTTGAAAACCATTAACAGCTTGAATGACATCCTTTACCTCCACTCCATATGCCCCAATATTTTGAACAGGTGCTGATCCAACAGCTCCCGGAATCAGGGAGAGATTTTCTATTCCCGGGTAACCATTCCTAACACACCAGACCACAAAGTCATCCCATTTTTCTCCGGCCCCAACTTCGACAAAAATTTCGTCCCCAACTTTTTTAATTACTTTAACTCCCTTTAAATCAGGGTGTATAATTAATCCCTTGAAATTGTCTCTGAATAAAATATTGGATCCTTCTCCGACAATTAATGATTGCTGATCCCTGAATATTTTAGAACGCAATAATTCAAGCATTCCCTTTTGGGATTTGATTTGTATAAAAAATTTTGCTTTTACATCCAGGTTGAATGTATTGTAATTTTTTAAAGAGAAATTTTCAAGTATCTCCATAGAAAGGATGTGATTTTGGAATGGATACTAAATGTACAATATTCTTTCTTTTTTTTTAAATTCGTAAATTAAATATTGTATATCTTAACATTTGATATTTTGGATCCAAATTTAACAGATTATCCGGCTTGAAAAAAATTATTATTTCTGTTTCTAATGATATTGTAACTGACCAGCGTGTTAAAAGAGTAGCAGGTACTTTAACCAGAAATGCATATCAGATACAGATTGTTGGCAGGATTTTGCCCGGAACTATTGATGCGGGAGACTTCCCTTATCCAATCCATAGGTTTTCTATGTGGTTTAAAAAAGGGCCGTTGTTTTACTTTTTTCTTAATCTCCGTTTATTCTTTTTTATATTATTTAAAAAAGCAGATATTCTTTTATCGAATGACCTGGACACTTTGCCAGCGAATTTCCTTGTTTCAAAATTGAAAGGGATACCTTTGGTTTATGACTCGCATGAATATTTTACTGAAGTTCCTGAGTTGATTGATAGGAAGATTATTCAAGGGATATGGTTATTCATTGAATCTTCTATCATTCCAAAATTGAAATATTTTTATACTGTTAACCAGTCAATTGCTGAAATTTATCAAAAAAAATATCATGTGGATGTAAAGGTTATCAAGAACCTGCCTGAATGTAGCAGAAAGGAATGTCCTGTAACTGAGATTCCTGGAGTTCTGGATCGCAAAATTATTATTTACCAGGGGGCGCTGAATATGGCCAGGGGAATTGATCTTGCTATACGGGCTATGGTCCATATTAAAAATACCGTTTTAGTATTAGCAGGAGATGGTCCG
>Ga0164313_10005433_pt1 | contig 11270 bp, 10 predicted proteins | sample GuaBasSedimGuay4_FD_113735 | JGI IMG/M metagenome (GOLD analysis project Ga0164313, IMG submission 113735) | Subseafloor sediment microbial communities from Guaymas Basin, Gulf of California, Mexico - Guay4, Core 4569-4, 0-3 cm | ecosystem: Environmental > Aquatic > Marine > Hydrothermal vents...
GAGGAGGAAGTTTATAAGAATATCAGTGTGGGACATAATTATATGGCTTCATTCTCCTATGTAATTTTGTTTTTACTCGCTTTGGTACAAATATTCACAGGTTTTGGATTGTATGCACCCATGTCGGGGTGGTGGTTGCCACAACTATTTGCCTGGGTTCCGGACTTTTTCGGCGGAGATGCTCCAACCCGTTTTGTACACCATTTTTCAACTTGGTTATTTATAATTTTTACACTGATACATGTTTATTTGGTTTTCTATCATGATTGGTTAGAAGGGCGTGGTGAAACATCGTCGATGATCAGTGGATATAAATTTGTTCGTAAAGAACGTATAGAAAGTGACGACCATATATAAGGGTTCGATAATGATTATTAAGTTATTGTCAAGTATTTTGGGAATGACGATTAAATTTTACAGCGATTGCCTCAAAAGCAGTATAAGCTATAGTTTTAAATAGCGAAAAAGCATAATAGAACTTTTGAGGCAGTCTTTTTTTTTTAAACGACTATAAATGACGAATTTTGACAGAGCTCCAATAGCGATCAGCAGTGATGCTTTCTTTTTTGAAAAGGATAAATCTGACAGTATCCTAATTTTAGGAGTAGGAAATTATTTGATGGGGGATGAAGGTGTCGGGGTACACCTTATTCAGGAGATGGCAAAAATTGATTTGCCCGAATATATTGATATCTTGGATGGTGGCACCGGAGGGTTTTTACTACTCAGTTGTTTTGAAGCCTATAAAACAGTTATTTTTGTCGATGCAACGATGGATGGAAAGGAAGAGGGAACAATTTCATTGATCCGGCCAAAATTTGCATCCGATTTTCCTTCGGCTCTAAGTGTACATGATGTTGGATTAAAAGATATGATCGAAGCGGTTTACTTAATGGACGCTAAACCTAATATCCCTTTATTTACGATTTCAATAAATGAAATGGTTCCTATGACCATAGAATTATCACCAAAAGTGAAACAAGCCATACCTAAAACTATTGAACAGATCTTTGAATTAACAGAAAGTTTGCACGCTGAATTTGCTTAAGGCAACCTCTATTAATTCATTCGCATTAAAATTTTCAGCGTTTTTTCAAGACAATGAAAGTTTTTGAAGCCCTACCCGCCTGAAAAGAAAGTCGGGCAGGTCGGGATAATGCGAAAAAATTTGAAGATGTATTGGAAAACCGCTGGAAATCCTTTAGAAACGAAGATAGCAAACAATCTACTTCGTTAATTTTATTTTGAAAGAACTACGGCTATTCCAAAAAAAATATGCCTCGCATCTTATTCACTATCTTTGTTTTTTAAAAGAAATGAATTAATAGAGGTTGCCAAAATTAGCAGTTCCTTTTCTTGATTTTAGATTCATTAATGCTTAAAACATATAAAATAGTTATCAGTGGGCGAGTACAAGGTGTTGGTTTTCGTCCCTATGTTTTTGTTTTAGCAACCAAAAATCACCTTACCGGAACGATTTCCAATAATGAAAAAGGGGTCATCATCTATCTTACCGGGAGTGGATTAGAAGTACAGTCATTTTATCAGGAATTAATAAATAATCCGCCGCCTGTTTCCCTTATACAAAAGAGTGATATCCATGAAATTTCATTTCAGGAATTTGAGGACCTTAGAATTGTACCCTCAACAATAGAGGGAAAACTGAATTTGCCACTTACTCCTGATTTTGCTATTTGTGAAAACTGCAAAAATGAAATTATAGATCAAGAGAACAGGAGGTATAATTATCCTTTTACGACCTGTGTAAATTGTGGCCCGAGATGGGCAATTACCAATACTTTTCCCTTTGAAAGGTCAAATACTACTATTGATGATTTTCAGATGTGCACAGTTTGTAAAAATGAGTATACCAATCCGGAGAACAGAAGATTTCATTCACAGACTAATACCTGCAAAACCTGTGGAATTGAAATGGTATTGAGAGATAACGAGGGCGTTAAATTGCACATTTCAAAGGAAGCAATTTTTATAAAAGCAGCAGCGCTGATAAGAGATGGAAAAATAATTGCCATTAAAAATACAAGCGGATATTTACTCTGTTGTGATGCAAATAATGGCAGGGTCATACAAATCATGAGACATAAAAAAAGGAGACCAAAAAAACCTTTTGCAGTGTTATATCCAAGCTTGAATCTATTAGAACAACACTTTAAGATCAACAAAAAACAACACAGAGCGTTTCAATCTACCCAAAGGCCGATTGTCATTATTCCCAATACAAATGTTCAAGGGTATTTGGCTTTAGCAGACATTGCTCCCGATTTAAATCAAATAGGAATAATGTTACCATATACCGGCATTTTGGAACTATTATCAACAGAATTAAAAATTCCGGTTATAGCAACAAGCGGGAATTTGCACGGCTCTCCCATTCTTTTTGATGATAAAGAATCTTTTGCGGTTTTAAAGAATGTAGCCGATTATTTTTTGGATCATGATCTGGAGATTCTCAACCCTCAGGATGATTCTGTCGTAAAGTTCAGTACTAAATTTGATCACGAAGTTCTGTTCAGGCGATCTCGGGGATATGCGCCAAATTATTTTGGGACAAAAATAAATACCAATGAAAAGATTCTCGCAATGGGAGGGCATTTGAAAAGTACCATAGCCTTTCTCCCAAATGATTATTTATATATAAGTCAATATTTAGGGAATCTAGACAATTATGACGTCTATAAAAGATTCACGAATACTGTTGAAAAATTTGTAAGCTTATTCGACCAGAAACCGGATGTTGTATTGATCGATAGCCACCCGGCCTATCAAAGTAGCCTGTACGGGAAAGAAATAACAAAAAAAGAAGCGTCAGTTTTATATGAAATTCAACACCATAAAGCTCATTTTGCTTCTGTTTTGGGAGAGCATGAACTTTTTGAAGATACCAGTGCTATTTTGGGGGTAGTTTGGGATGGAACAGGGTATGGAGATGACGGTCAAATTTGGGGTGGGGAATTTTTTAGATACCAAACAAATAAAATAGAAAGAATCTCTCATTTCGAATATTTTGATTGGTTGGCGGGAGATAAAATGGCTAAGGAACCCAGAATATCCTTATTGTCGTTAATAAATTCAGATATGGAATCTGTTTTGGAAGGAAAATTCAATGAAGAAGAAATCTCAATTTATACAGCGATAAAAAAGAGAAATAAATTAAAAACATCTTCAGTGGGTAGATTATTTGACGGCGTTGCAGCCTTACTCGGTATTTGTGATATTAACACCTATGAAGGGGAAGCAGCGATCTTATTAGAAAATAAAGTAGATCATTATAATTTAGAGAATTACAGGACTTATTGTGAGGTCAAAAATGAAGGTTTAATTCCTACAAGTATAATTTTAAAAAATATTTATGTAGATTTTAAAAATGGAATAAATAAAGAACAGATAATTTTAAATTTTTTATTCACTCTGGCTTCAATTATTATTGACTTTGCAAGGACCAATAAATTCGAAAAAATTGCCTGTAGTGGAGGGGTTTTTCAAAATACTGTCTTGATAGACATGCTGAAAGAATTGGCAGGAAAGAAGAATAAATTATATTTTAACCGTAACTTAGCTCCTAACGATGAAAACATATCCTATGGTCAGATTATGTACTATTTAAATTGTAGGAAGCATTAATTCATAATGAAATATTTAAGTGAATATAGAAATTTAGAAGCAACCAAGGCTTATTTGGACCTCATTGAAAGATCAATTACAAGACCCTGGAATATTATGGAAATTTGCGGGGGGCAAACACATGGTTTGGTCAAGAACGGAATTTTGGAATTACTCCCGGATAAAGTTAGGATGATCCACGGGCCAGGCTGCCCGGTTTGTGTAACGCCTTTAAATTTAATTGATAAGGCGATTGAATTGTTGGAAAATGATGTAATTGTATGTTCCTTTGGAGACATGATTCGGGTTCCCGGAAGTAAAAAAAGCCTCTTAGAGGCAAAAGCAAATGGAGGGGATCTACGTATTTTGTACTCTCCCTTAGAAGCGGTAAATATTGCAAAAAAAAACCCTGATAAAGAGGTGGTTTTTTTTGCGGTTGGATTTGAAACAACTGCTCCGGCCAATGCATTATCAGTCTTGCACGCCCAAAAGGAGAATGTGAAGAATTATTCGATCCTTGTATCTCATGTGCTTGTACCACCTGCTATGGAAGCAATTTTAGATGATGAGTTCAGCAATATAGACGCCTTTTTGGGCGCCGGACATGTATGTGCTATCATGGGGCTTCAGGAATATTATCCTTTAGCGGAAAAGTATAAAATACCGATAGTAATAACAGGTTTTGAACCACTCGATCTGGTGCAAGGAATTTATATGGCGGTTCAACAATTAGAAAAAGGTATTCATAAGGTTGAAAATCAATATGCCCGGGTGGTAAAAGAAGAAGGAAATAGAGCCGCATTAAATGTTATTCATCAGGTTTTTGAAGTAGGTGATAGAGAATGGCGTGGTATAGGAGAGATTCCTAATAGCGGATATCTGTTAAGGAAAGAATTTACGGATTTTGATGCAGAAAAAAAGTTTGGAATTAGTCATATCATTGTTCCTGAAAATTCTGACTGTATAGCAGGTGAAATTTTAAAAGGAATAAAAAAGCCATTTGAATGCAGCCAATTTGGAAATAATTGTACTCCTTTTAAACCTTTGGGAGCGCCGATGGTTTCTTCAGAGGGGGCTTGTGCAGCCTACTATCATTTCTCTAATAATTTAATTTCTTCATAAAAATGGATGTATCTGAACTTGGTTTTGACACTATAAATCTGGGTCATGGCAGTGGAGGTCTAATGACCCGTGAATTACTCGATAAGATCATTTTTAAAACTTTTAGCAATCCGTTTTTAGATCAAAAACACGATGGTGCTATCCTAAGAATTGATAATGAAATTGCTATTTCTACAGATAGTTTTGTAATCTCCCCAATTTTTTTTAAAGGAGGTAATATTGGCGAATTAGCGGTGAACGGAACGGTAAATGACGTCGCTATGTGTGGTGCAATTCCTAAATATTTGTCGCTCGCTTTTATTGTAGAGGAGGGTTTGAAGATCGAGGAGTTTATTGAAATTGTAAATTCGATAAAAATTGCCGCAGATAAAAGTGGTGTTCTGATTGTTACCGGAGATACAAAGGTTGTGGAAAGAGGTAAAGGAGATAAAATATTTATCAATACAACAGGCTTTGGGGAAGTACATTCGAAAGCGAATATTTCGACAGAAAATATTAGAACCGGCGATAAAATTATTGCAAACGGTTTTATAGCCCAACATGGAATGGCAATCATGTCACAACGGGAAGGTCTTGAGTTTGAATCCACCATAGTAAGTGATACTACCAATGTAAATTTTTTGACCAACAAATTGTTGGATAAATTTGGAAACAAAATTCACCTGTTTCGCGATCCTACAAGAGGAGGAGTGGCAAGTGTTTTGTCGGAAATTGCGAACGACATCAATAACGGGATTACAATTTTTGAAGATAAGTTACCTCTTGAGAAACAAGTGGCTGCAGCCTGCGAAATTTTAGGATTGGATCCGTTGTACGTAGCAAATGAAGGCGTATTTATAGCTTTTGTAGAAGCAGAGGTAGCAGATGATGTTATTGCTATGATGCATGATGATGAGAAAGGAAGAAATGCTGTTTGCATAGGTGAAGTTACCGAAGATCACCCTAATAAAGTCGTGATGTACAGCAGTATTGGAGGAAAGCGAATAGTTACTCCTTTGATTGGCGAACAATTACCCAGGATTTGTTAGTTTGGATGATAATTCCTAAATAGTATTGCCGGATATTATTAATGTTCACAATTTAATTGGAAAATTCACAGCATTTCTTTCAGGCTGATTCCGGGAATCTGACTTCTGATTGGCAAGTTATTTGGCTTGTTTTTCATTTTTTTTCTCTTATTCTATCTTCTTATCGCCTATACAAACAACCAATAGACACCAATTATTATTGCAACCAAACCTCCGGTCAGACGGATACCTTTGAAAAGTACTTCGTTATGTCCGTTTTTTATCGTGGCAGACATGTTTCCTATGACCATAGCAAATGATGTCATGGCGATGATTATACCCACCATAAAACCTATAATATAAAACATAGACTCGGATTGTGTATCAAAACTTAGAACAGGAAGAAACAGTAAAAAATGTGCTATACCGGCTAATCCATGCAAGAAGCCTATAGAAAGTGACGCAAAATTACTTTGTTTCAAATCTTTTTTGTGTTTATGATGATGGGTGTTATCATGAAAATGCTCATGTTGATGTTTGTGAATTACAGGGGCATTTTCGCTATGAATATGTAGATGCTTATGATTTTTTCTTTGATAAAAAATTCTATAAAACGACCATAAACCTATGCCAATGAGCACGACACCAACCAATTGCTCACTATAATCTGAAATCTTTTCAACTGGGATAAGGTCTTTAAATATTAAAAATAAAACGCCTATGAATAACATTCCTATAAGATGACCAATACCCCAAAACAGACCAATTTTCCATGCTTTCTTTTTAGATTCTATTGCAAACGGCATTACGGCAGCCAAATGATCGGGGCCTGTCAACACATGCAAGATGGAGGCAATTAACCCGGCGTAAAATGAAAAAAGTGTACTCATTAATAAAATGGAAATCTGTTTGACCAAATTTAATAAAGTTTAACTGGATGAAACAGATTAATGTTCAAAAAAAATGCGAACTTGAAAATAATAGGTGACAGGTTTTTATTTAGTAGGAGATCTTTGAGAAAAACGAAAAAATTGTCTAAAGATAATTATGGCTCTACATCTTACTATAGGTTTTTAACAATTTTAAAGCGATTTCAAAATAAATTGTACTTTCACCTAGTTAATTGGATAACGCAGATGCAACGCCTATTTATTGCAATAATATTTGTTTTTTTATTTACTTCCTGTGATTTTTTATCGTCAAAAAAAATTTCAGTGAAAAATGAATCTATGGCTATTGATAGCATAATTGACTATTCTACAGTTGATGTTTATCCGATGTTTAAAAATTGTGAAAACCTGGATGCCAAGGAAAAACAAGAGCATTGTTTTGGAACAGAATTGGTAGAACAAATGAAACAACTGATCGAACTGAAAAATATTAAGGGACCAGCAATTATATATGACACTATTTATGTTGACTTATTTATAGCTAAAGATAATAAAATTGACATTTCAGGAATAAAATCTCCCGAACTACTGAGAGAAAAAATACCTAATTTAGATAGCGTTTTAACTGCGAGTGTCAACCGCTTACCCACACTCTTACAGCCGGCCATAAAAAGAGGAATTCCGGTAAACTCGCAATATAAGTTACCAATTTTGATAAGGGTTAAGGATTGAGGACGAACTTATTATTTTGAAAATGTTCTTCCTTTCCAGTCATATGATTTTCTAAAGCTTAATATTGCTACATAAACATTAAAAAACGGGTATAAAAAACTAATCAATGGATAGCTTTTTAATATTTTTTGCTGTTGATAAAAAACAGATGTTGGATACAATAATAAGAAGTCTATAATAAACTTGATGAAGAAGACATAAGCGATTTGTTGCCAACTTATAATTTTGAAAATTGCGAATACGAGCAACAGGATAAGCCAAAAATTCATCAATAAAACGGTAAGACCAACTAATTTTCCAAAAGTATTATTATAGGAAGTTGTTTTTGAAGCCCATCGAATTCGTTGATTGACCATATCGGAAAATATTTTTTCCACTTTTGTCTTGACGATTACTCCTTTTGATTTTAAATATTTGACTTTAGTCGGGTGTTTTACAAGCATTTTTTCAAGCATAAAAATATCATCTCCACTGCCAATATTATCATTTCCTGAAAAACCTTCTAGTTCCAAAAAACATTTTTTTTCATAACATAAATTGGCTCCATTGCATAAGAACGGTTTATCAATTCCGAAACCACCCATTGTTGCACCTTGCAAGCTCAAAAGTTCAAGAATCTGAAAATTCGTAAAGAAGTTATTTTGATACTCATACAAGACTGGCATTACAACCATTTTTGGCTTTTTGGTTCGTATAAACTCGCTCAAAATTTCCAGCCATTTCAAGGGTAAAACACAATCGGCATCGGTGGTGATTACCCAATCGAATTTGGATTTTTTAATAGCGAGCTCAATAGCATCCTTTTTAGGTGAATTGGAATTTTGCTGCCTATTAATAATAGACATATCCAATTTTGGATTTTGGGTTTTGAAATTTTCAATTATTTTAACGGAATCATCATTTGAATCATCATTGACCAGAATAATTTCAAACTTATTTTTCGGGTAATCCAATAGAGAAATACTCTTTAATAGCCCCGATAAATTTTCGGCCTCATTTCTAAATGGTATAACAATTGAGAAGTTTGTAGATTCAGTAGATTTTAAAGATTTATTTTCTTTTATCCGGTGAAAACCTAGGATAAAAAAAAATATAAGTGAGAAGTAGGCAAGTGATATAATGATAGTTGTGGCTATCATGAGTAAATAATATTTTCCTCCAATTCTAAACTTGCAGGTTTTGAAAAGGTTAAAACAAAATAACTTCCAATTAATGCCGGCAAGGCAAAATTTGCCAACCACATAATACTTGTAACACTCAGAATAAGCACTTCATTGACATGAAAAACTTCAAATAATGAGACTGCTACAGAACCCTTTATCAACCAATCAAAAACAACAAAACCCGGAATTAAGGATGCAAAAAGATACATTGTAAAAATGATTGGCATGGCATTGAAATAATCCAGATCAGCACCAAAAATGAATAATAAGAAATAAAATTGATGTGAAAAAACAAGATATCTTAAGACAGAAAAATTGAAATTTAGAATATGAATTTTTGTTCCGATAGATTTTAACTGACCTGCTATTTTATTTAAGTAGATTTTGCCAGTTTTATGAAATGAAAACAAGAGGATTACAGCAAAAATGATAAAAACCCCAATTATTTGCAATAGGGATAATTCTATGGTCGTGGGTAGGAATCGTATTAAAAAGGACAATCCAAAAACACCGAACAGAAGTGTTACCAGCATCTGATTAAAATTGCCTAAGAAATTCAAAAACAATATTTTATACCTTTCTTTTTTGCGATAATAGATCGCTTTAGCACCATATTCCCCGATCCTGTTTGGGGTAAGCAAGGAGGCTGTTAGTGAAGATAAACTTTGTTTGGACGCCTCAAAAAAACTGATATTCTCAATCGTAGAGACAAGGGTTTTCCATTTAAATATTTCCAAAAACCAGTTGAAAAAAGTAAATAAAAACAGGATAAAAAAAACAGAGGTATTGTCTAAAATATTTCTACTCAGATCACTAAGGAAATTGGTATTTTCAAGAAGGGCATTATTTCTGATTTTATCTGAAATAAAATAATATGCACCTCCTACAATAATGAGTTTTATGAGGAAAAAAAATGCCGATTTATATTTATGTAAGATATTGTACATTTACGCAAAGAAACAAAATAATATATAAAATTGCCTACGGAAAAAATTATATTAGGGATTGATCCCGGAACTACTATAATGGGTTTTGGACTGATTAAAGTTGTGAATAAAAGTATGGAGTTAATGCAAATGGACGAACTGATACTTAAAAAATACAGCGATCATTATACCAAACTTAAGTTGATTTTTGAAAGAACACTTCATTTGGTAGATACTTACCATCCGGATGAGGTAGCCATTGAAGCTCCTTTTTTTGGTAAAAATGTGCAATCAATGCTAAAGTTAGGCAGGGCACAAGGTGTTGCTATGGCGGCTTGTTTAATAAGAGAAGTTCCTATTACGGAATATTCACCAAAAAAAATAAAAATGGCAATTACGGGTAATGGAAACGCCTCAAAGGAACAAGTGGCAAAAATGTTACAAAACACTTTGCACATCAAAGAACTCCCAAAAAATTTGGACGCAACAGATGGGCTGGCAGCAGCAGTTTGCCATTTTTATAATTCAGGAAGAGTAACTTCTGACAAAAGTTATTCTGGCTGGGGTGCTTTCGTCAATCAAAATAAAAATAGATTGGGTTAAATCACCAATTCACAATCGTGGGTCTCAAACTTTTTCTCTATCGCTAATCTTCTCAAGTCTTGAAAATATTGGTAATCAGATGATGCTTCCAGTTTTTCTTTGTCTTCTTTGGTTTCCCAATATTCGATCAGGAAAAATCGATTTTCCTCGTTTAAATCTTTGAATATATGAAAATGATCTAGTCCCGCAGGTTTTGCATCCATTTTTTCTTCAAATTTTTGCAACTCTACAAAAGTTATTTCTTCCCCCGGCTTTACCTTAAATGAAACTACATGTACATACATAATAAATGCTTTTAAAATTCTTAATAAAGTTACGATATTGGAATAGAATAAACATAACAAATGTTACCTAAGTTGAAGTTAACTAAGAACGCTTGCCACTAAAAAAGTTTACAATTTATTTTATGCAATTTTAAATGAACATGTAGTATTTTTGAACCCGTTAAAGGGTTAAATTTTAATTGTTAGATCAAAAAGTTATTAAATTGAGCGGAATTTATATTCATATTCCATTTTGTAAACAGGCATGTTACTATTGTGATTTTCATTTCTCTACTTCCTTAAAGAAAAAGTCAGAAATGATCAATGCGCTTTCAACGGAATTAATCCTGAGAAAAAACGAGATAGATGAAAATATTGATACTGTATATTTTGGTGGTGGAACTCCCAGTCTCCTGGATATAGATGATTTGAAATATTTGTTAGATATAATAAATAAGAATTATCATGTTTCTGATAACATGGAGGTAACCATAGAGGCAAACCCTGATGATTTATCAGAAAAAAAAATTATTGAACTATCAAAATCACCAATCAACAGGCTAAGTATCGGAATTCAATCCTTTTTTGACGATGATTTGAAAATGATGAATCGGGCGCATTCTTCAGAGGAGGCAGAAAGATCGTTATCTCTTGCTACCAGCTACTTTGATAATATAACAATAGACCTGATTTATGGACTTATAAATATGTCTTCAGATAAGTGGAGACAGAATTTGCAAAAGGCGTTTTATTTTGGCGTACCTCATATTTCAAGTTATGCTTTGACCGTAGAATCCAGAACTGCCCTCGATAACTTTATAAAAACCGGAAAATATCCTCCTCTGGATGAAAAATTGGCATCTAAACATTTTGATATTTTAGTTGATGAAACTTCTAAAAATGGTTTTGTACAGTATGAAATTTCTAATTTTGGAAAGCCCAA
>Ga0164313_10005434_pt1 | contig 11265 bp, 8 predicted proteins | sample GuaBasSedimGuay4_FD_113735 | JGI IMG/M metagenome (GOLD analysis project Ga0164313, IMG submission 113735) | Subseafloor sediment microbial communities from Guaymas Basin, Gulf of California, Mexico - Guay4, Core 4569-4, 0-3 cm | ecosystem: Environmental > Aquatic > Marine > Hydrothermal vents >...
CAAGCAAAGATATCCAGAGATAACCAGATAAAACAAGCAGAAAATCAGGTTAGATTTACAGAATCGCAACTTACTGTTAGCAACGAAAACCTCAATATAGCAAAAAACAGCGCTTCTGCTTCTTCCGATAGCATTGAAGTAAGAAAAGCACAACTAACACAAGCAGAGGCAAGCTTAAAAATAGCAAAGCTAAATTTAGAAAACGCAGAGATTCAGATTTCGATTGATGAATTGCAAATGCAACAAGCATACAATACAATGCAAATAGCACTTAATAATTTAAATGATTATACCATTACATCTCCTATATCAGGCACTATTTTATCATTATACATTCAAGAGGGAGGTACGGCATCAATGGGTACTATCGCGGTAATAGGCAACACGGAAAACTTTATAGCAGAAGCGTTTTCCGATGAAATTGATGTAGTGAATATAAAGAAAGGTCAAGATGCTCTCTTAACCTTTGATGCGCTTCCTCATAAAGAAGTTAAAGGTACTGTAGAATATATAGGGAACTCAACAACAGCTGTTTCTGGCATACAAGCTTATAAAATCAAAATAAAAATAGATGATTCATCAATAGTTTTAAAGGATGGATTAAGCGTAAATGTAGATATTACCACACAAATGAAAAACAATGTGCTTGCCGTACCTATTGAATCGGCTTTTTATCATGATGGGAAGTATTATGTAGATGTAGTGCAAAGTGACAATACAATACAGCGCAAAGAAGTAGAAACAGGTATATCTTCGGATGATTATACGGAGATTATTTCTGGCCTTTCTGAAGGAGACACAATCCTTAGGGTACCTTATAACTCAGTATTTACCGAAGTTAAAGGAATTAAAGGGATGCCGGGCGGAAAATAAAAAACTAAGTGGAAAGAAAAAGGTGAATAACTATGAATGAAATAATAAGGGCAGAAGACTTAACAAAAACTTATCGCCTTGGTGAAACAAATGTAGAAGCATTAAGAGGAGTTTCTATAAATATTAATAAAGGAGAACTTGTTTCAATAATAGGCCCGTCAGGTTCAGGAAAATCCACTCTTATGCATCTTCTTGGCTGCCTTGATACGCCGACGAGTGGAAAATATTTCTTAGAAGGAGAGGATGTTTCTAAATTAAATGATACACAACTTGCTACTATAAGAAATAAAAAAATAGGTTTCGTATTTCAAACCTTCAATTTGTTACCACATCTTACTGTATTGGATAACGTAATTCTTCCTGTCGTATATAATGCGAAAAGTAATCTTAGAGAGACAGAAAGAAAAGCCATGGAACTTTTGGAAATTGCAGGCATAAAAGAAAGGGCAAAGCATCTTCCTGCACAACTCTCCGGGGGAGAAAGGCAGAGAGTTGCAATAATAAGAGCCTTAATTAATGATCCTCTCATTGTTTTTGCAGATGAGCCCACGGGTAATTTGGATTCAAAAACAGGACTTGAGATAATAAAAATCCTAAAAGAACTGAATGAAGAAAAAGGAGTTACTGAAATTATTGTAACACACGATTCTTCTATTACACAGTTTACACATAAAATTATTCACATAAAAGATGGTCTAATAGAAAAAGAAATAAAAAATGGACATGTAGCAAATATAGGAGAGATAAAGAAATGAAAATTGCAAGAATAATAAAAATGGCAATATCATCACTCAGAGTAAATAAGATGAGAACATTCCTTTCTACATTAGGCGTCGTTGTAGGTGTTGCATCGCTTATTCTTATTACTTCAGTTGGATATGGCGCTCAACATTCTATTCTTTCAAATATTGAATCTCTTGGTTCAAATGTCGTTATTATTACCCCAGGGCAAAAAACGAATTTATTTAAAGCTGCGATGGCAGGGACAAGTACAGTTCTAAAACCTCTTACATATGAAGATGTAAAATACCTTAAAAGGAAATTGCCCGACGCACGAATTTCACCAGAGACTCGCATCAGTGCCAGCGTAAAATATGGCAATTCGACAATTTCCACAAGTGGCATAGGAACAAATATTGATGCATTTTTTGTATCAAACTATACTTTAGCTTCAGGCAGGAGATTCACTGACCAGGATATTGATGGATATCGGAATGTGTGTATTTTAGGTGCTACAACAAAAGACAGTTTATTTGGTAATACAGATCCAACAGGCCAATATATAAAGATAAATGATATAAAATATTTAGTTATAGGCACACTAAAATCGGTGGGTTCAATGGGCATGATAAACTTAGACGATATTATTGTTATGCCCATTACGACACTTCAAGCACGTACAGGAAAAAATGATGTTCAGGTAATTTATGCAAAAGCAATGGATGATATGCCGATGGATGTCCTAGGCGCCCGCATTAAGAGCCTTCTCGTTGTAAGACACGGATCAGAAAATTTCTCTATAAATAACGAACAACAGTACGTAGACCTTGCTACAAATATAACAAATACTCTTACTCTCATGCTTACAGCTATAGGGTCTATTGCGTTGATTGTTGGCGGTATTGGCATTATGAACATAATGCTAGCCTCTGTTGCCGAAAGAACGCGCGAAATAGGGATACGTAAAGCAGTAGGAGCAAAAAATCGGGATGTTCTACTTCAGTTTCTTCTAGAAGCTACACTTATATCTGGAGGTGGGGGTATAATAGGAATTATTGTGGGCATTATTTTATCATTGCTTATTCCTCAAAGTTTTATGCCTACACGTATTACATCTACATCCATTATAGTGGGATTTAGTGTGGCTGTTCTCATCGGTATATTCTTTGGTGTTTATCCTGCAAAAAAAGCAGCACAATTAAATCCAGTCGAAGCATTAAGGTATGAATAGGAGGCAATAAATGAAAAAATCTATTGTTTTTATTTTAATTGGTTTGTTTTTCCTACCCGTTACAGGGCTTGCTAATACATCAAGCTATGTAAATGTAGAGATTTCTGACAACTATGTAGGGTATTCCCCAGAGTATTCAATAAGTTTCTATCCTGAGACAGATTTAATAGAAAGTACAGAGATCACAATTGTATTTGATGATAAAATTCCCATAAGAAGATTAGATAACACAAAAGACAAAATTGCTATAAACGGTTTTTATCTTACCGAAGACCCACAATTTTTAGGACATAGCATTAAACTTTTTCTTCCTTTTGAACTGGAAAAGAAAAAAGAAATAACAATCGTTATAAAAAAAGGCATAATTTTAAATCCACAGGATCCTGGATATTTTAAGCTTCATATAGAATATAACAATGAAAATTTAGAATCAAATTACTACCGTATAACCAATCAAAGTAAGGTGAAAAAACCAGAGCTAAAACTTTTAGATAACGAAATAAAGATAAACTTTTCAGTAGGCCAAAATGGCAATTTAGACAGATACACGACTACGTCATTTGGAAAGGGACCTTTTACTTTTGTACAACCTGTCCCCAGAGACTTCATATTCATCCGCTTTTCACCTATTCTTTCAGATTCTTTTACTGTAATACCACGCAATAATATTAAGATAAATGGTACCAACCCACCCCTTTCACCTGAAGTTAAAATGCATTTTGAAGATACAGCTATAGAAGAAAAAGAGATTGCTATTATAGTACCAAGAGATATAAATGCGAGAGATGACATAAAGATTGTTATCAATGGGATAACTTTACCTGAAAAGCAGTCAGGAGATGCCTATGTTATGGTATGGACATCAAAAGAGATGCAGCCTGTCAAATCTAATACAATTTCAATGAAGGGTGATTATTTCATTAATACATCTTCCATTACAACACCTTCTGCCCCAGACGGAAAAAATGAATTCTATGTTTCAAAAGTTATCCTTGATTTCAGTGTTGATACAGGTAGCTCCATAGATGAATATGATACTTACTATAGCAAGGACAATGAAAATTTTATACTTTATGAAAAACCTATAGAATTAAATGACAGGATACAGAATATTTACTTTTATTCGGTAGGCCTCTCTGATAGGAGAACGTTCAAAGAAGACGTAAAAAAGATAAAGTTTAATATAGATACAATGCCACCTATTATATTGCTTGAATCACAAACGGAATCAGAGTCTCCGATTTATGAATTAAAGATCAAAATAGAAGATGATAATTTTGATTATGCCGCAGTCACTATTCACAATATAAAATTCGTGTTCAAAAGCAAAACATTTGATCTTCCTCTCTATTTATACAATGAAGAAACAACGTTCCTAATTGAAGCAATAGATAAAGCAGGGAATAGCAGTGAATTAAGCGGTATTATTAAGCAATCTTAAAAAATAATTGAAAATTATTCAAGTTCTGTTAGAATAATTTTCATGAAAGAATGGATCTACCTAATTTTTATAACATTTCTTCCTGGAATTGAACTAAGAGGTTCGATTCCGCTTTCCATTTTACACTACAATAAAAATATTTTTCTTAGCTCTGCGATAATAATTTGTGTGAATATATTACTCATACCTATTGTTTTTCTGATGTGGCAACTGATAATATTTCTCGCAGAAAAAATAACCATAGTTGATAAATATCTTAACTATGTAAGAAAAAGAGCAAGACCACTAATTGATAAATACGGATTCTGGGGACTTGTCATTTTAGTGGCAATCCCCCTGCCAGGCACCGGGGCATACACTGGCGCACTCGCAGCAGAGCTTTTTGCTATGAAGAAAAGAAAAGCTTTTCTTGCAATAGGACTGGGTGTTATTGTCGCAGGAATAATTGTTACGCTTGCTTCAATCGGAACAATTCCTCTAAAAGGAATAAACAAATAAATGCCTTATCTAAAAAAACTAAAAAGTATCCAAAAAAATGCCCGCCTTTATCTAATGAGTAATTTCCTGGCAGCAATAGGATTTAGCATTTTCTTCGTTATATTTAATATTTATCTTCGTAAAATAGGAATTAGCACTGCGCATATAGGTATGATAAACGCCGCTTTCCCATGGGGCCTGGCTTTTTTTATTTTTATCTCAGGTATCATTTCTGATAATATTGGAAGAAAAAAATCCTTCATATTGGGTATATGGATTGAGGCTAGTATGCTTTTACTCTTAATTCTTACTAAGAACCCTTACTTAATGATGGGGGCAGCATTTTTCCAGGGTATGGGTTCTTCTTTTTTTATCGTTTCAGAAGCACCATTTCTCACGGAAAGCAGCTCGAGTTTTGAACGCACACACTTATTCAGCTTTTCTTTTTCGGCACTTATTATAGGTGATTTTATCGGCTCGCTTCTTAGCGGTTTCTTGCCCAGTATCCTCAGTAAATCAGAAATAATAGGAATGAAATACACTCTGTTCACTGGTGTTATAATCCTCTTTACATCTTCTTTTTTTCTGTACCAATTGAATGAAAATTGGCAAAAGACAAAGAAAAAAATTAATTTCAACATGTTTTTTGAACCTTTTAAAGCATTAAAAAAAGATTATAAAAAATTGAAAATAGTTATTATATTTGCAGCCACCAATCTCATGTTAGGTGCAGGAGCTGGCCTTATAATACCGTTTTTCAACTTGTACTTTAAAGACAGATTTCAACTCCCTATAAGTTCGATAGGGATTATTTTCTCTATCGGAAGTATCATCACAGCAACGGGGACATTAATAGCCCCTGTGGTTAAAGAGCGTTTTGGGGCAATAAAAGCCATTGTTCTCATGCAGGCTCTTTCGCTGCCATTCATTCTTGTTCTTGCTTTTACTAAAAAAACTTACCTTGCCATCACATCATATTTTACAAGAGGAGCACTCATGAATGCGGCAGTACCTATTAATCAAAACACTTATATGGAACTGGTTCCCGAAGACATCAGAGCATCGGCAGTAAGCCTCACAGAAATGTCATGGAATATTTCCTGGGGAATTGCTGCTTCCATTTCGGGTATGCTTATTGGACGGTTTGGATATACGCTACCTATTCTCCTTATGTTTGCTTTTTACTTCTCCGGAGTTTTATTCTTCTACATAAATATGCGAAATTATAAAATAACCGATGAAAAAGGAAGTTAAAGTAGGGCTTATTAGTCAACTTTTTGCAAATCTTGCACTCTTTACGCCCCATCTTTTTATTCCACAACTTGCAGATTCCTTTGGCGCAACAAAATTTGAGATAGGTCTTCTCTCCACGTTCTTCTCTGCTACCATTTTTCTTTCCTCCTGGTTTTTTGGAAGAATCGCTGATCGAATAGGTAGACGAAGAATTATAATTATTGGATTCCTTGCATCTTCCATCGCTTTTACACTTGGATACTTTGCCAACAGTTATACCGAATTACTTCTCATCAGAATTTTAGGGGGTGCCACTGCAGGTATTTATCCCGGAGCGCTCACAGCATATATATACGAAAACAAAGGCACAATGGGGAGATTCTCATCATTTGGAGCAATTGGCTCTGCTATTGCTCAATACATATCGGGCGTCGTAGCAACTCTCTTAGGTTTACCACATTTATTCATTATCAGTGGAATTTCATTTTTTATCTCGCTTATCTTTATTGCCACTGGCATCAAAAAAGAGGAATACATAGCAATCAACACATCTCTTTTCCCGATTAATATAATTAAAAAGAACAAGCATATATACATCCCGTTATTTTTAAGACATATGGGTGCTACAGGGATATGGGCTTTTTGGGTATTATACCTGGCCCAGATAGGAGCAAACAATTACTGGAAGGGAATTTTATTTACATTTAACTTCGCCACACAATTCTTGGTAATGTACTTTATTATGGATAAAATTTCAGGGAAAAAATCGATAGGATGGGGGCTTATTCTATCCGCAGCAATATTTTTATACTTTCCTATTGTTCCTAATTACCTCTGGATCATCCCAGCAATGATTGCAACAGGATTTGCATGGTCATTTCTTTTTACAGGCTCACTAAAAGAAATTACTGAAAAAAATGAAGAAAGAGCAACAGCGTCAGGCCTAATTCAATCTTCAATAAGTCTCGGAAATATTTTTGGCCCCCTCGTAGCAGGGATTATTGTAACTCTTACGGGCACGTACAAAGGAATAATGTACTTAGCATGTCTTCTTACGATTATAGCTTACATATATTACTCTGTACAAATAAAAAAAGCTTAAATTCCTCTGTCAGTTGTCGATTCTTCTTCGAGTTTTTTCAAAATTTTATCCACTCCACCAAATCTCGGGTTCTTTCTTGCCACTCTCACTAAACACTCTTTACTTTTTTCTTTTTCTCCTAATTCATTATATGCAAGGCCTAAACCAAATAGCAAGGCAAGATCATCTTCCCTCATTGGAAGCATCGGAGGTGCAAACTGTTTAAATACTTCTACCGCCTCTTCAAACCTCTTTAACTCAAATAAAGAGGCACCAAGAAGACGTGCTATCTTGATATTGCTATCCTCTACTTTTATTGTCTTTAATAATTCTACTGTTTTCCTAATATTTCCAGAATGATAAAAAAGACTCGCAATAACAAATCTAAAAAGCGGAGTATCCTTTTGTTCTAATTTTTTGGTTAAAACAGCAGCAGCTTTCTTGTAACTTTTAGGATTTTTACACATCCCAGCAACCAAGTACTTAATACCCTCTAAATTATTAGTTAACTCAACAGCCTTTAATATTAAGCTTATCCCTTTTTCGCTATTTGCTTTATCAAGATATTTTTTTGCAGCAGTGAAATTGCGTATAGCTCTTTGTTCATTTCCAAATAGGTAAAAAGCATGCCCCACAAAAGTAACAGCCAATAAAATTATTCCAAACGTTCTTTTATCGGACATAAATATATAAAACACAGCAAAAAAATAACCCAACATAAGCAAAATAGGTAAAGAAATCGGTAAACTAAATTTTCTTTTCATAAAACCTCCATTTTCATAAACTATTTAATTGACAAACTTTTTTGATAAATCTTCTTACAAAAAATCATTATTTTCTCTCTGTGCTGTAAGCGTCATATAAAAAAATGCCTTTTCTGTCTCTATGCCGTCCCTTTTTAGGCAAAATATAGATTTTACTTTCCCTTTAATTTATTTTTGAGTTTCTTCATCACAAAATATGCGCTTGTCATTTCATCTGCCTTTAATAGATATAATACTGTAAGGTAGGCAAGTGAAAATAAGCTAAAAGAAGCAAAAAAATTCATCGCAACATACCAGTTTATCGCAGGCAAAAAACTTTCAATTCTTCTAAAAGAATAATACATTATAATAATTCCAATAACTGAACCTGCTAAAAATTTTGAGATAGAAACAACAATCTTCTTGCTGCCAAGAAACCCTACCTTTTTTCGAAGGAAGAAAAGAAGAAGAAACATATATAGATACAATCCAATACTTACTGCAAGTGCAATACCTGCATGTGCATAAATTTTTACAAGCATTCCCATAACTACAATATCAAAAACAGCTACTACAAGAGAAATAATAGTAGGTGTCCACATATCTTTCATCGCAAAAAAAACACGCATAGAAACAACAGTAATCATTGCAGCAAATATTCCCAGAGAATAAAATTGAAAAGGTCGTGCAGTAAGTGCAACTGCCTCCATTCCAAATACACCCCGTTGAAAAACAATAGTCACAATAGTCTTATCAAATACAATAAATATAAACATAATAGGAACGATAAAAAAAGATGCAAATCGAATACTTTTTGAAAAAATATTACCTAGCTCTTTCATATTCTTTTTCGTTGCAGCCTCTGAAAGAAACGGGTAGTAGGATGTTGCAAGGGGCACTGTAAGTATTCCAATAGCAAATTGTCTTAGTTTATTCGCATACCCAAGAGATGCAATGCTTCCCTCCCTGAGATGAGAGGCAATATTATTGCTCACTACCGTCACAACATATCCAGAAAATTGCTGTATAATCAAGGGGATCGAAAGAATAATTAACATACCAAGAACTGTCCCCTTCGGATTAAAATTCCAGGAAAACTTAATGGACAAAGCATGTCTCGTATAAAACAGCATTACAAATGCTTGAATTATGGAACCTATTAACATACCTGTAGTATATGAAAATACTCCTAAAGAATTATGCCAGAAAAGAAGCCCTGCTATTATTGATACATTCAAAATAAGAGGAACAAGCGCAGTAACAAGAAAATTTTTATGTGCATGGGAAACTGCATAAAGAAAATTTGTAATAGCCCAGAAAAAAGAAATAATAGCAAAGAAATCTACAAGCCTTGCTGTAAGGCTGATAAGAGAATATTCGGTAAATCCGGGGGTAAGCACATGCACAATCTGAAATGAAAACACGCCTAGTAAGAGCAGAGAAAAAAATAGACCCACTAAAAAATAACTAAAAACGACATTAAAATCTCTAACAGTCTTCTCCCGACTCCTGTTCAGAGCGTCAATAAATAAGGGGATAAAAGATAGTGCTATTGCGCTTGCAACAATATTCTGTACAACAAAAGTAATGGGAAGTGTTGCATTCAAAGCATCAGCTGCATGAGTTGTGCCAAAATAAGCACTGAATAATATATCTCGAGCAAGTCCCAGTAATCTGCTAATAAAAGCAGAAACCATAAATATTATAGATGCTTGTACAGCACTCTGTTTAAAATATTTTTTAATGTTCATTGATAAAGTATTTTTTAATAAATGGGTAGAGAATAATGACAGCAGCTATCGCTAGAAGAATACCAAATGCAAAACCCCATAAAGTTCGATAAAAAGAAATCAGAAAAGTTGTACGCAAATGGGAAAATGTATCAACAATAGAAATTGAACCCATTATCCCAAGAAAAGAAAAAAGTAATAACCATTTTTTACGCATTAAATACGCAGCAAAAACCATAAAGAATATAGCGGGATATCCTATCAAAAATTCTTTTACTCTAGGACGTGCAACAATCGTCTGCTCCAAAAATGCCCTGAATTTTAGTTCGAGCGACGAAATAGTTACACCTGTATTCCCGGATCGTAAAATATACATAAGAAAGATACCTGCAATAAGGACAAGAACAACAACATGTCCCCCTTTCACTGTAATATCCCAAACTTTCTTCACTTCATCAATCACGTTATAATGCGATTCAGATATATATTCATTGTCAAAATCCGCGCCAAATACATACAGATAGTTTATAATAAGAAAAATAAATGGCGAGAGGTAAAGCACTTTTACACCCCGAAACATATCTAAATTTAAAAGATAGGCACTGCCTGACAGTGCCGCCCCAACCAATAAACCTCCAACAAGTGATACAATAAGCATAAGGAATGAAATCGCAAATCCATTTTTCATAATGTCTGGGAGATGAAATTTTCTCCCTCCATAACTCTTTTTTACAGCCAAAAACATGATAAGTGAAAAGAAGCCTGTTATCAAAACTGCAGCAGCAAGTGCTGTCAATTTTTCCATTGTATTTTGCGAATAAAGAAGTAAAAAAAATCCCATTAGTAGTGGAACAAGAAAACAGACGAGTGTGGATTTTTGTGAAAGGTTCAAAATAATTTTTATATATAACGTAAACAAAGCAATTACGCCGAGATAGATTAAGAATACCACAATCCAATGTACACTCACTTCATCAATAGGATGTGGCATCCCAAATTCCATCCCTTTTTCTTTCCATCGAGTTATAAGTTTATTAATGTAATATTTATTCGTGGAAAGGTTTTGTTCATAGTTTGCCCCAATCCCAATAATAGGTTTCATATATATCACTCTAATATTTCTGTCTGGAATGGAGCGAAACCATCTATTAAAAATTTCTAAAGCTGTAAGTTTTACCTGCTCTGCAGGATATATGGAATATACTCTTACAACGTAGTGGTGTACTTTTCGGATAAACGCGGAAAGTCCTTCTTGACTATAAATACCTTTTTGAATAGGGGACTCTATTATATAAGTTAATATATGATTCTCGTTGAAGAAGTTTGCAAGCTCGTCAACCCTATCTGGATAGCCAATAATGACATCTCCATAAAACATAACTGATTTAATATTAAACTCTTTAATTGTATTGACCAACGTTTCAACATTTCTGTTGCCAGGAGTATATCGAGGCCTTAAAACAATTTGAAAGCCCATATCTTCAAGTTTTTCAATCTTTTCGTTATCAAAACCAACGCCATACTCAACGGCAGTTAAAATGTCAGAATGAATAATTATCGCATAAACCCCATCGCCATCAATAAATCCCGTATCTTCAGAAAGATTGCTTAGCATTCTCTCTGCCAAATCCCTGTTTTCCGTCAATACAACGACAAAAGAGGGTTGAATTATATCCCTATGCTTATCAATCTCAAGTTTACTCCTTAAAATATTATTAAAAGAAGGTGCAAGGAGA
>Ga0164313_10005435_pt1 | contig 11265 bp, 8 predicted proteins | sample GuaBasSedimGuay4_FD_113735 | JGI IMG/M metagenome (GOLD analysis project Ga0164313, IMG submission 113735) | Subseafloor sediment microbial communities from Guaymas Basin, Gulf of California, Mexico - Guay4, Core 4569-4, 0-3 cm | ecosystem: Environmental > Aquatic > Marine > Hydrothermal vents >...
AGCTCAAAGGATGAAACAATGTATCTCCAGAGGAATCCTTCCGGCAATTGTCAACTATCGAGTATCAACTATCAATTACGAATTAGCCTTATGATGATCTGCGAGAAACTTTTCAAGACCAATATCGGTGAGGGGATGCCTGAGCAAACCGAGAATTGATGAAAGCGGACAAGTGACCACATCGGCACCCGACTGAGCTGCTTGTACAATGTGCATCGAGCTACGGATTGAAGCCGCCAGAATCTCGGTCTCATATCCCTGGATCGCATAAATCTCGGCAATCTGCCTGATCAGCTCCATGCCATCCCAATTGATATCATCTATCCGGCCCAAAAACGGTGACAGATATGTCGCTCCGGCCTTGGCAGCGAGGATAGCCTGACCTGCCGAAAATACCAGCGTGCAATTTGTTCGGATACCATTGTCGGCAAACCAGCGAAGAGCCTTTACACCTTCCTTGATCATCGGCACTTTGACGACGATATTCGGAGCGAGAGCTGCCAGTTTTTTACCTTCTGAGATAATTCCCTCAAAATCTGTGGCGATCACTTCGGCACTCACATCACCTGATACCAGGTCACAAATTTTCATGTAATGCGCTATGATATTTTCTTCCCCTGCAATGCCCTCTTTGGCCATTAAAGATGGATTGGTGGTCACACCATCGAGTATTCCCAACTCCTTTGCCTCGCGAATGTCATCGAGATTAGCTGTATCAATGAAGAACTTCATTACCTTTTGATTAGATTCTTAGTTAAATTATACTGCAACAAAAGTAGAAATTACTGATGCTTCACACAATGCAAATCAAACTCTATTCTTCCAATATGGGAGTTATTTCATTTTTACTCCTCTTCTTTTCATTTTCAGCGCTTTCTCAGCCATCAAACAATGGTGAGGTATCAACCGACGCCAGCGAAAAACTGATACGCACGGGCGTGTTATTTGATGGTGAATCTATCCGCGAGAATTGGGTGATTCACATCAAGGACGGGTTGATTACATATGCGGGACCCGCTTCAGAATATACCGGAACTGGCGATATTCTTGAAATTGACCTCACTGAGCAATTCGTAATGCCGGGTTTGATCGATGCGCATACACATGTTTTGCTCCATCCGTATGATGAGACAAGCTGGAATGATCAGGTTCTGATCGAATCCAGTGCTGAGCGAGTGGCGCGGGCCACAAATCACGTGCGTGCAACACTACAGGCGGGATTCACTACGATACGGGATCTGGGAAGTGAGGGGAGTGCATACGATGATGTCGGTATTCGTGAGGCGATTGAAAAAGGGGTGATCCCCGGTCCGAGGATGCTTGTGGCAGGTCGCGCGATTGTAGCTACCGGCAGCTATGGCCCTAAAGGATTTGCCGGCCACGTCAATGTGCCCAAAGGTGCGGAAGAGGCTGATGCCGGTACACTCGCAAAAGTCGTACGCGATCAAATCGGCCACCGGATCGACCTGGTAAAAGTCTATGCCGACTACAGATGGGGACCGCAAGGGCAGGCCAGACCAACCTTCAGTCAGGATGAATTAAACCTCATAGTTGAAATATCAAACCTGAGTGGCCGCTCCGTAGTCGCTCATGCCGCTACCGCGGAAGCAATGACAATGGCTGCACTCGCCGGTGTCCGCACGATTGAACATGGTGACGGCGCCACACGGGATGTATACCGCGTCATGAAAGAGCACGATGTAGCGCTCTGCCCCACACTTGCCGCCGCAGAGTCAGTAGAGTCCTACAACGGATGGATAAAAGGCACAGACCCGGATCCGGCTCGCATCACAAAGAAGAAAGAGGCATTTATTCTGGCTTTGCAAATGGGTGTCACGATGCTCGCCGGTGGCGATGCCGGTGTCTTCGATCACGGTGACAATGCCCTGGAGTTGGAACTGATGGTGGAATACGGGATGGAGCCAATCGATGTCTTACATGCCGCAACAGCTGTGAATGCTGATTATCTTGATATCAAGGGTGTGACGGGAAGGATTTCAGCGGGCCTTGCAGCTGATGTGATAGCTATCGATGGAAATCCTGCCAAGCACATTACAGACCTCCGCAATGTCTCGTTCGTGATGAAAGAGGGCGTCATTTACCGTAAGTGAAGCGTGTATAGGGGAAATTGAAGTGTGTATAGGGAGAAAAAAAACGGATGAGAAACCATATCGCGCCGCTACAACCTCCTACCCTTGCTGTGTTTCCACCCTGGGGGAATTCGGGGGGAGCTAGCCGTACGGCTCTCATCCGCGCGCAAATATAGTTGAATTGTTGATTGTAGGGACTAGCCCCCACTAAAGTCCAATCGCCGCAATATAATTCCACTCCTCGAGGTCAGGCAGTGGGGCTTCAATCATCAAATCCTCCTTCGAGACTGGGTGGGTAAAGCGAATAATTCTGGAGTGCAGCATGATCGACCGGGGGTTTGATACCGCACGTCCATTGTACTTGACATCGCCGATGATCGGACAACGCTTGCTCCGCAGCATCACCCTGAGTTGATGGGAGCGGCCAGTCACCGGGTGCAATTTAATGAGGTAATACGGCTCGATATGCTTCAGTACCTTATACTCTGTCACTGCCTCCCGACGTCCATCTCCTGACGTATCGTGCCACGAGACTGTATTGCGGGCAGTGTCTTTACGTATAAATTGGCTGACCGTGCCCGCATTTGGACTCGGCCTTCTGGCCGTCAGTGCCCAGTATGTTTTGTGCACCAGGTGCTTTTTAAATTGCAAAGCCATGCGCTCGTGCGCCTTGGAGGTTCTGGCCAGTATCAATGCCCCGCTCACCGGCCTGTCCAGACGATGTACGGCCTTCAGGTAAACATTCCCAGGCTTGGCATATTTTTCCTTGACGTACAACCGTACGATATCTTCGATAGAAGCATCGCCGGTCCGGTCACCATGCGTAAGTACACCAAAGGGCTTATTTACGATGATCAGGTGATTATCTTCGTGTAGTATTTCAGGTATCATTTCAATTGATAAAAATACCAATTACCCACTAATGCAACTGACACTCGGCTTTTCTCCTTGTCCAAACGACACATTTATTTTTCATGCGATGCTACATGGGCTTGTTCCGTCAGGTGATCTGCATTTTAATACTGTGATAGAAGATGTAGAAACGCTCAATGAATGGGCATTTGACGAAAGACTGGATGTGACCAAGGCGAGTTTTCACACATATCTGAAGGTCAGGGACGCATACACCCTATTGGATTCAGGGGCAGCGCTTGGGTTTGGTTGTGGACCTTTGCTGATTGCACGCACGCAATTGAGCCATGCGGAGATTATAAACGGACCTATTGCAATCCCCGGGGAGAATACAACTGCGCACATGCTCTTCAGATTAAAATATCCCGATGCTTCGAATAAGAAATTTGTCCTGTTCTCAGATGTTGAACAAGCTGTCATTGACGGACGCGCAGTAGCTGGTGTGATTATTCATGAAAATCGATTTACATACGCATCAAAAGGCCTCGTCGAAATTCTGGACCTCGGCGCATACTGGGAATCTGAAACTGGTACGCCCATTCCTCTCGGTGCCATTCTCGCAAAAAAATCATTGGGTACTGAACAAACCCTGAAAATCGAACGGCTCATTAAGTCAAGCGTCGAACATGCGTTTCTGCACCCGGAGGACAGCCTTTCGTTTACGAAAAAGTATGCGAGCGAGATGGATCCGGATGTGATGCTGAAGCATATCAAGACTTACGTCAATGATTTTAGTATTTCGCTTCAGGATTCTGGCATGGCGGCGGTGAGGGAGCTTGAATTCAGGGCAAAGAGAGCCGGGATCATTTGATGAAATACTTTGTGCCATACAATCCCGTATATACCACTATAAGCACATTCTATCTGGGTTCAAAATCAACAACGACGTAGCCCTGGCGATCCTCGCGACATAGCGATAAAACAACACCTCGCACCACAATCCTCAATCTATCCTGCAGAACAAAATATTTTCAATTTTTATTTCTGGCACCCACGCTCCCTCCCTCCCTCATTTGCAGCGCAATACATATTAAAATAAATGCATAACCATAATCACCTCATAAAAAGATTATTACACATGATGAAATTATGTAATATGTTCATATCTTAGCGTTAGTGTAAGTTTTGGTTATTCAATGGAAATTCGTTTCTCGCCTGTCGGCCTCCGGTTTTTGACTGATGGCCGACAGAAAATTGCGGGGATAGCTCGTGAAAAGTCATGAGCTTTTTTTGAATCTTATCCCAAAGTCTATTATATAAGGATCTTAGTTTTAGTTATACTTTCTTATGGCCCGGTAAACGTACCGGGCCTTTTTTATTTGTGCAATGCCCTTCAATTATTACAAGCCTAGTAGTACATTTGTCTGCGAAAAAAATGGCCCGCCCGGGCGCAAACAACGGACTTATGATTATTGGTGTTCCCAAGGAGATAAAAAGCGATGAAAACCGTGTGGCTCTGACGCCAGCCGGAGTGATGGAATTAGTTAAACGTGGACACAAAGTATATGTGCAATCCACGGCAGGAGATGGCAGTGGCTTTCATGACGAGGTCTATGTCGGCTCTGGTGCAGAAATACTCCCAACTATCGAATCTGTCTATGAGATTGCCGAAATGATCGTAAAGGTCAAGGAGCCGATCGAAAGCGAATACAATCTGATTCAGAAGGATCAACTTGTATTCACTTACTTTCATTTTGCCTCGTACGAGCCGCTCACGCATGCCATGATCAAAAGTGGTGCTGTGTGTCTGGCGTATGAAACTGTCGAACTAAGTGATCGCAGCCTTCCTCTTCTTGTTCCCATGTCTGAAGTGGCGGGACGCATGGCGGTGCAGGAAGGTGCCAAATACCTCGAAAAACCACAAAAGGGACGAGGCATTCTTCTGGGAGGAATACCAGGTGTACCTCCCGCCAAAGTACTTGTACTCGGTGGCGGAGTTGTTGGCACCCAGGCAGCAAAGATGGCTGCGGGCCTTGGTGCCCGGGTGATCATTCTGGATATCGACCTTTCGAGAATGCGCTACCTCGCTGATGTGATGCCGGCAAATGTGATCACCATGTTTTCCAATGAATACAATATTCGCGATTTGATACAATCGAGTGATCTCATCGTCGGAGCAGTTTTGATCCCCGGGGCTAAAGCTCCAAACCTCATTACCAGAGACATGTTGAGCACTATGCGGCCCGGCACTGTCCTCGTAGATGTGGCCGTCGATCAGGGAGGGTGTTTTGAAACGACACATCCCACAACACACGCCGATCCTGTATATATCATAGATGATGTCGTCCACTACAGCGTGGCAAATATGCCAGGTGCCGTGCCTTATACTTCTACTATAGGTCTTACGAATGCAACTCTGCCCTATACAATCAAACTTGCGGAGCAAGGGTGGGTTGAAGCGTGTAAAAATGATTTGCCCCTACGCCTGGGATTGAATGTTGTGAAAGGAAAAGTCGTCTACAAGGGAGTGTCAGATGCATTCGATCTGCCGTATACCCCTGTTGCTGAAGTCCTTCAGTAGCTGATATCTCAGCTTTTGGGGTTGCGATTTTGCAATCTGAGGGCGAGGGCATTCGGAATTTTAAAGACCATCATGCGATGCCATGTCACAATGACTTCAGTAGAGGTGTTTTTGGTCATTGACGGGAATGACAACATTCATACAAAAAATATTGTTGACTATTTGTGCTATCGCGCACTTGGAAGGGAAATTTTTCTATTTTACTTAGCGTTTAGATAAAGACATTACTAAATTGACAGGTAATATCTTAAAAGTCAATCACCAACCATAAACAGTTTCCATATGTACATTACATTTCAGGAACTCAGACAGATCAAACACAGTTTACCGACCGGCAGCGTGAAGCGTATTGCCGACGATTTGAATGTCGAAGAACAAACAGTGCGCAATTATTTTGGCGCCATGAAATACAAGGACGGACGTATTGTAGGAAAGCACATTCAGCCCGGACCTGATGGCGGATATGTGGACCTCGAAGATGATACAATCTTGAAAGCCGCTCGCAAAATCATTTCAGAGTCAGGTGTGCAAGAGGCTGCACCGAGTGAAAATTAATTACGGAAAGACCATTTGTGTTTCCGTTTTTTTTATGTCAAAACCAACCTGAATCACAGTCATTGTGGACCGCGTTTATATTGTGACGTGCGCATTGGCCCTGATATGTATTGATAGTCTGGTGCTCAGGCATCGCGGAATTCGGATGATCCTTACTTCGGTTTAACCAGAATATCATCTACTCTGAATGATCCTGTATCCCCGCCGGGGCCGCTCCCGACATATTTGAATGCCACATGCACGGATGAAGAAAAGGCGCTCAGGTCTATCTCGCCGGATGCAATCCAGTCATGATCGTCATCGTTTCCATCTGCCAGTACCGCTCCAAGATCAACCCATGTGGCAGTCGTGACGTCACCGCTAAAATCTTCAGAAATCAACACTGAAAACCCATCATGGGTCCAGAAAGCCATGGCTGATTCGAAAGAGATCACCTTTGGCACATTCAGTACTATTTCGGAAGTCACGAGCCACGACTCTACTTCTGTCTCGGTATCATTAAACGCAGTCGCTTGTGCATAATGACGGTTATCAAATACCTTGCAGCGCCAGGTTCTGGATCCTTTCACTGCGATATTCGTCCAGCCTGCGATGACAATATCCTCATTGTCATCAAAACTGTCAAAGCTCTCATCTATATCGTTATCCCCTCCGCCAATCTCACCGTCTATGTCATCAAGCGAGTTGATTACCAACTGCGGAGTATTGAATTCTGAAACGATCGCTATCATATCTACGGCGTCTTCCGGCAATGGGCTGGAAGCAAAATCAGCCTGACTTCTGGTAAACATGACCATTGCTCCCGATGCATCCGTCACGGTTACCGATCCCGAAAAACTCGTCTGACCGCTCAAAGTCACATCTTTTAGCAGTACCCGGGTGGATTCCCATGCTTCTGCATTCTGCAGCACTTCTGTGACTGTGGCCTCGCGAGGCGTAGGCAGCGTACCATCCTTCACCCATACAGCATTACCTGATGGCACATTATTTACCTGGAGTAGTCCACTAAATTCAGATAATTCCTGTCCAGTGACATCTATTTTGATCTCATCTCCAAGATCATACTCATGCGCGCTGGTAAAACGAACGACTATTCCAGCCGTTTCATCTTGTATAAATAAGTTACTACTGACGTGATTTCCCGTTGATGCATCGCTGATTACCACACCTTGAATCGCAGCCTCGGGAGCTGTACCCTGACCACCGGCAAAGAGATCCCTGAGCTCTTGAATCGTAATGTCATTGCCACCACCGATCTGGCAGCGCTCGCCTTCCATATCGACGTCATCAAGGTTGCGCATGAGCAATTGCAAGTCGCTCCCAAAGATGCCGAGGACCGCAGTGATGCTGCCATTTCCCTCGGGTGTAAGATTAGCTGCGAAGGCCGAAAATCCACTTGTCCGAATGAGGACTTCATCTTTATCACAATTGACAATCAACCTGTTTACCGATAATTGATTGATCGCATCAGCATATGGCACGCCCGCATCTACATCGCTAAATTGCACGTCATTAAGGATCACCAACGTACTGACATCATTGGCGGTCAATTCATCAATCGTCGTTTCCTTCGGAACTACTTCATTATTAAATGTGCCTTTAAATACAAAATCGTCAACCAGCACCTCTGGAATTCGTGCAAGCTCAAGGAAGCCATCTTCCTCCACAACGGCTGCACCTAATTGAATCAGGCCATTAAAATCACCGAGCCATAAATTCTTCAGCTTAACAAATATTTTTCGCCCGGGAGGATAGATATTGTCCAGATTAGTCACATCGACGCGCATCTCAATACCGGCAGTTTCATCCTGAAAAACAAGTTGGCGGAAAAAATTACCCGCCAGGTCTGATGAAATGACAAGCGCCTCGATAATCAGATCTTCAGTGATTTCCTCATACTGACCTAATGAATGCATAGCACGCAGTTCGGCAATCGAGATATTGGCTTCCAGATCGGGATCTGTGCCACCCGGAGGTGGTGCATCAAATTCCTGATCGACACACGCCGATACCCCGATCAGCAAGGAGACCAATAATAAATTGAAAATGTACTTAGGTTTAAAAGCGAATGCTAGCATTAAAATAGTAGTTCAAGCCCTGGAAATAGTAATATCTCGATGGAAAACGATCGACATCCTTGCCTTCAAAATCGAAGCGTAGTTGTTCATATCCACCCGTTATAAATTCCTGATTATTCAACGCATTATTGACAGAAAAACTCAGGTTGAGAAATACATTTTCCTCAAACCCCTTTAGGAGAAAACTCTTGAATATTGATGCATTAACTGTCATCGCACCGCCCGTATTTTCCTGTTCAAGAATTGAATTCCACAATGAAGACCCCTCCTCTACCAGATCAACAGCCTCGGTGGTACGTCTGATCGGATTAAAATCAATCCACACGTCATCGAAGTAATTCACATTTAAATAAAACGCCCAATAATTTTTTGAGCGATAACTCGCACCAATGGTATATGCCTTTTGTGGTCCGCCAGCAACGTAATAATTCTCAGCATAGATGGTCAGGTCCTCCGCCAGCAATTCTGCATTATTGTCCTGACTGATCGTCGCAACAGGTCGTGAACTATATCTGTATTCACCAATTGCTGCCACTCCATGCAGTTTAAATCCAGGGAATATCGTTCCCTCCACAGCCATCTCAAGACCCTTGTGCGTCTTGTCAATATTTGTCATTGTCAGATTGACAAAACTGCGCTCTTCGTCATGGTAAAAACTCCTTGTGCGCGTCCCGTCATTAAACTGTGTATAATATCCCGTGATACGCGCTTTGAAATATGGTGCACTATATGTATATCCCGCTTCTCCCCCATAAACCTCTTCTTGCTCAAGGTTTTTCACAAATTCATTTCGCGTACGAGACGAGACCATGGCATTGCGGATATAGGGTGCTCTCGTCTGGTAGAGGCCACTTGCCGATAAATAATTCCGACCATCTATTTTGTACGTAATTCCACCCTTGGCTCCCACATTAAAAAAGTCGAACTTTTCTGAATCGCCGAATGAATTATCCGGGAATTTGCCATTCTTCATATGACCGGTCCGCCAGAATTTAGTCTGCGAAGCACTCAATCCGGCATAAATATCGAATTGTGGAAGTGTCCATGTGGCTTGCCCCCAGACACCGTAATCCTGGATGTTCTCGTCAAAATCATACCCGAACACTTCTCCTTCTTTCACCAATTGATTAGGGTGATTCAGATCATTTTGTATTGCTACGGCATCATTTGGAAAATCCTGTTTGGCAAATTTGTCCCAGTTGACATAGAAGTCTCCATCGAGCAAATCCTCAACAAGTTTATAATTGTGGTTTTTCTGCCAGCTGTAATGGGCACCGGCATATATTCCGAATTGGTCATTTACGATATGCTGGAGGTTTGTAGAGGCAATAAATCTCGTATTGTCATAGCGTCTTTCTTCTACGATATACTGGCTGAACTTTCCCGTCACATCATTGCCGGGAATGCCATCGACATTACGGATTGTAGACATGTTGATCCTGTTGGCATCATACATCCTGTCCCACTGTACCTGCCTCAGCTCCTCATTATCACTCAATTTATTCCACACCTGATCTGCAAGGCCGGGATCATCGATCAGACTTGGCAATCGCCTGTAGTAGTCTGGCCTCGGGTCATGTGCATTATACCAATCCAGTGCAGTAGTTCCATACCTTCCCTTTTGAAATACGAGGGTTGAAGTCAGCACGGTATTTATAGAAGGAGTCCAATCGTGTCGAAGGTTGAAGATTGGCTGATGTGATTTTGCAACTCGTGAATTGCGCTTTTCACCATTTTGATATCCCCAATAACTATTGTAGTAGTTTGAAGAAGCAATCTCAAACATCTCCTGAGTCGCAGCGCTATTCCGCCCGCGTGATGTTGGAGCACCCAACGCCACAAAATTTAACAGATGTTTGCTATTTATTTTTTTGTCAACAGACACGAAGTAGCCGTAGCCATCGTAGAAAGTGCCATCGATATATCCTTCCTGTGCCCACCTCTTTGACGCAGATATGGTGAAGGCCCAACCATCGGGGCGAAGTCCGGATGACCAGGTACCCATGAGTCTGTTGCTGTAGTTTCGGTTTGTATTTGAATATGTGAATCGCTTTTGCGCACGTTGTTTGCTCGCACGCAGATCCAACTGTATTCCCCCTCCGATACCACCAAAAGTGAATGGGATGGCGCTCACGCCAAAATGTGTTTCACGATTTCTTGTGACGTCGTTGAGTCCACCCCAGTTTGACCAGATCACGCGTCCGATTTCCAGATCATTCATCGGGGCACCGTTGACATTCATCTGGCTGTTTTCAGAATCGTAACCGCGCACTCTGAATCTTGCCGGCCCAAATACATAGGCTGCCGATGATTCGAAAATATCACGCGATGCCGTAAGTATTCCGGATACATTATCCGAGCCGCTGGCATCATCATCTGAAAGCGATATTGTAAAAAACTGATCGTCAACCGGGTCTATCGCATGCCTGATGCGAATCTCTCCCAAATTGTGAATTTCCTCTCCAGCCAGTTGATATTGAAATTCTTCTATTCGACCTTCATATACAATGACAAGCGTGAGTGACGCCGGTTCATGTACGGTGAGTGAAAAAACACCTCCCTCATCAGTTTCGATGTTCTCCGGAAATCCCTTTTCAGAGACTACAGCCCCTGCGACCACCTTGTTTGTAAGGTCGTCAATCACTGTACCGGCTACAATAGTAGATTGAGCTGAAGAATGTATTGTGCTTGTGAGAAGACACAACATGAGAAAGCCTTGTACAAATTGGGACACAGTCGTAGAGCTTAGTGATGTCCAAATGTAAAGTTTTATTTCGCGCTATCGCACAGTGATTTTTCATTTTGAATAGTACATGTCCTATTCAAGTCGAACATTACGCGGTCAACCCCAAGAGCTCTAAAAATCTATCTTTGGCCTCATGCTGCACAAATTCCTGGTTCTGATATTTGCTCTATGCCTGAGTGTGAGTACTTCGTTGGCACAAAAGCAGTACAAAGTCGTCTGTGTCGCCTTCTACAATTTTGAAAATCTCTTCGATACATATGACATGCCGGGAAAGAATGACGTGGAGTTTACACCTAACGGGGCAAATCATTATACGGAAGAAATCTACCTTGAGAAGCTAGATAACCTGGCTACAGTTGTATC